>Ga0209770_10002066_pt1 | contig 10099 bp, 9 predicted proteins | sample LauGreSu1BDMLBDD_2_FD_187572 | JGI IMG/M metagenome (GOLD analysis project Ga0209770, IMG submission 187572) | Freshwater lake microbial communities from Lake Michigan, USA - Su13.BD.MLB.DD (SPAdes) (version 2) | ecosystem: Environmental > Aquatic > Freshwater > Lake | place: Lake Michigan, USA...
CTGCCATACCCAGGGCTACTAGATGAGAAAGTCGTAGTGTTTGGATTAGTTTGTACCGTTACTAAAGTAGCCGTTCCGTAATAACTTCCAACAACAGCACAAGTATTTGTAGTTACGTCATAGACGGCATTAGATAGCCCATTGGAATTATAACTATTGACAGCCTGCGGTGTGCCAAATGTAATAGTTGATCCGCTAATAGCGCCAGATATAGCGTATATGTAGTAATTGGTATTATCGTTATAAAAAACTACAACACGGTTATCCGTAGGATTAAATACTCCTACTAGGGTACTTATATAGTTATAGAAATTCGGGGTTATAGGAGAAACAGTGCTATTTACAACAGTGCTTATTGCTGCTGGTACGGCAGCTACAGCGCTAACAGTCCCATCGCTGTTAAGGATTACTTTACTGCCATCACTTAACTTTCCTGATGCTGTAGCTGTAACACTACCCGCCGTTGGCGTTGGGCTATAATTAAATGATGATGGCATATTAGTACGCTCCACCGAAGGCAGTGACTTGCAAAGCAGTGCCCGCAGAAGTTGTTGTTACTGTGGTGCTGGCATACAAAGCAAATGCAGCAGGCAAAACAAGTGGTTGTGTAAAGTTAAGCGTAGTGGTGAATGCTGCCGTAGTTGTAGACGGAGTCACCGCTGTTACTGCAATTTCTTGTATCAGAAAAGCAGTTGTGCCGTCCCACATCCAAATGCCAACAATGTTCGCAGCGTTAGCTGTAGTTATGCTCGTGCCTACCGCATTGACTTGTATAGAGTCGATTCTCAAGCCATTAGTCGATGCAGGTACAAAGGCTGTGATATTAGCCCCTGCCAGAGACGCAGTAGCAGTAGGTGCGCGAGTAGTACACGCTGTCTGAGCCGCTAACGTAAGTGTTTTAGCGTAAGGTGTTTGTGCAAAGATCGGGGTTGCTGTAACGGCCATGATTAAAATCCTCCAAAGTTAAGTGCTGTATATATGCTTGCGCCCGCTGGAACTGCTGGAACCGCTGGTGCAGTGGACGCCCACGTTGTGCCGTTCGATGTTAGTAAGTTGCCTGCTGTTCCAGGCGCAACAAACAATGGCGCGGATGTTCCATTGCCGAGGATCACGTTATTGGCAGTCAGCGTAGTCGCGCCTGTGCCGCCGTTGGCAATTGGCAGCGTGCCTGTTACTTGGCTAGCACTTACCTCGCCGGTTGCTAATACTCCACCGGTGCTGACGGTTCCTGCAAGCGTTTTAGCCTTACTCATTTTGTAACTCCTTAAGGTTGCGTAGGCCAGACTACTGTTGCTGGGAAGCCTTCTTGCTGCGGTACGTCACGCAGAGCCTGGCGGTATGCTGCCCATGCTTCTTGGTTAACTGGCGCGTCAATTACCTGCGTCCAGTCTGACTCAGCCAATAGTTTATCACGCTGTGATCGTGCATTTGTGGCAAACTCTGCATCCTTCATGGCTTTGTAAATAGCCTCTTGCTCTGCCGCTGTAGCATCTTCGTTGTCGGTGAAGACGGGGCCAAGAACATACTTTGTATACCACTTACCGTCTACTTCCTCTACACCGCTACGCTGACTGTATTGATACACTGTGCCGCCAGTGGCTTGTGCGCCTTCAAAGACTACATCAGCACCCAGAGACTGTAGTATCTCGTCAGTTGTTTGATTCCACGATGCACCGCTTGTGCTTTTAATGTATGCGCGGAACTCTGCTTCGTACATCACCGCGCCTGTAGCTTTAACTCTTATTTGCATGATTTATTCCTTACGCAATAGCCAAAAAGATGAAACTACCGGCTGAAGCATTGATTGCCGCAGGTGCTGTGCTGCTGATCTCAAACCCTGCGCTGTAGGTGTCAACGTAGTCTGTGCTAGTTACTTCAGCCGCTGTTGAGTTCAATAAGAGATACGGATCATTACCCGCTATGATGCCCCTTGCGCTGTCCCAGACGTACCAGTCACCTGTGCTGTCAGTGCGCTTAATCAGGACAAACCTCGCACCACCTGTGAAGCCACAGTTGATCTGAAGCGTTGTGCCTGTGCCTGTGTAGCTGCCGACTTTGGAGACTCCAGCGCAGGTGGCGAAGAGGTAGGCAACGTAAGTTTGTCCGGTTTGATTAACATTTGCGTTGTCAGTTAGCGAGAATTGTGTAGCTGTTGGAGTACCTCCCCAAATTGAAACTGTAGTGGCAGCGCCATCAGTATTCAAATCAATTCGCTTTGTGCTACCTAAAGCAGCAGAGTAGCATTCCCATCTATCTGTATTGCTGCGTTTTTTAAAAATCATCAACTCAGGAACAGCCCCTAAGTTATGGCTAAAGTTTGTGGGATTTGCACCCGTCCCCGTATAGCAAACCTCATCAAAGAAGCCGGGGGCGCGTTTAAAAGCCCATGCCACATTTAGCGCACCTGATCCGTTGGTTTCACTGTCATTGCCTACTGTCGCAAGCATCTGGTTGTTAAACTGTAAAAACGCAGCGTTTGTATTGTCGCCATTAGTCAAACCAGTTCTAAGACGAACACCGTTGCCACGAAGCCTGTCGTAAACTTGAATTGTGTTTGAGTTGGTAAAGTTTTTATAGTCGCGAATCCATGCCATATCTGGGGCAGACAGCGTAGTAATAGCTCTTGTTGCGCCAGTCCCTGTGAACGCCTCTGCATCATAAACACTCGTCCCCACTGTAGGCACTTTCATCGGGCCACGGCGTATGGCTATGTAGATGTAGGTGCCCGTGTTGTTTGTTAACGAAGACCCGTAAGGCTTGAACCCAGTGGACGTTATATACGCCAGTTGCCCTCCTGTGTTTTCTGCTCCACTTGTATTTGCGTAAAGCCAATTTTGCAATCCGGATGTGCCTGCTTCCCAACCGCGCATATTGTCAATCATGACCCAATTAGTTGCGTTGTCAGCGGACTTAATAAGAACCCATTGCGGTTCATATCCAAGCGTAACTTCTGAACCGCCCGTATAGGGAGAACCTGCCCCCGTGTAACTCCCACACGAAATCACATTGTCCGTACCCGCCAGGCCAAAGCCGCCTGCGTCATGGGCGAATAGGTAGGCGACATAAGAGACACCATTCCCATTGACAGCCCCACTACCACCAAGCGTGATGACGGTGCTTGAGGGGTCTACGGTCGTTGTGCCGTTGCCAAAGAAGAACTGCGCATTAGTGGTTGATTGCGCGTCTGTGGTGTTTAGTTTTATGTAATTTCCTGCTGAAAGCCCCCGGTGCCAAACAAACCAATCATTTGTCGTGCTGGTGACTTTTACAATTACCATTCCGGGCGCAGAACCAAGATTGTGTGCAACGGTTTGAGTTGCCCCTGTACCCGTATAAGTCACAATATCAAAGAACTTCGGCTGCTTGCGGAATGTCCATGAGGCGTAGTTAAAAGAATTTTCGTTGTTTAGCAGCCCCGTTTCATATCCGTTGCTATTAAACGTCATTATGTATGGAGCCGACCAAGTATCTTGAGCGGCTGTTTGATTTGTTGATAACGACTTATTCCCGCCACGCACCGTGTCATAAAGGCGATGGCTATTAGTTCCGCTTCTGTCTTTGCTCCAAACCAGCCCGCCCTTCGTAGACAGGTCAATCCCATTGGTAATGGTCTGCGTAGAGCCGTTGCCTGTGTAGAGGTATGTACTAAAAGTTTGTTCTATATATACCGGTTCCGCGCTACCAAGGCTCAGACCAAACCCTTGAGCAGACCCTGCACCTTTCGTCTCAAGCAAGGGCATTATGCAAACCTCGTCTGAGATGCCAGCACTGTGAATGTCGCTGCACCCGTCTTAATAATCGTGTAGATGTAGGCATCAATACCTGACGCATTACCCGCAGCAGGAGCAGTACCGCCTTGCCACTTGGGAGTCACACTAGAGCCATCTACCTGCACCACGCTGTTGTAATACGCCGTAGCACCTTGAGTGACCAAGAATGCTGCTGTTACTGACTGACCTGTTGTCATAGCCGTATTCAAGCTTGTACCGCTTGATGCCCTGAAGTTAACAGTCCAGTTCGCTGATGCGTTGCTTGTGTAGTACAGGACAGACTGCGTAGTAACGTCATAGGCAATCGTACCCGTGGCCGCTGTCGCAGACACTGTAGCTACTTCTGCTGCATTGGTTAGTACCCCTGCAAGAGTGCTGGTGCTACCGCTGAAGGTTTGTGTAGCTGTGAAAGTAGTAGCCGTTGCGGGTGCAACAAAGTCTGTTCCAGCAGTCGCAGCAGTAAACGCACCTGTGCCGTTGCCCTTGAGAACTCCTGTCAGCGTTGTTGCGCCTGTGCCACCATTAGCAACTGGCACCAGTTGACCGGCTGCAAGCGTAATCACTCCGGTCATCGTGCCGCCGGTTAAAGACAGTTTGCCGGCCAACAACGCGTCTGCTTGAGCCTGGGTATACGTGTTGGCCACGTTGAACGCGCCGTACGCAACAATGTCGACGATGTCACCGGCGACCAAGCCAGCGGTGAAGACCACGTTGGTGCCGCTGGTAGCTGTGAAATCAACGCCAACAACCTGCTTCACGCCGTTCAAGTAGACGTCCACATAACCGACGTCGTACACAATGGCGAAAGTTGTCTGGCCACCGGTAGCCGTGTAAACCTGCCTGGACGATGTGCCATTCACAGCAGATCCGGCCGCTACCCAGGAAGACCCATTCCACACCCGCATCTCGTTGGCGGTTGTGTCGAAGTACAAAGCGCCGGTGACCAAGGCGTTACCGTCGTTATCCACGCTGGGCGGAGAACTCTTCGCGCCCAGATACCTGTCGTCGAACTGGTCCCACGAGGCCGCTGCGCTGGTAGCCGAAGCCGCGGCAGAGGTGGCGCTTGAAGCCGCGTTGGTGGCACTTGTAGCCGCTGCCCCTTGACTGGCTAAAGCGGCAGTTGCAGAGGTCGCAGCGGCCGCAGCAGAAGTCGCAGCAGAGACCGTGCTGCCAAACAGTGTGTCGATCTGGGTGATTGTGTACGCGTCTATGATGCCAAACCCGGACAGCGTAGTGGGGTTGGTACCTGCAGTGGCGCGGCCGTAAGCGTCAATCGTCAAGGACTTATACGTGCTAGGCGTGATCGCCGTTGCTGCTAAGTCGATGTCGTCGGCGTTCACCACAATCCTGGACGCAGACGCGGTGTTCACGTTCAGCGTGTTGCCGCTCTTCGACATACCCGTGCCGGCGGTAATCTGGCCGGCGCCGCTGAATTGAACCCACGTTACTGCCGTAGTTCCCAGGGTTCCGCCAGGGGCAACGGTACACACAAAACCGTTGTTGCCGTTTGCCGTGCCGCCTTCAATAAAGGTAAACGCATGAACCAATTCGTCCCAGGTGTCGGCGTCGGGCGCCCGGGTCCACGTGCTAGCGTTAGCCAAGTAAATGCCGTTCTGGGACGCAGTGCTCTGGTCTTTAACCAACACCCTCTGGCCAGCAGTCACGGCCACGCTGTCTATCGTCTGCGTACCGCTCAGCGTAATGTTTGCTGTCGTTGCCGCCCGGCAAGACGCTTTGGCGTCTAGCCCCTGGACAGAGTTATCAACGTAAAGCTTGTTTGCTGCGTCGCTGTCGTTGGTCGGCGTAGCAAGGCCGGTTATGGTGCCCGCCGTACCGCTGTCCATGTCCAGCGTACCGGTAATAGTGACGTTGTTAAACGTCGACGTCCCGCTGGCCGCGGTGACGTTGCCGGTTAAATTACCGGTGACATTGCCCAGAACGTTACCCGTTACGTTACCCAGCAGATCCCCGGTAACGTTGCCTGTGACGTTGCCTGTCACAGACCCACTAAAGCCTACTGTCGCGGTGATCGTCGTACCGCGGACCGTTTGTGCCGTCGTAGCGCCAATGGGCACCCCGTTAATGGTGCCGCCGGTGATAGTGGCCGACGAAAAAGACGACGCCCCTACTGACGTAATGTTGCCCGTCACGTTACCGGTGTACCCTAGAGTCGAAGACAACGTGGTAAACGCGCCGGAGGACGGGGAAGACGCGCCGATTGTTGTGCTGTTAATCTGCACCCCACTGATGTTTACCGTGGTTATCGTGCCCGTTGTAATTACCCCCGTGCCCGACGGGTTAATGATTAGCACTTGCCCAGCAATACCGCCGCCGCTTAACGTTGGCAACTTATTAAAGGCCTGGGTAATAAGAGTGAATTCGTTTCGAATAGCGACCGACGCGCCAGGGGCATTGGGTGCAGGAACGTTGCCACCGTTGTAATAACTGTTTGTCATCGCAGACCTCGGCGAAGGGTGTAGTGGACAATTATGCTGTTGACCGTAAAAGGTTCAAGCAGATCCGACACAGCGGAAAGCCGGATAGCCATGTTCTCAGCTGTGCCGCGTACTTCAACTTCTGACGGTGCGATATCAGACCCGTCCCATACGAACTCGTCCCACGTCCAATCGTCCCAGTAACTGGCGCGCAGATCGTTTTCGTGGGACGTGTCGCTGTCCTGGGTGAAGTACCGGCTCCGGTAACCTAGATCATAGCCAAACTGAAACTCCGCGTAGGCGTCTCCTGTAACTTCGACACTGGCTTTTCGGTACCGCTTTAAAATCCTGGGTGAGTTAATGCTGTTAAACGGCAAACCAATCGACGCCGGGATGGGATCTCCGTCAAAGCTGGTGCCTCTATCAAGTTCATAGACAAAACCATTTGTCGCGCCTAAGAACATCCGCGCGGTACCGGTTTGATCTTCGCCCTCAAAAGAGCAGTTAACCACGTGCGGGAACTGCACGGGCATAGCGCCCAGCAATCGACCGTTTAAAATTGTCAGGTACAAGCCATACCCGTCACTGAAGAACACCCGGTACTGGCCTTTCTCTCGGTTCACTGTACTTGCCGTAGCCAGATTAATGCGCGGCTGCATGTACGGGCGGATATTCATGGTTAATGAAGCCGGCAAAAAGTTGCCGAAGTTTAAGCTGGTGTTCAAGCTTATTACGCCTCTGTCGTCCAGGACATACGCCTGGTCCATGGTCTGCGCAGTGTACGCCACCGCACCGGTGCCGGTGTTAAACGTGGCCAATGAAAAGTTGGCTGAGGATGTGCCGTACAGCACCGAGGTATCTCGCCGGGTATAGACCGCCAGAGATCCGCTCGACTGATCGCCCGGCAGGGGTAGTAGATTCGTAATGACGGCGTTCATGGCAATTTCGCCAGCGCCTAATATCGGTGACCACTGAAACGGTAAACCCAGACCAGAGAACTGCAGTGACGCGCCAAACGTAAGAAACAAGTGTTGCCTGTGCACTGCGATCTGCTGGGGCTTATCATCCGGCATGCCCGTGTTAATCGGGGCTAAGACCGTGCCGTCGAACTCCCAGGCTCTGTTCTTACCGTCGCAGCCGTAGGCCAAGTAGTTAGCTACACCGCCGCCTATGTTGCCGATAACAACTGCAACCCGGCCATCTGGCGCTAGGGTTATGGCCGTTGCTGCGCCGGTGGCGTGGGCTTTTGTTACCCCGCCGACTCGTAGGTTTTCAGCTGCTGTAAACGTGCCGGTCTTGGAGCTAAGTATTAACCTGCCCGCAGCGTTGCTGGTCGTCCAGCCGCCTGACTCAATAATAACTTTAGACACTACGCCGGTGGCGCCGCTTGTCTGCCCTGTAACCGTGTTGCCAACAAAGATTTCAGCGGTGCCTGTGTTAAACCCGGCTTCAAATCCAAAAGCGACTGCTGTCCACCCGCTGCCGCTGGACTCGTACATGTTTAGTGCGGTGCTGCCAACGTTGTTTCGAAACGCGTACACCGTGCCGTCGTACAGAAAAACGCCGCGCACGGGACCTTCGCCGGGCACAACAACAATGTCGCCGCGGTACGAGTCTGCCGCCAAGTTGCGGTACGTGGCGTCGGTTAAACCGTCTGCAACGACACCGATCTGCCCCACCAGCGTGCCGACCGGAGACGCTGAAACCGTAAGGGCTTCGCCGTCTGTAAAGTCGCCGCTCTCTTTAGTAACGATTAAATTAGAGCCATCTACCGCAATAACGACCGCCGTTCGCGTTGAGGTCACGCCTGTCAAGACTGCGCCTACTGCAACGGTGGCAGTGAGGGTGCATTCAAAAACGTCGTAGATCGCGTCAGACGGCCGGGGGCGGCCATTAAACCTTTCGTAGCCTGCGATACGCGTGTAGCCGCCGGTGATTGCTGCCTCAAAGTTTGCCGCTCGTCTGACAAACCCTGGGGGCAAAGACAGTGTAGGCGTAGCTTGGTCGAACCCGCCCTGCAACCTAATCAGGTCGTACTGGACTTTAGGCATCGTAGGCAGGGTGGACACGGGGTATCCTCCTTAAGCCAACGGGGGACCGCTAACCATATCTGGCAGCTGGTCTATTTCAAGGCGGTTCATGAGCCGTTTAAATTCCAGCTCTCCCCGCTGATACACTTCAGGCGCAGCTTCATACCCGGCGTAAAACATCATAGCCCGGTAAACAATCATCGGGTGAAAGCGCAAGGGTAGGTCTGGCTCAGACGTGTCCGTAGTGAATTCAGTAGGCTTGCGGTAATACTCTCCGACGATAACAAAAGCCTGGTTCGGTATGGATCCAAACCCAAGGTCTTTGTTCGGAGGAACGATAGTCACTACGACCGGCCTGGCTTGAGTGTTGCGCATGTTCGCGTACTGGTACAAGTTACGGAATGTGTTCCACTCCATAAAGTTTAACAGTTGCTCATCGCCGTAGTTGGCGCCTACCGAACTGGCTCTAAAGCTGTCTCGCTTCCAGTTAGCAAACGTTGCACCTACGCCAGCCTCAGCCGCCGTGTACTGCCATTGGCCGGCGACAGTATTAAATTGGAAAGACTGGCGCATGTACTGCCAGTCTTCGTGTGCTGTCTGGATATCTACCCAGGCGGAGTTGATCCAGTTATAGAATCTCTGCGATTCCCCGGTCAAGCCGGTGACCGTCGTCAGGTCTGGACCTGTAACGCCACACTCTTGTCTTGCCCGGTTTATCAGCTGCAGAAAATTCATTAATCACGCTCAGCAAGTATGTGTTCTAGCCAAGGTCGACCTTTCGGATTTTTGTCGTCGACAATCACAAACGGAAACACAAGGCCATGCCTTGGCGTCAGATGTGATTTGTCTGGCTCAGAAAGATTAGGCGTTACCTGGCTGTACCGAGTTTCTTTCATACGCGCCAAAACTTCAACATACTTTCGACGAATCGGCACATTTTGACCTCGAGGTACAATTTGATTCATGCCGTTCACGTTCAAGTGTGCGTATGGCACTTCGTTCTCGTTACTTGTCGGGTGGATCATAACGACCACGGTCTCTTCCATAAACTTTTCGTCTTGCAACAGTTGTTTGAAATCGCGGTTACCAGTTACCGATTCTACGATTTCGCTGTCGTCAATTATTTCGATCTTCGCCATCTTTGTAATCTCCGTTGTTATAGGGGGTGCCGTCAAAAAGGACGAGTTGCCGTCGCCAACAACTCGTCAAAAACTCTCTCCCCAAAGGGGCCGACGGGGAGAGAGCTGACGGCGACTATTACTGAGCGCTGCCTGGCATTGACGCGATGTTGATAAACGCCGCGGTGTTGCCAGTGCCGAGTACTGTGGTGCCCGGGGTAAAGGTCTGACTGGAACTGGTGCTAACCTTGATCAAACCGAACGGAGTCAGGTTAGAAGCCGGAGCGTTTGGCACCGGGCAAGGGTCGCCAGTTGCTACGATCATACCCTGTGAGGTAGTCACGGTGCCGCTGGTGTCCAGGAACAGACCGAACAAGCAAGCCTGGCTGTTACCGAGGGCCGTGTGGCCAGCAGAAAACGTCAGGTTGTCAGTGATTGCTTTGGATTTAAAAATACCGTTGTTGGTGTAGGTCACCGCAACAGTAGTTTTAAAAGTACCTGCGTTAGTACCGGCAGCAAGCGCTCCGGAAATCAGTGACACGAAGCCACTGTTAATCTGTTCAATATTATAAGACATGTTTGTGTCTCCTTAAGCGGAAATAGTAGGGGTCACCGCAGCAGCGGTGGTCGGCGTAGTCGCGGCGTTGTAGTCAGTTCGCAACTGATTCAACGACGTGGCCAACGCAGCGATGTCGACTTGCATAGCGGCGAGCAGCGGTTGAATCTCACGCGAAGTAAGAATGTCC
>Ga0209770_10002067_pt1 | contig 10098 bp, 8 predicted proteins | sample LauGreSu1BDMLBDD_2_FD_187572 | JGI IMG/M metagenome (GOLD analysis project Ga0209770, IMG submission 187572) | Freshwater lake microbial communities from Lake Michigan, USA - Su13.BD.MLB.DD (SPAdes) (version 2) | ecosystem: Environmental > Aquatic > Freshwater > Lake | place: Lake Michigan, USA...
AGTTGGAATTCTAGGCTTTGCCTAGAAGTATTATCTACCCGGAATGAGGAAAAAAAATCCGCCAAAGAGGAAAATGGCAAAATCTGAAATTCTAACTCTTTATGATTCTATAATAGTCAGTAGCAGAGCAAAAAGAGAAATAATTAAATCTATATCATAATCTTCCTGTAAAAATTCATGACGTAATTTATGTCATGAACTCTAAACTCTTGAATAATTTCGCGGCCGCGAAGCGGCCCAATAGACTTCTATAAAGAACTCTAGAAGTCTTGATAAGTCTATAGTAGTCATGATAAGAACTCTAGAAGTCTTGATAAGAATTCTATAAGACTTAGTAAGTATTATAGAACTCCTGCTTTCCTGCAAAAAACTTCCTGAACCTTCCAGAAACTCCTGCTTTCCTGAATTAATAAACTTCCTGAACCTTCCAGAAACTTCCTGAACCTTCCAGAAACTCCTGCTTTCCTGCTAAAACTTCCTCAAACTCCTTATTGATTTACTATACGCCTCTTATAGGCAAAGTGTTTACTCATATTACTCTGTAGACCAAATGCCTTTGCAGCACGAGCTATTTCTGAATCTGTACAACCTACATAATCTCTTGCTATCTTCGAATAAGTGCAGCCTTCACCAATCCATTTCTGAAAGTTCTCCTTTGTAAGAAGGCTCTCAAGAGTTATACCCTTCTCTTCTAGCTCCTTGCGCTTCTTTGCAACTGCTTCCTTCTGAGTCTCTTTAGCAGCTTTTACTTCATCATACAACTTTTGTTTTTCAACAGAAATCTTCTTCTCAACAGGTTCCTTCTTAACTGTATCAATTACTACCTGTTTTACAGAAGGATCAACATTCTCTTCAGGAATATCCTCCTCAAAAGACTCAACTACATCCTCTACAATAATATTCTTCTTGATAGGCTTCTTCTCAACCTTCTCGATTTTTTGATTTCCGTAAATGCCTGAAAGGTAATTGAATGTATCCAACATCTCCTTATCTATTGCCTTGTGCACGGCCGTCAGACCATATTTGCCAATCAACTCTCTCAACTCGGACTCCATTCCTGCTTTTATTATAGATTTATACTCTATCAATTTTACGAGTAGTAGTGTCTTAAACTTATCTACACTACGTTTTATTTTCTGTATTAATATCTTAACAATCATAAATGTCATATACGCATAGAGAGTTTATTGAAAATAAATATAGTTTTACATATGATACAGCTAAATATGATTTTATAAGAATACTAAGAGAAATTTTTGATGATTGGGATAAGCCGATCGAATCATTACATGAGTTTTTTAGTGATTCGAATAATATTGAACAAATAACAATTGATAACGATACAAAAACAAAGTTTCACAGAAAATACTACGACTCGCCTCATTACACTAAACTCGTAAATCTGTATTATACATTTGTAAAAGAAGTTGTATTGACACTCTTTAATGAAAGTGATACAGAGTATGTTGTTCAAAAGGACCCTTGTTTTAGAATTTGCTTGCCTAATAACACGGCTCTGGGTCTACGAACAGGAATGAATGACCCAGAAAACAAAATCGGTATACATACCGACGGAGAATATAATCACCCTCCTGGAGAAATTAACTTTATGCTATCTTTTGGAGACCAATACGGTAATAACTCATGTTTTGTTGAAACACAGGTTGGAAGTGATATTTATGAACCTATCCAAATGAAGTATGGTTCATTTGTAAGTTTTTATGGTAACAAATGTAGACATCATAATAAAAAGAATGATACTGGAATATCTAGAGTATCTGTTGATTTTCGAATCATACCCTATTCGAAATATGATCCGTCAAGTGTATCAGAATCATTACATGGGAAACGAAAGTTTTTAATAGGAGACTACTATGTTAAATTATCTAAAGAAATAAATATGAAGTGCACACTCATTGGTCATAATGGATGGACAGACTTCTTCTCTCAATACCCTCTCTACAGAGAAAAAATACGTAACTACAAAGAGGTCATTATATTTGTTAATGAAGAAAGTAAGATTCCTCTGTTAAAAGCCTTATATCCTGAAGATACAATACATGTTGAAGTTCCACATACAGTAAATAATTATGATGAATATTATACATGTTTAAACTGTCATACATTAGGAAATAAATCATTTTGCCCAAGAGGTGGCGGCCCTTGTAGATATATTGATTATAGCAGATATAATGACTATGATACTATAAGACTGAATGCATTTGATTCTTATAATAAGTGGAAAGACTTTATAGAAGGAAAAAGTTTTTTAGAATCATTCTATAACTATTATAGTCTTGATTTTATAGAAACTGTTAAATCTAACCCATTTCTTATACATAAGGAAAACTGTGAAACATTTTACAACTCTTTATCAATCGATTGTGATTATATTGTGATACATGATAGTAACCAATTCAGAATTATATTAGAAAATAAAGATAACTATAGGATAATAAATCTAGATTCAATAAGTAAAACGATAGTAGATACAGTATCTCTTCTTGAAGGTGCAAAAGAACTACATTTAATTGACTCTGTATATGGTTTCTTTGTTTTATTCTTACAAATACAATATAATCTATTTGCAAATCACAAGATATATTTATATTATAGATCTACCGATACAAACGGTCCTTTTTATGCAATAAAAAACTACATTCCTAAAGATTGGTCAGTTATAGACATATCAACATGTGTCCAGTAGCTTAAAGCTTATTTGTTATTTTTAATAAATGCCTATATCAGTAAATAATTTTTGTAGATCTGGATATGGTGATAGAATGCTTGATTTATTTGTCATATCTATCTTAACAAAACTATATAACACTACATCTAAGATTAAGTGGATACCATTTGAAGGTCAAAACTTTGCTGAGTTTCCCAGCTGGAGATTTAAAGATACACATATTGAGAACTTTATTAAGTTCTTTAAACTACCATCCTACATTGAACTTGTCAGTAACGATACAAATGAACAAACAAAATTTAATGAATATTTGGGTGGTGTAATATCACCCTCTCTATTTTATAGCAAATACCTTCAACATAATATTGATAATACTCTATATAAAGAGGTTATTAATAATGTAAAAAATGATTTTAGCATCCGAGTGGATGATTATATTCATAATAAACCTTACGTGACCGTTCATTTGCGTAGAACTGATAAACTCAAAGGTATATGTGTAACACAAATAAATCTATCCAGTGACGATACACTTGAAATACTTGATCAAAAGACACTTCAATCTATAGAAATTTTAAAAGAGAAAGGATATACTGACTTTTATCTAGCATCAGACTCCTATGAGACAAAGTCATCTTATACTTTAAAGCTTAATGCTATGGGTCTCACTGTTATTAATCCTCATAATAAATACGATTTACTTGAAAGTTATTATGATACATGGATTATGAAAAGTTCATCTCTAATTATTGTTTCTACAAAATACTCGACTTATTCTCTATTTAATGCACTCCTTTTTAACATTCCTTTACATAATGTACTTGGACACAGTCTCTATGACAACTATAAATTCAATGAAGATGTTACTATTATTAGAGATTTATCTACACTTCCTATCATCGGGTAAATTCTATAAATAAAACTATATCTATATACTAGCCATGAAAGTCTGCTTTTTTATAAGCGGACTCTTACGACATTTTCAAACAAAACTCTACCCATTCCTCGAAGAGTTATCGGTAGATTTAGACTTTGATGTATACCTTCACTGTGAAAAGAATAATAATGATACAAAATATCTTATTGAAACTGATACAAGCTTTTTAATTAAGCTCATTCAAAATCCACGATACAAAATATGTATATTTGATGATCTATCTACATTTAACTATGATAACATGACAACAAGAGAAAAAAATACAATACACCAATGGTATAGAATACACTATTTATACAAAAATTTACATACAAGAAACTATGATTGGTTTATTCGTCTACGACCAGATGTAAATTTCCAATGCTCTACAGCCTACTTTATTAAGAGTCTAACAAGCATGACAAATGATTCAATCTATATACCATACGGTAACAATCTATTTGATAAGAACTATCTTCAAGAATCTAGAATATCTCCTATTAATGATCAAATTGCAATTGTCCCACCGCAATTCTTAGATGACTATTTTAGTCTTTATGAACTCATTCTAAAAAGAACAGAAAGGCCTATTATCTCTGAATATATTCTAGCAGAAATACTTTCTAGCAAAGATATTCCTACTAAACGTTTTGATTTACCATATATTCTGTCACTATCTTCTTGTAAGATTGTTGCAATCGTTGGAGATTCTGCTTCAGGTAAAACAACTCTTACAGAATGTATTAAAAAAGTTTTTCCATTTGACTCTTATCTTCATCTAGAAACAGATCGTTATCATAAATGGGATAGATATGATAAAAACTGGTCTAGCTACACACATCTTAATCCAGAAGCAAACAATCTTGAAAGAATGCTTGATGATACATATAGACTAAAGCTTGGTGATGACATCTATTCTGTTGATTATGACCATAAAACTGGTCTCTTTACTAAAGAAGAAAAGGTTGAATCAAAAGAGTTTATTCTTCTTTGTGGGCTTCATACACTATATCAAGATAAGTTACGTAATTTTATAGATATTAAGATTTACATAGATACATCAGAAAACTTAAAATACTTCTGGAAACTGGAGCGTGATACAAAAGAACGTAATCATACAAAAGAGTCTGTAATAAAGAAAATAGAATCACGTAAAGATGACTTCACACAATATATTCTTCCACAAAAGCAATTTGCGAATATCATTGTTCATTACTCTTGTAGCGATACTCTTATTACAGATTCATCAATAGATCTAGAGTTAGAGATTAAAAATAGTATTGTATCTTACTGTTACTTTTGTATTTACCCATTTGCAACATCGATACGAATGGATGATAAAAATGATTCAACTCTTTTCTTAATTAAAAAATCAATAAATAAGTCTGACCTTCTAGAACTCTTTAAACGAGAATCAATCAATGTAGACATTGATAAAATAGAAAATGGATATAATGGATTACTTCAACTTGTTGTCCTTAAACTTCTTATTACCTAAACCCAGTTTTATATAATCTCTAGAAATGATAAATAATGAAGATATTAAGACCTACCTATCATTAAATCGCGTATTTGGAAGTTCTACTGAATTTGTCCAGGGTCCAGGTGGTAATATCTCTGTTAAAAATGGCAATGAAATTATTGTAAAAACATCAGGGACATGTCTAGGTGAAACACAAACATATGAAATTTGTGATCTTATGACTCTTCGAAAGTGCCTCTCTGATAAAAACGATAGTGTTAAAGATGCTGTATTGCATGGATCTGGAACTCCTAGTATGGAAGCCTACTTTCATACTCTTCCTAAACGACTCTGTATCCATCTCCACCCAATCAGTATACCTCTACTACTTCAAAAAGAAGACCCTTCTATTCCTGGAATTCTATGGATACCTTATAAACAACCTGGTATCGAACTAGCTGAAGAGATTCTAAACAAGTATTCTTCTGAATCTATACTACTTTTCCAAAATCATGGTGTATTATTACTTGCCGATACTGTTGATGAACTTTTTACTCAAGTTGAAATACTCTATCGATATTCAAGCACACAGTATATTACAAAGAAACTTCTTAATACATTATATTTATATTCTCAAAGAGATACTGGCTACTTTTACAGACATTGTCCATTCGCCAAAGGAACTATAGATCTTACCAAGGCAATTACACCTGATTCTGTTGTCTTTTTAAATTCTGATACACTTTTGCGGATTGAAGATGAGTGGTTTGCTAGGTCTACATCATGGAAACAGACACATTCAATCGCAGAAATCTTCTATGCATATACCTATCTTTTAGAAAATACAACTTCATCCGTTTCTCTCTTGTCAACCGATCATATAGAAGCACTAAAAAATAATAAGAAAGAGAAACACCGTCTAAACCTAAAGAATTAGATAGACCCAGTAACATATGAAAGTAACGTCACTGAGAGACTATAAACTATCATCAACACCTATTAAGCAATATGATGATATCATACGAGACAGTTTTGTAGTTAAAACATCTGGCTTCCTCACAGGAAGAAATATTCATTATCCTAATTGCCTTCTAGAAACAAAGGATATCCTTCTCAATCCTTATGATGAACGTGTGATGTCTTTGAAGAAGGATAGTTTTTATGATAATAATGAATGGACTTCTTTTGAACCCGCATTAGATGAAGCCACAGAAGAAACTCCTATGTTCTTTTTTGTTTATAATGTAGATAACTACTTCCATTTTATCTATGATTCGTTGCCTATCCTAGCCTACTATTTTGAACTAAAAGAAAAAGTTCCTGAAGTAAAACTCCTGATTTCTACCTCGCACCCCACAAAACATTCACTCAGCCCTTTCGTAAAAGAGTTTCTTACTGCTGTTGGAATTAAAGAGTCTGACCTCTGCTTTGGAAAGAAAAATGTAAAGTATACTAATCTCTATATCTCTACATCTTTTACACATGGACAAAAGTCTAATGATATGTTCTCACCACAGGCACTTACAGTCTGGAATCGTTGCCAGTCTACAATGACAAATACTCCTAAACGTTTCTATATTTCACGACGTTCCTGGATTCACGGGGATACATCAAACATTGGGACAAATTATACTATGCGTAGGCGATGTATGAATGAAGATGACCTTGTTTCACTTCTTAAGAAGTATGACATTGAAGAAATTTTTACAGAACTCCTTACAACCGAGCAGAAGATTGCTTATTTTAGAAATGCAGAACTTATTGTTGGTATTGTAGGAGGTGGTCTATGTAATCTACTCTTTTCTCCTGAAAATACAAAGTCTCTTTGTATCACAACTCCTCACTTCCTAGACATTAACAAACGCTTTAGTTACTCCATGAACACAGGAATTCTTCGCTACTCGGATTCTTGTAGTCACGCCTTTCCTGAAATGAAGTTTCAACTCTATTCACGTGTCAAAGTCATTCAGCCTTCTTCAAAGTATTTCGGAAGTGTTGGAGAGGTTGAGAAAGTTGATGGAAAGTATACTGTTCGTCTATCATCCAATGATATAGCAGGATTCTCACAGGACTTTCCACTTGAAGAAGTCACATTTGATGAGTCTGAGCTTGAAGCGGTTGATCTTGGGCTCAATAGTCCCTTTGTATGCGACTTAGTAAAACTCGAGGAAGATTTAAAGAATCTTCTTACTATACAATAAGATATATACTATGAAAATTATAATACCTATGTCAGGAATAGGTCGTAGATTTTTAGAGGCTGGATATAAAGATCCAAAACCTTTAGTTGATGTTGAAGGAAGGCCCATGATTCATCATGTTATTGATCTGTTTCCTGGTGAAACTGATTTCCACTTTATTTGTAATGATCAACATCTTGAAGAAACAAAGATGAGAAGCATTCTTCTCGAAAAGGTCCCTAACGCAAAAATTCACAGCGTATCTGTTCATGACCGAAAAGGACCTGTTGATGCTGTTCTGCAAATTAAGGACTACATTGGCGATGATGATGAAGTTATAGTATCCTATTGTGACTATGGGACAGTATGGGATTATACTGCATTTAAAGAGGAAATGAAAGTGTCATGTGCAGATGGAGGGATCGCTTCCTATATTGGATTTCATCCCCATATGCTTGGTTCTGATAATTATGCTTTTATGACACATTCAGATAAAAAGGTTACTGATATACAGGAAAAGAAGCCATTTACCAATGATAAAATGAGCGAATATGCGTCAAATGGAACCTATTATTTTCGTTCAGGTAAACTTTTAAAGAAGTATTTTCAACAACTTATGGATGAGAATATCCATGTTAATGGAGAGTTTTATGTAAGCCTTGTTTACAAACTCATGATTCAAGATTCACTGAATGTTCGTATTTTTGAAATACAGAAAATGCTTCAATGGGGAACACCAAGTGACCTTGAAGAATATCTTCAATGGTATACTTATTTTACATCAAAGAAAGAGAAACCACTTTCTTATAGAGGAAAAGAACCCTATACATTAATTCTTCCTATGGCTGGAGCTGGAAGTCGCTTCAAAATGCAGGGATTTATTACACCCAAACCTCTACTTGATGTTGATGGATCTGAAATGGTTGTAAGTGCTGTAAAGTGTCTACCACCAGCTACAAAGAATATCTTTTTATGTCTTAAAGAACATCTTCAGGAATATCCAATCAAAAACACACTTCTTTCTGCCTTTGACTCTACAACAATTGTTCCTGTGGAAATAGTAACAGAAGGCCAAGCATGCACATGTGATCTAGGAATTAAGAACTGCTCGGTTAAACCAGATGAACAGATTCTTATTTCAGCATGTGACAATGGTGCATATTATAGTGTAGAAAAGTTTTATAAGATGTTAGATGATACATCTATCGATGTCATTGTTTGGTCATTCACTAATAATAGAACAAGCAAACTCTATCCTCATATGTATGCATGGCTAGATGTTGATGATTCAGGATCCATTCGCGACGTTTCCATCAAAAAGAAGTTTGAAAATAAAGATGCACGTCATTGTATTATTGGAACCATGTATTTTAGGAGGTGCTCTCTATTTACAGAAGGACTTGCTGATATTTATGCATCAAATAGTAGAACAAACGGTGAATTTTATGTTGATAACTTGTTAATTCCTCTAATTCAGAAAGGATATAACGTCAAGGTTTTTGAAGTCGACAATTATCTCTGCTGGGGGACGCCCAATGATTATAATACATATTGCTACTGGAAGAAACACTTTACTGCTTAAAGATCATACTATAAAATAATCTAATGTCAAACGGATTCCTTAATTTTCATCAAGGATGGACAGACATCTTTAACTCACTGGCGCTTATTAATTATTTTAAAGATAAGTATACAATTCTCTATGTATTGCATAGAGAAGATGCTGAAGCCTTATATAATTTTTATGTAAGAACTTTCACAAATGTTAAATTAATAAGTTATAGAGGTGATGAAAAAAATGCATTAACATACTTTGTAAACAATAAAGAAGTCTATACTATAAAAGATTTTCATATTATTGGAATTAATGATAATCTACGTATAGATAGATATAAAAACTCATTTTTTAATTGCAAAACAATTGACGATCTAGATTTTGATAGAAAGTTCTATGAAATTTATGATATACCTTTATCTACACGTATAACACAGTTTGAGATTCAAAGAGATTTTGAAGCTGAAGAAAGATTATATTCTAAACTCGTTCAGAAAAAGCCTTACATACTTACACATACAACAAATGAAACTAGATTTGAATTGACTAAAAAGGAAGGATATGATTATTATGAGTTAAATCAACTAACCAATACTTTTTTTGATGCTGTAAAGATTCTCGAAGAGGCAAGTGAAATACATTTAATTGACTCTTCGTGGGCTGCTCTATGTTATAATTTAGATGGTAAATATAATATTCTTTCTAAGATTCCTGTTACAGTGTATTGTATGAGAAAATTAAATAAAATGTTCACACGACCTGTAAGACTTCCTAACTGGACTATCATTGAATATTAATTTTCCATTAAACAAAGACTACATGTCCAGTTAGCCCCTTTATTCCTCCATGTGCTAAAGGCATTTGGATGCCCCTTACATCGATAACATAAAGGAGGGTTCGCTCCATATAGAAAAATAGGTCTATTCATACAACTATTTGTGTCTGTTGGAGGAGGCTCGAGTTCAGGATAATAAGGCCTTGATCTTGTAAGTTTTCTATACTGTTCAAAATAAACCCCTCCCTTATGTAAATGAATCGTAATAATCTGGTAACAAGGATTTAAAATCTTGTAACCAGCCTTATACCACTCATGTAAAAAGACACACTCACCTCCATACACATTCTGATAATGATTGATTGCGTCCATATCCAATTCTTTGGAAATAGGCGTCTTAAAAATATATGAATCTGCACATCCACCTGTAGTATACGTCATACATGTATCAGGCTTACAAATGCTATGATATTCATCAGTTGGCTCATGACGTGTTAGACCAAAAATAACCTTGTTCTCGA
>Ga0209770_10002071_pt1 | contig 10066 bp, 10 predicted proteins | sample LauGreSu1BDMLBDD_2_FD_187572 | JGI IMG/M metagenome (GOLD analysis project Ga0209770, IMG submission 187572) | Freshwater lake microbial communities from Lake Michigan, USA - Su13.BD.MLB.DD (SPAdes) (version 2) | ecosystem: Environmental > Aquatic > Freshwater > Lake | place: Lake Michigan, USA...
GAAGGCATTTATGGCCATCCAACGCCTAGAATCCACACGCCGCTGAATGATTTGCCTAGTCGCGGGCTTGAACTGGTGGACTTGGCTGGTCAAATCGGCATCGAGCTGATGGACTGGCAAAAGTTCTTCATCGAGCATAGCCACAAAGTATTGCCAAATGGCAGGTGGGCTAGCCCTGTAAATGTCTGCACTGTAGCCAGGCAGAATGGCAAAAGTTTTCTGATGCAGCTGCGAATCCTGGGCGGCCTTTTCCTATGGGAAGAATCGTTGCAAATCGGCTCGGCACATCGACTATCTACATCCCTGGAGCAGTTTAGGCAGCTGGTAAATGTCATAGAATCCAGCGATTACCTATCGAAGCAAGTAAAGCGAATCAGGTGGAGTCATGGATCGGAAGAAATCGAAACGATGCTGGGAACGCGCTTTATTATCAAGGCAGGCGGTTCAGCTGCTCGCGGTGTATCAAAGCCTGAAACTATCCACCTGGATGAGCTTCGCGAAATGAATGACCTAGAATCGTTTGCCAGTTTGCGGTACACCCTGATGGCGGCGAAAAATCCCATGATTTTGGCCTATACAAATGCGGGCGATGCCAGTTCAGTAGTGCTGAACCAATTTAGACAGCGCGCGCTTCAATCTATCGGCGGCGCTGAAGATAACATCGGATATTTTGAGTGGTCTGCGCCCACTGATGATGTGACGATGGAAAATGCTGCTTACGCAAATCCCGCACTAGGCACGACCATCCACCCTGACAATATCCGAGCGGTGTTTAATGACCCGCCTGATGTGGTGCAGACCGAGGTGCTTTGCAGATGGGTTCAATCAATCTCCAGCTGCGTGGACTCAAATAAGTGGGCTGAATGTAGTGATCCTGAATTTGACCTAAATGAAGAGCGCACTACCTGGCTGGCCATCGATTTAAGCCCTGACAGAAAATTTGGGGCGCTAGTCGGCGCGCAGCGTTTAGGCGATGATAACTTTGGTATCAAATTGTTACATACCTGGGAAAATCAGTTGCAGCTCGATGACAAAGCAATTGCCAATGATTTGGCAGTCTATGCCCGAAAGTATCAGCTGGAGAATGTGCTTTACAGCCGCCGCACAAGTGGCGCGGTCGCGGCACGCCTTGCACCCGCTGGTATTCCAATCTTCGACATGGATGCGGTCTACCCGCAGGCCTGCGATGAAATGCTGGGCGCTATCAATTCTAGGCGCTTGCGGTATCGGCCAAATAAAGAGCTAACCGCTCAAATGCTTTCGGCCGTTCAGCTCCGTAGAGGTGATGGAGGCTGGGTCATCGGCAGAAGGGCGAGCCAGTCGGCGGTGTGTGCCAGTGTGGCCACAGCTCTTTGTACGCACTTTGCGACACGCCCAGAGACAGACCTTGACATCATGGTGGGCTAAGTAGTACAGCGAATTTAGAATAAGCGCATGGGTTTCTTTGATGCGTTCGTGCCTGTTCGTCCAGTTGCCGTCACAGCTGGAACGAATGACATTGATGCTTCACTCGCACCGCTTTATCCTGAAGCATTGCCATTCTTTGCGATAACTGGAACAGCGGCATCAAGAGCTGAAGCTATGACAGTGCCAACAATTGCACGATCCCTGGGCATCATCCAAACAGTTGCATCGCTACCGATGCACTGCCGCAATATTGCAACGGGCGAAAAAGTACAAAGCCCGCGTGTGATTAACCAACCTGATACACGCATTGCGGGTTCAGTATTTTGGGCGTGGATGATTTCAGATTTGTTCTTCCATCCCACTGCGTATGCCAGGGTGACAGATAGGTATGCTGACACAGGAAGAATCCGTGCGATGGAGCGCATCGCTCCTGAACGCGTAACGATTCAGACAAATCAAAATGGCACAGAAGTCACTGCGTATCTTATTGATGGCGTTTATGTTGATCCAAATTTCCTAGTGGTATTTGCTGGAGAATCTGAAGGATTACTGGTGCGCGCAGGTCGCACAATTAAAGCAGCCGCTGCACTTGAAAAAGCTGCAATGAACTTTGCAAATGAACCAATCCCGCAGATGATTCTTAAATCAAATGGCACATCGTTGCCAGCCGACCGCGTTGCAAAATTGCTCAATTCATGGCGCACTGCACGATCTAATAAATCGACAGCGTTCCTTAACGCAGATGTAAGCATCGAGACTCTAGGGTTCGACCCTAAGAGCATCCAGCTCAATGAAGCCAGGAATTATGTATCTTTGGAACTCGCCAGGGCAACGGGCGTTCCTGCATATTTCGTAGATGCACAGCAATCGACATTCACATACAGCAACGCTTTGGATAAGCGCCGCGACCTTGTGGACTTTGCTTTTAGAAATTACATGACAGTTTTGGAACAGCGTTTATCTTTTGCGGATTTCGTGCCAGCAGGTACAGATGTCCGCTTTGATGTAGATGATTTCTTGCGTGGCAATCCTTTGGAGCGTGCGCAGGTTTATGAAATCTTAAATCGCATCGGTGCAATGAGCATCGAGGAAGTTAGAGAGGAAGAGGACTTGCTCCTATGAAAATCACAACACCTATGCGCATCACTGCGGCCGATTCGGAGTCACGCACCATCACTGGGCAAATCGTGGCCTTCGATGTAGCTGCAAATGCATCAACTGGAAAAGTCTTATTCCAGGCAGGATCGATTCAACCCGCATCAGTCAAACTGAACCTGGAGCATGATTCTGCACGCCCAATCGGTCGAAGCATCGACATGAAAGCAGATGCATCAGGCATGAACGCGACTTTTAAGATTAGCCAAACATCCGCTGGCACAGATGCACTTGTCGAAGCGATGGATGGCTTGCGCGATGGATTTTCAGTAGAGGCTGAAGCCACAGATTTTGCTTACAACGAGGATGGCACGATGGTAGTAACTGCCGCGCAGCTCGTTGGGGTTGCACTCACACACAATCCAGCTTTCGATGCAGCACGCGTGGAGCGCGTAGCCGCTACTGAAGGCGAAGAAGTTTCTGAATCCACCGAGGATGCAGAAGAACCAACAACAACAGAAGGAGACGAAGTGGATAACACCGTCACAAACGCGGATGCCGTAGAGTCGGTCGAAGCCGCAAAGTCAATCACCGCAGCTGCAACAGCAGTTGGATACACAAAGCCACGCCTAGATTTTTCAGCTCCAAAGCATTTGGAAATGACAATCAAGGCAGCACTCGGATCAGATGAGGCGCGCTCATACATCGCAGCCGCAGCAGATACCACAGACAATGCTGGCCTTATTCCTACACGCCAGCTCACATCAGTAATCAATGGGCTTGCTAATAACACAAGAAGCGCAATCGATGCAATCACGACAGGTGTTTTGCCTGACGCTGGAATGAGCTTTGAGATTCCAAAGATCACAACTCTTCCAACAGTTGCAGAGACAGCAGAAGCTGGCACACCATCAAATACAGATCAAGCTTCATCATTCGTCACAGTTTCAGTCAAAAAATACGCTGGACAACAGCAATTTTCTGTAGAACTCTTTGACCGCTCATCACCACTCTTCATCACAGAATTGATGAACAACATGGCTGCACAGTACGCAGCTGCTACAGATAAGGCCGTGTACACAGCACTCGCATCAGGCGCAACAGCTGATGCCACAACACTGACAACATACCCAACAGCTTCAGAGTTGCTCGGATTTGTGTCACGCGGCGCGGCATCTGTCTATTCCAACACTCAAGGATTTGCTCGCAACATTCTTGCGAACACATCACAGTGGGCAAACTTGATGACACTCAATGATTCAGGCCGTCCAATCTACATGGCTGCACAGCCATCTAATGCTGGCGGCGTTGTACGCCCTGACAGTATTCGCGGCAATGTCGCTGGACTTGATCTCTATGTGACTGCAAATGTGCCATCAGCGAATGACACTGACAAAGATGATTCAATGCTCATCATCAATCCAACAGCGTACACATGGTACGAGTCACCAACTTATCAGCTTCGTGCTGATGTCATTGCTTCAGGCGAAATCTTGGTAGCAATGTATGGATATGGCGCAATCGCAACCAAAATCGGTGCGGGCGCATTTGGTATCAACAAGACCTAATCCACACTAAACAACTAATCATCGGCCAGTGCGCTCCCGTGCTGGCCGAGCCGAACGAGAGGAACACTCATGCCCAGCATAGTCACAGCCGCACAGTTGCGATCAGTGCTGGGCGTGAGTGATTCCTTATACAATGACGCATATCTAAATGAAATAATTAACACTAGCGAGGCCGTAATTTTGCCTATGCTGGTGGCAAATACTTCAGCAGTCAATGCATACAAGCTGACATCCAATGTCGCTACTTACTACACAGCCCGCGCACATCACTTTGTGACAGGTCAATCCATCATCGTGGCCGGGCTTCCTGCCCCATTCACAGCCACAGTTACAGTGGTCGATACAAATACATCACTTGATGGAATGATGGGCAACTATTATTTTACCGCTGCAATCACAAATGCTGATGTGACTTTGCGCGACATTATTCCAACTGGCACAGCCACACTTTCAGGATATTCAGCAGCCCAAATCTATGCAGGCAATGATGCAATCGAATCAGCAATCCTCGCCGTAAGCGTTGAAGTATTCCAAAGCCGCGTTGCAGCTGGCGGTCAAATTGAAGGCGTAGATTTTGCCAGCACGCCATATCGCATGGGTCGCAGCTTGACCAACCGCGTATCCACACTCTTGATGCCATTCCTCGATGTCGAGACAGTGGTGCAGTAAATGCCCGCATCGACACTGGCAGGCACACGATCAACATTAGCGGCGGCCTTTAATTCACTAGCGGCTACAAGCTACGGATATGTGCCTGAATCGCCAATCCCGCCAGCAATTGTCATCGTTCCTTCATCGCCATACCTGGAGCAGCAGCTCATCGGTAAAGCGGTCATCAAAGTAAAAGTGAACTTCACTATCACTGCCATCGTGGCATATAACTCAAACCCTGCATCCCTGGATAACCTGGAGCAGCTCATCATGGGAATTCTTGCAGCTATACCTGCGGGATATGTGGTTGGAAATGTAGATCGTCCAACCCCATTAGAAGTCGGCGCTAGCACAATGCTTACAGCTGACATCAATGTATCTACGACCTACACTCAAACAAACTAAGGAGATACTGTGCCAACAACGATCATCACGGGTCGCGATTTAGTGTTGACGATCGCGACAGTTAACTATGACGCGCAAGCGACCAGCGCTACACTCGCAAATTCACCAACCATCGAGACATATCAAACACTCGATGGCAAGGCATACAAGCACATTGACGATCAATGGACTTTCGATGTCTCAATGCTCGCAGACTGGGGCGCTTCAGGATCACTCTGTGAGGCTCTATGGTCTGCCTGCGAATCAGCACCAAATACCACACTAGCTGCATCACTTACAGCTGCAACTGGCGCGGTCTTTGCGTTCAATGTCCTGCCCGTATTCCCAGCAGTGGGCGGCGCAGCACCTGATGCACAGACAGTGGATTTGTCATTCACAGTCGTAGGAACACCATCCGAGACATTTAGCTAAAAAAAGAAACGGGAGCAAAAATGAAACTACCAATAACAATTGAATTCAATTCGGGCGAGGTTGCCACATTCGTGGCAGCCCCACCTGAATGGGTGAAGTGGGAAAAGAGTACGGGCAACATCATCAGCCAAGCGCAGGAGAAGATAGGGCTATCTGATCTTATATTCCTGGCGTATCACGCCATGAAGCGCGAAGCAGCTGGGAAGCCTGTGAAGCCAATCGATGTATGGACTGAAACAGTCGCAAATGTCGAGGTCGGTAACTCTGACCCAAAAGTTACCCAGTCGGAAGCCTAAGCCGAACCCTTTGGGATTTGGCAATCGCGACAGGATTACCGACTAGCGAATTTGTAAGTGCTGAAGATGTAATCACAGCGCTGGAGATATTAGAGAGGCGAGCCGATGGCAAGTGAGGGAATCAGCTATGACAAAGCTGAACTGCGTGCCATCGCTCGATCCTTTAAGGCTATGGATGAGGAAGCACTTGACCAAGCCAAAAGCAAGTCCAACGCACTCGCTGAATTTGTATCGGATAAGGTTAAAAGTGCATCACGCAACGCACGATCAATCCCAAAGGTATCGTCTCGAATCGCTGACGGCTCAAAAGTATCTAAATCATCCAAGTTCGGCGAAATCTCATACGGGTTCGCGGCGCAAAAGTTCAGCGGTGGTGCAACCACACGCGACCTTTGGGGCGGGGCAGAATTTGGCTCGAATAAATATAAGCAGTTCCCAGTATGGAGTGGTCGTGAGGGTCGCGGTTCGCGTGGATGGTGGATATATCCAACTCTGCGCAGTATTCAGCCTGAAATCGTGAAGAAGTGGGAAGAAGGATTCTCCGAGATAGTTAAGAGGTTCGATTAATGGCAGGAAGTAGAACGCTCAAACTATCCATTCTCGGCGATGTAGATAACCTCAATAAGTCACTCAAGGCCGCGACAAATGATGTCGAGACTTTCGGCGATAAAGTGTCAAAGGCTGGCAAGGTGGTCGGCGCTGCCCTGGTCGCGGCTGCCGCAGCCGCTGGCGCTTACGCCATCAAAATCGGCGTGGATGGGGTCAAAGCCGCCATCGAAGATGAGAAGGCACAGACACAGCTTGCCCTGGCGCTAAAGAACGCCACAGGGGCTACAGAAGGCGCAATTGCCGCCACTGAACAGTTTATCTTGCAGCAATCTTTGGCCACTGGTGTGGCAGATGATGAACTGCGCCCAGCCTTGCAGCGCCTTGCGCTATCAACAGGCGATGTCAAAAAGGCGCAGGATTTACTCAAGATCGCAATGGATGTATCGACAGCTACAGGTAAGCCACTCGAAGCGGTAGCCAATAGCCTGGGCAAAGCTTATGACGGCAATACCACAGCACTGGGCAGATTAGGCATCGGTCTATCAGCTGCCGAACTTAAAACCATGTCATTCACCCAGGTGCAGGACAGACTGACAGATTTATTTGGCGGCGCGGCTGCGGCAAATGCTGACACCTATGCTGGCCGAATCGCTCGGATGCAAATCGCTTTTGATGAAGCCAAAGAGACTATCGGCTTTGCGCTTTTGCCTATCCTAGAAAAGCTGATGAAGTTCATCAATCAAATTGCGCTTCCGGCAATCAATGCAATGTCCAGTGGCTTTGGCCTAGACAAAGGCGGCATCGGTGGAGCAATTACCACCCTGGGCAATATCATCGTCAATGTATTCACACCAATTATCAATGGCCTACTTAAAGCATTTGGATATGTAAAAAATGCCATCGGCGATAACCTGGACACTTTTAAGGAATTCGGCGGCTACATCGCCCAGTACCTTGCGCCAGTCATCGGCACAGTATTAGGTGGAGCGCTCCAGGTAGTCGGCAAAATTGCAGGCGGTGTCATTGATGTAATCGCTGGAGTCATCAAAGCCATCAACTTCCTTATCGGCGGCGCGATCGATGGAATCAATGCGCTTATTCGCGCCTATAACGCAGTGCCACTTTTGCCTAACATTCCAACGATTAGCAAGCCAACACTCAACACCCCATCAATCTCCAGCGCATCAGTATCAGCACCTTCTATCCCATCCGCTCCATCGATGTCGATGCCATCAGTGAGCGGTGCATCATCAGGAGCTGCGGCGGCATCGGCTTCAGCTGCAAGAGCGCAGGCACTCGTACCGACAGTGACTATCGGCGGCGCACCTGCGGGATACCGACCTGAAACCTTCACACCTACTGCCACCCTGGGCGGCGCACCTGCAAGCTATGTGACCAACAATGTGAACATCGGCGTGGCTGGTGATCCTGAAGGCGTAGCGCGTGCGGTGGTCGATGTCATCAACACTTCATATTATCGCGGTGGTCTAGGGGCGCAGGCGTACAAGCTATGACCCAATGGACACCCGAATGGCAGCTACAAATCAATGGGGTTGATTACACAGACATAACCCTTTCCACTTTAACAGTGGTTTCAGGCCGCACAGATATTTACAGCCAGCCGCGTGCAGGATATGCCAGCATCGAAATCATCAATCTGAATCTGACCCCAGTGACCATCGATGTCAATGATGGGCTATCAATCAAGGTCAAGGATTCGACAGGAACTTATGTAGATATATTCGGTGGCTTTGTTACTGACTCAAGTGTCGAAGTAGCCAGCACTGGCACAGGCGGCATCAATGAGACTATCCGCGTTACAGCTCTAGGCGCTTTGTCCAAACTGCCTAAGACTCTAACTGATGGAGTGCTATCAAAGGATTTTGACGGCAATCAGATTTATACCATTTTAAGCGAGTCACTATTTAACACCTGGGCTGAAGTACCTGCCGCACTTACCTGGGCAACTTATGACCCGACTACTACATGGGCAAATGCAGAGAATTCAGGGCTGGGCGAAATCGACCGCCCTGGCGATTATGAGCTGATGGCACGATCATCAGATGTCACCGATATGTATTCGCTAGTTTCCGCGCTCGCTACATCAGGGCTGGGCTATTTGTATGAAGATGCTCAAGGCCGAATCGGGTATGCAGATGCAACCCATCGCACGCAGTACCTAGCAGCTAACGGCTACACATCAGTAAGCGGCAACCATGCGCTATCGCGTGGAATCCGCACCATTCGCCGCCTGGGCGATTTGCGCAACAAGGTCACGATTCAGTGGCGTTCAGGTGACACCACAGCTTTGAGTCAGGAGTCAATCGACCAATACGGCTCACAGGCAGACATCATCGCCACCACCTTGCACAATTCAGCTGATGCCACAGCACAGGCAAATTTCTATCTAGGCATTAGAGCCTGGCCGCAGGATGTATTCGAGAGCATCACATTTACCCTGGGCAATTCTGAAATCGATGACAGCGACCGCGATGCGCTTCTCAATGTGTTTATGGGCTTAGCCCTAGACATTACAGACCTGCCAGCAAATATGGTCAATGGTCGCTTCCAGGGCTTTGTCGAAGGCTGGACATTTAGGGCAGGCTATAACCGCCTAGACCTCACACTCAATGTGTCACCTACCGCGTTCAGCTTGCAATCGATGCAATGGGATGATGTAAGTGTCGCAGAGACATGGAACACAATAAGTTCTACACTTGACTGGAATGAAGCCATTATCGTGGCATAAGGAGAAGCAATGCCAACTACTACAACAAACTTTGGCTGGACAGTACCTTCGGACACCGACCTGGTTAAAGATGGCGCAGCCGCAATTCGCACCGCTTTAGGTGGGCCTGACACATCATTCGTTGATCTCAAAGGCGGTACTACTGGCCAGGTGCTATCAAAGGCATCAGGCACAGATTTAGACTTTACCTGGACTGAACAGGATGACACCACACTTTCATTTAACGCACAGACTGGAACTACTTACACTCTAGTAGCCGCAGACTTGGGCAAGCTAGTCACCACATCAAATGCATCAGCTGTGACAGTTACAGTGCCGCCATCAGTATTTGCAGCGGGTAACATCATCAATCTTCAATCAATCGGTGTCGGATTAACTAGCTTGGCGCAAGGCGCTGGAGTCACGATTACATCGACAGGTGCAACTGCATCAGCGCCAACCCTGCGCGCCCGTTACTCTGCCTGCACAATTATCTGCACAGCTAGCAATACCTTCACAGTAGTGGGCGATGTGAGCTAATGCCACTGATCCTGGGAATCGTTGCGTCCGGCAACTACCCGCGTGTAACTAACTCGTATGAGTCTATTGCCACAGTTACAGTCGGGGCTGGCGGCTCTAGCACAGTAACTTTTTCATCTATTCCATCGACATTTAAGCATTTACAAATAAGGGGTTTAGCCCGCGTTACTGGTTCAGTTGTACAAAACGGAACTAAGGTTCAATTTAACAGCGACACAGGCGCAAACTATACCTATCACACGCTTTACGGAACAGGGTCTAGCGCAATCGCTTATGGCGAAGCTAATACTAATCAGAGCTTTATGGACAAGTTTGCAGGCGCAAGCGCAAGCAGTAACGTATTTGGGGCAATTGTCTGCGATGTATTGGATTATTTAGATACAAATAAATACAAAACTTCACGCTCATTAGGTGGA
>Ga0209770_10002073_pt1 | contig 10062 bp, 14 predicted proteins | sample LauGreSu1BDMLBDD_2_FD_187572 | JGI IMG/M metagenome (GOLD analysis project Ga0209770, IMG submission 187572) | Freshwater lake microbial communities from Lake Michigan, USA - Su13.BD.MLB.DD (SPAdes) (version 2) | ecosystem: Environmental > Aquatic > Freshwater > Lake | place: Lake Michigan, USA...
AGGAATTATCATTACATTAGTAAGTACAGTTACACTAGGTGTAGGTGGATTTATTACTAACAAATTAACAGGTGGTGAAGAAGCTGCGGCCCCAACTCAACAAGTGGCTCCAGTAATTAACATTAACAACACACAAACTCAACAACAATCAGCGGGTAAGACTGTGATTATTAATGGAGGTAGTGGTTCTAAACAATCAACACCTGCACCAGCACCTAAACCTAAACCTAAAAAAGAAGGTGACGAATTTAAGGAAGAGGCACCTAAATGGTAAAACTATGAAAGAAAATACAGGATTTAAAGAACTATTAAATAAGATGATGTCAAGAAGATGGTACATTACTGCCATGGTTCTTGGAGGATTCATGTTAATTATGGGTGGAATATTTTTTGCGGTTTTAGGACAATCACCAATTGCAGGGGAATGGAAAGAACTATTATTATTGTTATTAGGTGCTTTCATTGGATCATATGGTAAGATTATTGACTATTGGTTCAGCGATACTGATAAAGATAAGATGTTAGTTCAGAAAATGGATGAGGAAGATGGGGTTTCATTATCAGATACTGGAACTGGATCTACAAAATCACCAATAATAGGCGAAACAGTAAATAATGAGAAACCTTACCTAATATCTAATGATAAAACTGAATCATCAACTAAAGTAGAAATAGATGAAGACGGTGATGGTATAATGGACGGAATTGATAATGACGGTGACGGCATTATTGATGAATACTTTGACCATAGAAACTGTGAACACATTTGGGGTGATTCAGATCAAGATGGTGATGAAGAGTGTTTGATTTGTGGTAAAATCAAAGACGTAGAATAAATTAAAACTTAAAAATTATGAAAACAATAAATTTAAACAGATTAAGTGAACTAATGGTGTTAGGGTTCCTAAAGTTATGTTTGCTTTGGGTGGTATCGGCACTTTGCTTCCAAGTATTTTGTGTCTATTTGGAAATTTCTGGACAAGAAGAAAGACAAAGAGATATGATTAACAAAATAGATTGGAAATTTGATGGAACATTCAAAAATAATCCTGATAACATTTGGTATGAAGCACCTAAAAAATAATATAATGGAAAAGACTCAAGAAATTCTAAAATTCCTATTAACGATAGGGATTATCGCATTCGGATTGGCTATCCTTTCATTTGGATTTAGCGTGATATTAACCCCATTTATAAATTAAAATAACATGAAAAAAGTAATTTTTTCCTTAGCAGTTTCACTGTTAAGTATGGGGGCTTATTCCCAAACAATTGGAAAAACTAAGACTGAAGATTATAAGGCATCGTTTGAAACTAAATCAGACATCTCTGCTTATTTGGATTACGAAGGACCTAAGAAAAATATTCAGCTTCTTAAGTGTGGTATTAATGATGAGATGTATGAAATGTATCCTGAACTAAAAGAAAAAAGAGTTGGTTTAGGTGTTACAAACATCGTTCTTGAATATCTCGATAATTTAAATCGTTTTGAATTTACAGAAGACAAAACAGAAATAAAAAATAGAATGGTAAAACAATTCCAAGCTTCTCAATCGGGAATTTCTGAAAACAAATTAGACGGTAGAGGTAAGATTAAATTAGCTCACTACTTTGTTGAAATCGAATGTTATGACTATTCTGTTTCTGAAGATGAAACTGTTAATTTAAAAGACGGTGTAAAAAATATGTTGGTGACACGTATTGGTTTACAAGTTAGGTTCACAGATGCTGAGAATGGGACAATCATTGCAGCGTCAGGATTAGGTGAGGCAAAAACAATAAGAGAATTAACTTTCTTATCAGATGCAACAGTTGATCCTGTTAAATTTAATCAATCTACGATTAGTATATCAACCAAAAAAGCTTTGGATATTGCATGTGCTAACATTTTAGGTAAAATGGTTAAAAAAGGAATATTCAGTAAATAATGAAACAATGGGTCGGTCTATTTTTGCTAATGATATTATTTTCCCTTAAATCATCAGGGCAAGTAATAACGCAAACATACATCGACCCATGTGATTTAAAAACTTATGTTGTTGTAATACCGATAATAACCAACGGTGTTACAATTGTTGTAAGGAATAAATCTAAAGTATTCAACTATTCCCAATTTGTTAGTGGAGAGGTTGATTCTTGGGTAAAAAGTGTATTTGCTGCTCCATGTCCAACAAGTTTAGTAGTACAACAAACAGTGACAGCTGCGGTATCACAAGCGGCATCCGCAGCCGCAAGTTCAGCGGCATCATCAGCTGCGAGCTCTGCCGCAAGTTCATCCGCGTCCGCAGCCGCAAGTTCAAGTGCTTCAGGAGCTGCCTCTTCATCTGCGTCATCATCATCAACTTCATCATCCTCACAATCCTCATCCCAATCGTCGTCCTCATCTGGGGAATCATCTTCATCAAGTGGGGGTTCAGGTGGATCAAGCGAAGGAAGTGCAGAATCAAAATCGGAAAGTAGTAGTTCTTCATCTGAAAGCAAATCAGAGGAATCAAAATCTGAAAGTAAGAGTGAAGAAAAGAAAGAGGAGAAAAAAGAAGAGAAAAAAAAGGAAGAGAAAAAAAAGTCTGTTGCAACAAACCCCATGTTAGTCGCTTCTGACCTAACAACGGCTCAAGGACCCGACTTCAAATTTAATGCGATAGTATCTTTTGGTGTAAGTAAGTCGTCAATGGCCGGTAACGAGAGCTGGGGTGCAACAGCACTAATTTGGAGCACATTAAATCAATTTGCTCTAAGTGGTGGATATACCAAGATGGATTTTGATAAGGGACAACTCAATGCTATCCATTCATACTCAATAACAGGGGCATATTTGGAAGGAAACTATATGAATCTTATTGGTTACACCTATATCAAACCACATCCTAAATTTGGTACCTACGGATACAATTTGGGAGCCATAACTTTATTGTTGAAGGATACAAAAATAGTGAATTATAAAACAGGAGAAACGAAAGAAATATTCAATACGTCTTTTTCAACATCAGTGGTTACGTTTTGGACAAAACCTTATCCTGTTGATAATAAAATAACACTATCTCCACAAGTATTCGTTATGAATTCACCAATAAATTGGAATTCAAAGACAGGAGAGACAACTGTTAATAGGCAATTTGGGTTTTTAATTGGATCGTCATTTGACTATAAAATAAGTAAGAGGTTTGGGTTTAGTTTTAATTACAAATTCTCAGCGTCAACCGAAAAGGGCGTACCATTACTTAATAACTTCTTGATAGGATCAAGAGTAATACTTTAAGACTATGAAAAAGATATTAGATGTAAGACATTTTATAATTTTAGCTTTAATAATAACATTAATTGTATTGTTGAAATCAGACAAACCACCAAAAATAAAGGAGGTTATCAAAGAAGTCCCATCAGAACCAATTCATGACACCATTTCAATGGAAGTTGAGGTACCTTATGTTATTAAAGGTGAGGATATCTATCACGATACTACAATATATGTTCCAACATATATTTCAGTTGATACTGCAGCAATACTACAAAATTATTATGTTACCAACTCATTTAACGACACATTAAAGTTGAATAACAACCAAGGGTTCGTATACTTAAATCAGACAGTGTCTGAAAATAAAATTGCGTCAAGAAATTGGTCAGCAACACTTAAACCTAAAATAGTAAGAGAACAGGCTCCTGAACCACCACCTATTAAAAACCAAATGTTTTTCGGAGTTAACGGGGCAATTAGTAGAGAGGATTGGGTAAATTCATTAGGAATGGGATTGATACTTAAAACGAAAAAAGATCACCTGTATCAAGTAGGTATAGGTGTTGCAAATAGAACCGTTGACGGAGTTACAGGTGAATTTACACCATTCATCAATGGAGGGGTATATTGGAAGATAAAAGTAAAAAAATAAAATATTTATAATAAAACGTATAACTATGAAAAACATATTACTAACTTTATTGATTTCTCCGTTATTAGCTTTTGGGCAAGTTTCTACATGGAGAACTAATCCACCTCAACAACAATCAACACCACAAAGATCCACACCATCGGTACAACCATCAGTTCCACAAAGAAACGATGTTAGTAATTGGAGAAGTCAACCTCCATCAATAGGGAATGATAGGCCTATAAGAACAAGACCAGGTTCAAACATAATTGTAAGAGACCCATGGTTTAATGGTGGATTCGGATGGGGATGGAACAGATGGGATATGTGGGGAGCACCTACATTTGGTTGGAATTATTGGAACCCTAGTTTTTACTTAAACGATTGGGGATATAGACAACCTGCAAGAGTTTACATATATGATAATGGTAAACGAGATACTATTAGAGGTAAGAAACCAGTTATTAGTTTTGGTATCCAAAAAACATCAGACAAACAAGTTGGTGGGTTCTTTACAATCGGTAATAAAGGATATTTGATAACGGAATATAACGCAAGTATTGAAAGAGATAAGTCTACATTTTTCCCTTTTGGAAATGTTACTCAAGTTGACTTTCCACTTGTAAATGATTTGGTACAAAGACAAAGTTTTTATATTGGAGCTGGAAAAAGAATAAAAAGAACAGGTATTCATATGATGATCGGAACTGTAAGTGAAGACGTTAAATGGAGAGGAAAAGATGATTTAGGGTACATAACGTTTCCAAAATATTTGGATAGATTTACAACAATAAAAATAGGTGCTTTACACGATTATAAAAACTTCACAATAAAAATGGATTACGATCCTATAATTAATAATGGAACTTTTGGATTGGGAGTAAATTTTTAACTATTTAAGTAATATGGATAATTTAAAAAAAATAATTAAAGAAGTTTTGGAGGAATACATAGATCCAACACTCATCATAAAAGAAAATGTTGAAGTTTCTGAGTCCCTTCAATATCACATTGATAATGGTTTAACATTAACAAATAATGTTTTTAGAGTTTATTCTGAAAAATATTTTGATTTAATTAATGAGGTTAGGTCTTTGTGGAAAGATGGTAAAATATCTTTAAATGAAGAAGATACAATGATAGTTGAATCTGATTTGGGGATTAAGATAAAAAAAGGTGGTGAATACATTTATTTGGACGCACCTTATATTTCTGAAACAGAAACAGAAGAAGATATTTTAGATGAAGCGAAACATAGAGGTAAAAATGTTAAGTTAAACAAACCATTCAGAACATCAGGAGGACCTAAAAAATTCTCAGTTTACGTTAAGAGTAAATCAGGTGGAATAAAAAAAGTTTCTTTCGGTGATCCTAATTTAAGAGTAAGAAATAAGAACAAAGGTGCCGCAAAATCATTTAGAGCTCGTCACAAATGTGATCAGAAAAAAGATAGGACTACCGCAGGTTATTGGTCTTGTAATGTAGGTAGATATGCTAAACAACTTGGGCTATCATCTTCAAATTCTTGGTAATGGAAGTAGAAAAAATTAAAAAATTTTTACAATCCTACATTGATAATGTAATTGTTCCTAATGTGAATAAAGAACTTGCGTCAGAAGAAAATGATGAACCAATTAAAATAGGAGTTTTTCAGATTTTAAAAGGGAGTTATCAACCACCGATATATCATGCCTTTATTGATATAGAACCAAATTGGGACGGTAGTTATCGTAAAAAAATAGAGAATGATATTAGTGACTTTATGAAAGTTCTTTCTATCCGTAATAAATTAAAAATTCATTGGAATAAGAGGCCGGAAATCAAAGACCCAAAAAAATAGTATGGATTTTCCATTTCAGCAAGAAAATATTGACGGTAAAATAAGAAGGACATTCTCGCCAGATGTTGATGTTGATGAATTAAAATGGCATCAAGATTTAACGGATCGAAAAATAACCGTGATTCAACACGGAAAATGGGAATTTCAGATGGAAGATGATTTGCCAATCAAATTGTCAAATGCCGAACAAATTTATATTCCGAAATTTGTTTGGCACAGAGTTATTAAAGGTACAGGAACACTAATCGTAGAAATAGAAGAATATTAATGTCATACTTAGTTGCCAATATACCACCGATAGAGGTTTTAATTGATAAAAGATTCTTATATGATTTTCAAAAAGATGATAATGGTAATTTTCTTGGTGAAGGAGAATGGGAAAAAGGTCATTGGGTTACTGTTAAAAGTATTCCCAACCAAGCGTTGTTGTTCGAAACATACGTAGATAAATTCTCGGCAGTTTACGACAAATTACCAATACAGGCTTTTAGATGGAGAGAATTAGAAACAGGAGACACAATTTACCCGTTAGATTTCTTACAACTTTGGGATTGTTTATCTTATAATATAAGTGTGATTCAAAAAAGAGTTTTAAAGAAAACAAAAACTTTGACAACTTTAAAAGATCAAACTATTGTTGAGGGTGAATACCTTTTTACGATCGATACTGCAAGTTCAGATCCAAATGAATTAGACATTGGTTGGTCCGAGACTCCAAATGAACATAAATGTTATAACATTTCCAAAATTGATAATGGTCAATTCGTTGCCCAACCAAACAACCGAACAAGATGGTTTCAACCATCAAGGTCAGGAAGTTTGGATGAGATTCCATATTTTAGATATTCGACCAAAACATGGACTTGTGAAGGATTTACAAAGTGGAGACCATCAGATACTGATTGGACATATTAAGCTCTCATTGTTGGAACATTAGTAATTTGAGGTCTTAATTCTCTAATTTCATTCTCATAACCCATAGGTTCTTCTGGTTGTTCTTCTATAGGTATTGTCATAGATTGAACAGTATTTTCATCAAATTCAATTGCCATTATTTTTCCGTATTGATCAATACATTCTTTGTGGACTTGTTGTTGAATTTCATCCGAACATAAATTCTTATTTGTTGAATTAGATTTGAAAATTTTTCTAACAATAGGGAATAAATAATCATCGGCCTCAACATCAAGATAGTCTACTCTTGTATCCTCGGAATTCCAAAAAGAGAATTCGGTATCACCTGATAATCCTTTATATCCTGCGAATTTGTAACCTGTTTTTTTATTTATAAAATAAACCAAGATACCCTTTCTCCAATATTTTTCAAAATAGTTTTTCTCTCTTTGATAAGTTGTGCACCATCTTGTAGACGCACCATATTTTGCCGACGCTGAGAATGTTAGAGGTCTTAATATAACCCACTTTTCATCTTCAAATTCTTTAATTACTTGACCTTCAAGATCTTTAGTTAGTTCTTTCATTGATGCCAAGGTTATTGCACCTCTAACACTTTCGATATCTTTGTATGATGTTACATCGGTATTTTCAATGTGACCTTTATCCATATATCTCATAAACTCATTTAAAGTTTGAAATGTATCAACAGGAACATGTTCTGAAACGTAATTCAGAAGGTAATACATTTGGTTATTTGTAAGGTCGTTAGTTGAAATACCTTTATTCATTAAACCCGCTTGAACTTCCAACATTAGTTGAGGTATCTCATCTTTGTGAAACATTTCTTTTGGGTTAAATCTCTTACCAAAAATCTTACACATAAGCGGGAGATACTTGTAGGTTTTGGAAGTATCTAATCTTTTCATCATATCGAATACGGTCATATTCAATTCAGGATATTGATTCTTTAGTTCATCTAAACGAGACATATTAATAGTTTTTTTAAAAATATAAGAAAAATAAAAGTATGAGTCAAAAAAAGGTCTAATTATTTAAACCACATAATAAACGCCTTTCGATAACCTGAAGTGACAGGCATCACACCATGAACATGTTTTTCGTCACAATGAAAACCAACAAGTTTTTTTGTTTTTGGGGTAATAAGGACATCTAATGTTGGGAAATGAGTTTCTCCTCCTTGGATATCATCATTTAAATAAAGAACCGTAGTAAAGACCCTCCAAGGACAGTAGTTGTCAACCCATGTACCTTCATAATGTGAAAAACCATCATGATTATGGTCTGGAGTTCCTAACAATCTTGAATCAGGATTTTCGGGCCATACAGAGTCGGCGTGGTAATCAAATCCTTTAGTTTGGTATGCGAATCCAACATAATCTATTTCCCAATTTCTAATCTCAACTGTTTCATTTAAGAAATCAATTTGTTTTTGAATTAATTGTCTATAGAATAATGTGGATAATTTAGGATCATTAACATCGATATTGATCCAATAATAAAATGGATCAGATTCAAATTCAACTCCGTGAATTCCATCATTAATCTCATCTAATAAGAAGTCACGTTCATAATCAGAAATAAAATTGTGTTTTTGTACTACCATATTTTTGCTGTAAGGGAAGGAGTCGAACCTTCAAGAGGAGATTTGAAAAGTAACACAATGCTTGCAAGCTGGTGGTCAACCCCATATTACTTTTCTATTTCTTAACCCCCGCCCACGAGACGAGTGGGTGTGTTTGCCAAAGTCATAACAGAGACAACTTAATTTCACCACCTTACAATGTGCGGAGAGAGTAGGATTCGAACCCACGGACCTGTTACAGTCTACAGTTTTCAAGACTGTCGCGATAGACCAACTCTGCCATCTCTCCAATATTTTCAAAGATACTAAATTAAATATACAAATCAAAAGGTATTTATAAATGATGAATGAAATAGATTTCCCAATAGAAAGGATTAACAATTTTTTTGATAATCATGTTTTTGAGGTTTACACTCAACCTACTCATGATCAAGATTTTACCATGCCAACAAATGTTAAGGTAAAGTTGACTGGTGTTAAAGAATATCTTTCTGTTGGTGAAAAAACACCTCATGTTCAATATACCATGTATATCTTACCAACAAGCCAAATATCTGATACTTTGAATAAGATTTATTCTGACATTTATGGTAAAGAAGCCGATATTAACACCACAAGTCGTGAATATAGTAATTTAAGGTGGGTTATGGATAGAAAATTGTCCGAATTTTTAAGGTATTTTGCGGTTGACAAAGCGGCAATATGTACAAAAGTGATAAATAATGTGAATAATGATCAAATTAATGAGTCACTATTACTTGAGGGTAAATTTGATTATATTACAAGAGAACTTATTAAAGATATAATTAAAATCTACAAGTCACAAAGAACAGGTGAATTTCAATTACCTGAAGATTTGTATAGTGATAGAGAAGTTTATACTTTTAAAGGTATTGAGAATCCATTTTCAATTGGATTAGATTTATCTGTTAGTGAGGATGTTGAGGACTTTGATATTGACGCTGACTATTACAGAGATGAAGATTTAATATTAGTTACAATAATTTCTAACCCAGATCCTGGATACAATAATATCCAAAAAATTATTGGTGAATTGAATGAGACTATTAGACATGAATTAGAGCACATTAGACAACATGAACAAGGTTATAGATTCCCAAAAGAACCAAAAGATCCTGTGAAATATTATACTCAACAACATGAAATAGAAGCCCAAATCGCTGGTTTTAAAAGAAGAGCGAAACAAGAAGGTAAAGATCTTGAAACAGTTATAAGAGATTGGTTTAAAAGAAATCAGAACAAACACGGTTTAGAACCAAAACAAATTGAAAAAATAATACAAAGATTATTAAGTTAGAATGGAAAAGATATTACGAAAATTATTTATGGGTCGTGAGTGGGAAGAAGAAGGATATACGTATGTTTTTCATAATATCGTTTTTGATGGTTCCACTTATAAATTTTATGTTGAATGGTTTCCTGAATATTGGCCTCACTCTTATCTGAAAGAAAAAATAATAAGTGACATACATGATATCATTAATAGTGGTAATAAGTACATTGGGGGAGATAAATTAAGTATTAGTATTGATGTTATGGCTGATGGATTTGATTTACTTCCATGTTATGTGTCCCCGATAAACATTGAAAAGATTCAAAAAGAAATTAATAGAAGTGGTATAGTTGATATTGGTAGTGGAAATCGAGATAAAAATTTTACAGCAAATTATAGGGCCTACTTTGGTGCCAGAAGATATTGGGAGTCCCCTAATGGAATTACTTTTGGGTTCAATCTCGACTTATATGATTTTAGACTTAACGATAAACCCGTTAATTTTAAAAAAGGTATTGATTTGAGTGAAGCCGCTTCAAATATTACTGAGATATTGTAT
>Ga0209770_10002074_pt1 | contig 10059 bp, 12 predicted proteins | sample LauGreSu1BDMLBDD_2_FD_187572 | JGI IMG/M metagenome (GOLD analysis project Ga0209770, IMG submission 187572) | Freshwater lake microbial communities from Lake Michigan, USA - Su13.BD.MLB.DD (SPAdes) (version 2) | ecosystem: Environmental > Aquatic > Freshwater > Lake | place: Lake Michigan, USA...
GCTCTAAAAGGTGTGTAAGCGGTGTGTAAGCACCCTTAGAGCGTATTCTCGCTCTAACTCCATGAGGCCGCAGCCTTTTTTTCTCCGGCCCGTTTGGTTGAACGGATTATGAGAAGACAGGACCAATTCAATCTCATTGGCCATCAATCACTTACACGCTCGTAAATTCCGTGTGTAAGAGAATGTGTATGTAACTATCACGTTTTTGACGTGTTTTTCGGGGGTTTTTGACACTCTTCACCTATAACCTCGAATAGCAGATTACCTACTCCGAAGTGGTAGATAAACAGTTTTCTTTGAGCAATAAAGGAGTTGTCAAAAACGAGAATTGACGAATCTAAGCAGTCGCTGAATGGAGCGTCACGAATGTCGTTTAAACGACAATTAGCCCAACATTCAGACAGTGCACTGCCGACTCTGGACTCGCGACCCGCCTTTACTCAAGCCTGTTGTGGTAACTCAGTACTCACGAAGGAGCATCACTATCAAACTACGGCGATGCCCCATGGATTTAGTTCCGGTTTGTTCTAGAGACTGACGGTTAATGCCGTTGGTATTTCCGGTTTCGCTTAACGGAAGACTGGAGTTTCCTGCACAGGGCAACTCTCGGAGTGTTGAAGCGCTTTACGCAACGCCTCCATAGTAGTGCCTTTGAAGTCCTCTGGTGGAATCTTGGAATACGGAGAAAATGCACTTTCTGGCTCGTGTGCGTCGATGATTGCCTGCATGGCAATCCCAAAGGTTCCTCGAGCCACGGCAGCGAGAGCCTCAGCCAAGAAATAAATTTCTCGGTCGGTCAAGTCCCTATCAAGGACGAGAAACTCACGGACAGCAGTTTCAATATCTGCCTTCTGTTGGTCTTTTCTTCTAAGCCACCAAGGAACCGGGGTCTCAGCACAATGAACACTATTACGCTCGGTCGTCATCATCGCCTGCTCCACGGTTGGAGGGCTGCTTTTATTAATCATATTTGCTGTCGTCAATTTTTTTATGAGCTACTAATATCGTTTCGCGTGCCGAAAAATGCAAGAATGACCGACCTCACGTTGACGCTCAATAAAATTCGAACGCCTCATTGCGCATCGGGCCTGCCAGCTTACATTCAAAACAGCGAGCCGGGCCCCCGGTTCAGCGCCCGCACGCATGACCTTGGCGGGAGATGCTAGTCCACGAGGAGATCTCCAGCGACGAGACAGGGCGACTATCCGGCGGGGTCGACGCACGCGCCGTTTAGCGCCGCGGGCTGCACGTTGTTCGTAAAATTGCGCCATCTCGGCCCCGACCAGACCGTGCGCGAGGTCGTCGATACCAGCAGCGCACCCTGGCATCAGGGCATGGTCCCCGGCCTCAGCGTGATGCCGTTGATGCGCCAAGGTGCCGGATCCACCTTGGTCCGATGGGCGCCGGAGACCCACTTCAGCACCCATCGCCACTACGGCGGCGAAGAGATATTCGTCGTACGCGGCGTGTTCGCGGACGAGCACGGCACATAGTTTTTTGACACGCTAAATTTAAGCTTGGGCGAGCGCTCATTGTCGTTTGCAAAGACACCCGAAGAATGTACGACTGCGCTGTCGGACACGATTATCGAGCGAGCCGGGTGCAGATGCCACGCTCCACACGCCCACAATCGGTCGGGGTCTGCAGGGTGACGCCTGAGCCACTGCGGGCGGTCATGAAGGCCCCGGCTGCTCAAGCACACGGTGTTCCTGTACGACTTTGCCGAAGGTCGCAGGAGTCCGCACGCCCGGTCGTTCGTGTGCCACTGGAAAGTCTCGATCGTCTGTGCCGACCACACAGGTTTCGACGCACTGTCCCGCGAAGGCGTGACCGAGGTCGGCTGCATGGCGCAGGCTCGGCGCAAGTTCCATGCCCTGCACAAAAATCTCCGCAGCGAGATGGCCGCAGAAACCTTCCCCTTAGGGTGTGAGCGGCAGCCGCCTGCGGACATCGCGAAAGTACCCGTTGAGATCATGACCGTCGAGTCGTTCGCTCGACGTGAGACTCATCACGACGGCGTCGCGACGATCGGCGCGGGCGGAGCCTGGGAAGTCCCAGTTATTGCGTCTGAGTGAAGGCCATCATCTCGAAGCACTACTGCCTCACCGCTGGACAGCCGCTAACACGTCGCTGTTGCACTGGCCACGCTCAACGCATGGGTGGAGCCGGACGCATACGACCCTCTGGGTTTTTGAATCGTCTTCGAGTGTCTTTCCCGTCGAGAACCCAGTGAAAGTTTGATCTGCGTGCGTCAACGCGCAGAGAGATCCGGCCGATCAAACATAGAGTGCGCTCGTCGAGATTATTTCTTCGACAGACACGTCTATAAACACAGGAGAACTTAATGAAAAACTTCCTTAAAGCCTTCATTCGCGACGAGCGCGGGCTTGCAGCAGTCGAATACGCCATCGTTGGCGGTATCGTCGTCGCCGGTTTGGTCGGTATTTTCGGGGACATCGGCGACCAAGCCGTCCTTCGTTTGACCGAGCTTAAGACCGCTCTCAGCAGCTAACTCGCATTCCCCATCGACACTGGTGTCCGGGCGGTAACGTCACTCCCTACCGTCCGGACACCTTTTTTTGGAACGCCGTGAACTCTATCCCCATCATGCACCTGGCAATCCTGATCCCAGCGGTCGTCATCGCTGCCGTCTTTGACTGGCAGTCTCGTCGCATACCCAACCGACTAACCGCAGTCGTCGCAATTGCAGGCGTCGTTCACCTCGCTATCGAACACTCTGCTGCATCCGCGCTTGGCGGACTCGGCCAGGGCGTCATCGCAGGCCTCGCCTGCACGCCGATCTACCTGCTGCGCGGCATGAGTGCGGGCGATGTAAAGCTGATTTCTGCGACGTCGATTTGGTGGACAACTTCTCAACTGCTGATCGCTCTCGCCTCGACCGCGATCGTCGGTGCGATTCTCGCAGTCATCTACATGTGTTTAACCCGGGGAGCAACACACGTGCCATACGCGATCGCCATCGCCATGTCGACCGTCGGCACCGCTCTGACCGTCTGAGGATTTTATGACCTATGACACTAGAAAACATATTTGGTTGATTTTCGTTGCGCTCGTTTTTGCTGCGTTGGCTGCGTGGCTCGCTACGCGCTGGATGCAAACGCGTATTGATTTAGCCGATAACGGGAAACTACGACTCTCAAACATGGTGATTGCCGCACGTGACGTGCCGCTGGGCAAACGCATTGAGGCTGCCGACGTCAGACTAGTTCGAGCAACACCGACGAGCATCCCGCCGGACGCCTTCAGAAAATCGGAAGACGTCATTGGAAAGGTCTCCAGGTCCTCGGTGTTGGCGGGTGAAGCACTGATCAATCGACGCCTTTCCAAACATGTCGGCGGTAGCTCGCTGGCTGCGGTGCTTGACCCTGGAATGCGTGCCGTGACGGTGCGTGTCGACGACGTGATCGGTGTCGGTGGATTCGTACTACCGGAGAATCGGGTTGATGTCTTGGCTTCGTTCCAAGAGAGCAGCATGTACCGAGCCGAAACGATTCTTCACGATATCCGGGTCCTCGCTGTTGATCAGCGATCCGACCCAGGCTCGAACGAGCCGCTCGTGGTGCGCGCCGTGACGCTGGAGGTCACACCCGAGGGGGCTGAGAAAATCGCCGCAGCCCAACAGCGTGGGCGGATTCAGCTAACGTTACTTAACCCGATGTCTGCCAAAGAAACCACGACGACCGACAAGTTTGGTGAAACAGAGATCATCGTACGTGCACCGAAATTGATCGAGGCGGGGATCTTTTCGATCCGGACGCCGCGATTCGAGAAGCCAGCACAAACGTCACCTCCCGTGACGTTGATTCGCGGTACCCAAGTCACTACACGCAAGTCCGAATAGGAATACAACATGCAGCGAGCACTACTTTTAGTTCTATGGATTCTCCCCAGCGGATTTATCTGCGCAGCAAATTCCGAGATCAGCAGCCACAAAATCACGCTAGCGGTTTTTCAATCGCACACAATAACGCTCGCTAAAGCGGCTAAGCGGGTATCCATCGCAGACCCTGAAATCGCGGATGTCGTCGTCTTGAGCCCCACCGAATATTACGTACTTGGCAGAGATGTCGGTGTGACGAATCTCATTGTTTGGGACCGAGAAGGCGGAACACGATCGTCATTCGAGGTAGAAGTCACGCATGACCTCGAGGGACTGAAGACCCGACTCTTCCATTTGATTCCCGGCAACGGCATCGAGGTATCCTCGGCACAAAGATCTATCGTGTTGTCTGGCCGTGTGGCGAGCGCGACGGCCATGAACACCGCGACCCGATTGGCCGAGAGCTACCTGGCACGCCTCGATAGTTCACGCAGAGGTCGCGAGGCGGAATCCGACAAGCAATCAAGTCAGCGAACGACAGATCGCGCAAGCGGAGAGATCATTAATTTGCTCGAAGTCGCTGGCGCTCAGCAAGTCATGGTCGAAGTGCGCGTGGCGGAAGTGTCACGCTCTGAACTGAAGCGAATCAACGCCCGTTTCAACGCCTTCGGCGGTCGTGGCAATTGGAGTGGGGGTGGAGTCAACGGCGGTGCCTCTTTTCCCGATGCCATGTTCGGCCCTTCCGGCGCTCGCATTCCCTCGGTAGCCCCTGGCGCAGGCTCGGTGGTCGCGGCGGCGCTCGCCGAGTTTGCGCCGAACGATCTCTCCATCGCGAACCAAGGCATATTCACGAGCTTTCTCTCCGATAGCTTTGCGTTCAATCTCGCATTGGATGCCGCGAAGGATCAGGGGCTTGCCAAGATTCTGGCCGAGCCGACGCTGACGACCTTGACCGGGCAAGAAGCGACTTTCCTCTCGGGTGGGGAGTTTCCGATCCCCGTTCCACAAAGTGATCGCAGCGTCACGATATCCTTTAAAGATTTTGGCATCTCGCTGAAGGTCTTGCCGACGGTACTCGCAGATGACCGTATCAACACGAAACTCGAGGTGTCGGTCAGCGAAATTTCGAACGCCACCAGCGTCGTTCTGAATCCGACACAAACGAACTCCACGTTTATCGTTCCGTCACTTACGAGACGTAATGCAACAGGCACCGTAGAGCTGGCTGATGGGCAGACGATCGCGTTGGCTGGCTTGTTCAGCGACAACGTCCGATCGATGGTGAGCAAGTTCCCGGGCCTTGGCTCTTTGCCAGTGCTCGGCGCCCTTTTTCGAAGCCAGGATTTCGTAAAAGGCAACACCGAACTCGTGATTCTGGTAACGCCACGACTCGCACGACCCATTGATCCGAAAAAATTGACGCTGCCGACGGATCGTTATCAACAGCCCGATGATTGGGATTTCTACATGATGGGGCGAATCAGCGCACCGGAACCCGCCCCGACAGAGGCCAAGCAAGAAAGGAAAGATCCATGAAGACAATAAAACCGATTTCAATCGTCTGCTCCGTCGTCTCGGCGATAGTAATACTCGGCGGATGCGCGACTACGGAATCCTCAGTAGCTGATGGTCAATCCCTGAAGACGATTCTCGCGGCGCAAGTGAATGACGCACAAGCGACAGCGCGTCATGGTACGGCGGCGCCGCAAGGTACGGACGCCGAGGTATCCAACGCGACAGTCAAAAAGATGCGCAGTCGTAGTGGCACTGGTGCGGCTCGTCCTGGGCTGATTGAGTCGCTACCCGGCGGCACGGATCGAAATTAATATGGTGCCGGCGTTCCGAGATCGGCGTCGTGCGCAGGGCAGCGTCGTAATACTGATGCTGGTGGCATTGGTGACGGTTTTGGGCATCGTTGGACTCGCGATTGACGCCAGTCACCTCGGCTATGTGAAGTCGAGGCTGCAAGCGACGGCTGATGCCATGTCGCTGGCGGCGGCCCGCCGACTGGATGAAACCGGATCGACGCTGGCCGCCTGCGAGGTGGGGCGTGAAGTGTTGCTCGCCAATGCGACAGGATTTACCGAGCTCACAGAGGAGCTGCCCGCCGGAGTTTCCTGTCCGCAGAACACGTGGTTTGAGATGCAATTTTCGGCAACGCCCAGCCCCTTCGTGGCAGGCAGCACGCCCGCGCGCTATGTACGCATTCGATTGACGAATGTGTCGAGCAATGTGAGTTTCGCTCAAGTTCTCGGCATCGTTGATCTATCGGCCGGCGCGAGCGCCATTGCCGGTCCGAGCGCGCCGGTAACGTATGCCTGTAACATTTTCCCCATCGGGGTGTGCGCCGATAAGAGCGCGGGAAACCCGCTGTTCGGCTACACACCCAACCGCGTCTATGCGCTCCGTACTGCGGGTGGGGCAACGGTAGGTAACTTCAGCTTTCTCAGTCTCGGCGATAACGGAGCGTCCTCGCTTCGCCGAAATCTCGCCGGAGACTACGCCACCTGCCTCGCTAACGAAGACCCCGTGGATACGAAGCCCGGCCAATCGTCAGGACCCGCAGCGGAGGGGATCAATACTCGATTTGGCACCTATATAGGCGGCGGCACGAATGCTGGAGCCTATCCGCCGGATGTAGTCATCGATGAGCCGGCACCTGCGTTGTCATTTGACCGAAACACCAACCAAGTGAAGCAAGGATCGAATGTCATCACGCAAGCGAGTGAACTCGCAGTCAATCATACGGCTTACGAGGCAGATCTCGCCGCCGGTCGTTATGACAATCAGCCGCGGCCGATTGGACCTGGTGCATTCCGAAGACGAGAAATTGCGGTTCCATTCGTCGACTGCACCGCCCAGAAGCCAGGTCGTACACAGCTTCCGATAGTCGGTTTTGGCTGTTTTTTCCTACTCCAGAAAAAGGCAGGCGGCGGATCAATCTCTGAAATTTTCGCAGAGTTCCTGCAGGACTGCGAAGCGGGCGGACGTCCGGGACCGCAACCGGGAACGGGCGGGCCTTACGTCATTCAGCTATTTCGCGACCCGTCGAGCAGAGACTCATGATTCGCCGACAACCGGCCAAAGGTCTTGCTGTTATCGAGATGGCAATCATTCTGCCTATCCTGATTCTGTTGACACTCGCTGCGGGCGAGTTTGGTCGCGCGTTCATCCAGTATTCGCGACTCTCGCATCGCGTCCAGTCCGCTGCACGATTCGTTGCAGAGAACGCGTTGCAAGGCACTACCGGCGTGGCCCTTCTGACCTCGACCGTCAACACGCAAGCCAGAAATCTTGTCGTCTACGGAACCCCCTCAGTTGGCACGACTCCGGCCGTACCGGGACTCAGCCCGGACGATGTCGTGGTTACGGTCACTCCGGCGGGTGTCATTAGCGTCTCGATCAACTATGCCTACAAACCCGTCATCGGCGAGGTATTCCCCGCTTTCGGATTCGGCGAAGACATCGAGACAGCCGCAATTTCTATGAACCCTAAAAGCGTGATGAGAGCGCTATAACAATGACAAATTCTCCAGCACATCGCCCTTGCTTCCAGCGAGGTGTCACGATCGTCGAGTTTGCACTCGTCGCATCGACTCTAATCCTCACATTATTTATGGTCATAGACTTGTCACGTCTCGTATATCTTCGAATGACTTTTGAAGAAGGCGTACGTCGTGCAGCACGACTCGCCGCCGTATGTCCGATCGGTGATCCACTCCCGGCGCTTGCCGCACGCTTTGAGGATCCCTCGTCGACGGGCGTGGCTATTGCTGGAGCCACCGCATCGAACGTGTCTATCTCCTACCTGAATTCCTCTGGTCAAGTCATCACTAATCTGGTGCAGAACTACGAGGATATCCGTTCTGTTCGAGTGAGCCTGCAGAACATCGAAGTCCCCCTGCTGATTCCTTTCATCTCCGGAATCTTCGCACCAGATACGATCGACTCCACCGCAATCGCGGAAAGCCTCGGCGTCAATCCGACTGGGGTTCCTCCGTGCTGAAAGATGTGCTCCTTATCGGAATGAACCGCGAAGATCTGACAAGGGTTGAAGATCAACTGCGCGATATCGCCGAGATCCGCTCCCGTACGCTACTCTTCCACGACTCTAGCAGCGGCCTTCTTCGCCGCTCATTCGCAGAAGCGGATCTGATCGTGTTGTTCTGTCATAGCCGTCAACTACGCCTGCTCTCCGCTGTCGATGCTCTGGCTATGCCGCAAAGACCACCGATTCTGGTCTGCGGAGATTTGAACACACCGGAGGAGACCAAACTTCTCGTTCGAATCGGAGTCGCCGATTTGCTTCCATCGGTACCGACTACAGACGAGCTTCAGGCAGCGGTATCGCAAGCACTACGCAATCACGGTGAAAGTCCGACTTCAAATCGTGATCCGAGGGTGATCACGGTCCTCGGCGCTGCCGGCGGTGTCGGCGCCTCGTTCATCGCCTGTAATTTAGCGCATATCTTCCAGAGCGAGGCCCACCAGCAAACGCTACTGATTGATCTGGATCGCGCTTATGCACCTATCACGGCAATGCTCGACTTGAAGCCAACACGTGGCATCGAGGAAGCCGTGACAAACCTCCATACCCTGGATGCATTAGCGCTGGATGGCTATACCACTCGTCACGAAAGCGGGCTTCACTTGCTGGCGTCTACCATCGACAGCCCATTCCCTCGCGCGATTAGCGGTTCCGAGATGTCGAATCTGCTTTCCATAATCAAAGGCAGACACGATCTCATCATCGTCGCAGCAAATCGCTGGCTAGACGAAGTCTCAATTGAAGCCTTGGTGCAGTCCCAATATGTGCTCACTATATTGCGTCCGGAACTCGCTGACGTGAGATCTGCCAGAAGACTTCACTCGTTGCTAACCACGACGATGGGACTGCATGAAGAAACCATCCACACGGTAATCAACAGGCACCCGCCGCGCCCGACTCTTCCCGACAGCCTGATCCAGAAAGCGCTGGCCATCTCAGCGGTGTATCGCGTCCCCGAAGACACCGCACTGGTTCGGCACAGCATCGACTCGGGAACTCCAATTATGGAGATAGACCGCGACGCCACTGCGAGCCGTGCGCTGTTGCAGCTCGCCAATATCTTCGCCGAAACCCCTATCCCCGAAAGACAACAGCCTTTTGGAAGATTCTGGAGTTCATTTACCCGGAGCGATAAACATCCATGAGCGAGCACGCCATGATTTCAGATCTCACGGAGTCCGAGGTCAGTCCGCTCGAGGCGCAGTGGAAACAGCTGGTTCTCCCCCGAGTTCTCGGAACACTGGATTTATCGATGATCGCCGTGATCGACGAGAAACGCGCCCGGGTGCAGATTCGGGATGTCGCCAACCGTCTGATCAACGAGGAAGCGGCACCACTCAGTGTCATACAGCGGCGACATGTGGTTCGTCAGATCGAGGATGAGGTCATGGGGCTCGGCCCGCTCGAGCCCCTGCTAGCTGATCCTAGCGTCTCCGACATTCTCGTGAATGGACCAAACAACATTTACGTTGAGCGTTCGGGAAAACTGCAGCGTACCGCGGTCCGATTTAACGATGACGCGCATCTGCTGAACATCATCGACCGGATCGTATCTAAAGTCGGCCGTCGAATCGACGAGTCGACTCCCATGGTCGACGCGCGGCTGAAGGATGGGTCGCGAGTCAATGCCATCATTCCGCCGCTGGCGATCGACGGTCCAGTCCTATCGATCCGCCGATTCAGAAAAGATGCTCTGAACATTGATGATCTGGTCCGCTACGGGTCACTCAATCGCGCCTTAGTCGGTTTACTGAGAGCCATCGTGATGGCGCGACTCAACGTGATGATCTCGGGTGGAACCGGCTCCGGGAAAACTACCCTGCTCAATGCGATGTCTGCATTTATTCCCGAGCGCGAACGGATCGTCACGATCGAAGACTCCGCTGAACTGCAACTGCAGCAGCCGCACGTCGTTCGACTCGAGACCCGCCAAGTCAATGTCGAGGGTCGCGGTCAAATTACCCAACGAGACTTGGTGCGCAATAGCCTCCGGATGCGTCCAGATCGAATCGTGGTAGGCGAAGTCCGCGGCGCCGAAGCGCTCGACATGCTGCAGGCGATGAACACGGGGCATGACGGTTCGCTAACGACCATCCATGCAAATTCCAGTAGGGACGCGTTGAGTCGAGTGGAAACGATGGTCGCGATGACCGGTATCACGTTTCCGATC
>Ga0209770_10002076_pt1 | contig 10055 bp, 8 predicted proteins | sample LauGreSu1BDMLBDD_2_FD_187572 | JGI IMG/M metagenome (GOLD analysis project Ga0209770, IMG submission 187572) | Freshwater lake microbial communities from Lake Michigan, USA - Su13.BD.MLB.DD (SPAdes) (version 2) | ecosystem: Environmental > Aquatic > Freshwater > Lake | place: Lake Michigan, USA...
TATCTCCAAACGAAGAACCGAGAGATGCGCGCGACCGTCATCGGGTTTCTTCAACAATATGGCAAACAAACCAAAGGCAAGTTCCGAGAGATTGAGCGTATTGTAGATACTATCCTGGAATTTGAAATCAATAAGAGCAGCACAGTGCTGATGTCTTCTACAGATGAAACCACCGCGAAAAGCATCCAGTTTATGCGGAACACCCTTACACGCCTGATTGATGTTATCCCTACGATTATCCATCGTCGCGTGGATTTCGATGATACCCACATTCCGAAACATTGGGGGTTCTCTCCCACGCATATGAAAGATATCAAAGGCATTATTTCGTCGCATTATACATCTCTCAAAACATTTTACAATGACCGCGTTATCCAAGAAGTCCTCCGTCACGCCGACCCGATTGTTCGCGACCTAAAAATCCTCATTGATAATACACCCTTTACTGCGGAAATGTTTTTTGATGAAGAAAAAGACGCGAAGATTGCGGCGACAGCGGCGGCACTGGCGGTTCAGAGCCAGGGTCTCGGTGGCACAGTGGCGCGCGAAGAACCACGAGAGGTCGACATTGTGAAAGAACTGGGCGAACGGGTGCCGCATTCTACTCGCAAGAATATATTCACAATGTATTCCTTGTTTGATCGCAATATTGTTCGCAATTTGTATCTCTTCTACTTTCTCTCGTTTTTCACGACATTTGTTACGCTCGTCGCGGAAACACCGATTAGTATTTATGAGACGGAACCCACACGAGTGGCGCGGAAAGGCGCGAAAGGTGCTGCGGCAATGGCGAAACCCGTGATCCATACGGCCACGGCAAAAGGTGCCGCCAAAGCTGCCACGATCCGTGAAGAACACGACGATCAACGCGATGAAATCGACCCTCATTTACGCCTGTATTCTGCCGACGCAGCCACCACCGACAAAGGTCAACTTCTCTCGGAGATGGATACTCTCCTTGGCGACAAGAAGGCGCTTGGTCAGCGCGTGAGCGAACTCATCATCGCCTACCTTCGTATCATTGAGAAAGACAAGGCGGCAATTAACTTCAACCTCGCGAATATTAAGGAGAAACTTACCCGTGTGAAAGACAAAGAGAAGGACGGAGTCGTCGCGCGAATCGGCGAAATGTCCGCGGGTGAGAGACAACTGGAGAATATGATGAAGACCCACAAGATGGGAATTTGGAGCCGCGGAACCTCGCAAACGGGTGTCGTGATCTACGACCAGGATTATTATGATGAAGAACGCGAAGAAATGGAGAAGATTGCGCAAAAGGAGCGGCAACTGGGTCGCCGGGACTATGTCACGGATATGAACCGAGAGATTTATGTAATGGATGCGCTGGAGGCAGACCGCGTCGCTGCCGAAATCGAGGCGCACGAACTGGATATGACGACGGGAATTCCGGAAGATGATGACGCGGGAGAAGATGACGCCGCCTATATCCACCAGCACGACGATGAAGGCGATGACTGAGGCCGTGGTCAGCCTGGATGGAGTGGAACCGATTTTAGTATTTGAATAATATAAAGACGCGCATTGTAGAATCCGCTGATGATGAATCAAAAGACTGTGATTTATATTATTCTCTCGGCGATACTTCTTTACTTGTATTATAAACGAGGCGGCATCATTCTATTCGCGGCGTTTGCCGTGGTCACCGCGGGGACACTGTTTGCGGGGGCGGGTGCGGGTGCGAGAGAAGGGATGGGTCTCGGTGGTGGCAAAGGCGGCGGAGGCGACAAAGAATGCGCGAAGATGGGATTTAAACCAATTAAACTCGACAAGGATGACCTCGTTGGGAGTTTAGAAAAAGTTATGAAGAATATTGAAACGGTTGCGGAGAAACAATGGCCATTTGAAAAGGGCGATATTGAGGGTAAACGCACCGATGATAAAGCATTTGAAGAAAGTTGGAAAATAATTCAAGAATCTTCTGTTGTGAAAGAGGTTCTCAAAAAAGGAAGAGACGATCCTGATATGGTATCACTGTTAACTATTTTTGATCCGATAACGGAGATATACAGTATATTTGTAGGTAAAAATCCAAAAACAACTACTGCTAAAAACGAAGCTATTACAAAATATAATACATCAGCACTAGATGAAATGATTAAAAGTGGTTCAACGGTTATAAAATTACTTGAACGAATTAAAAAATCAGACGAAATAAAAGATGGGGGCGCTAAAGTGCAGAAAATAATGACATATATAATGTGTCTTGTCAAACATTGGATTTCTATATTTAAAGAAATGCGAAAAGTGACTGGCGGCGGCGGCGGCGGCAAAGACGAAGGTGACGATGACGGCGGCAAAGACGGCGATGACGACGGCGAAAAGAAGAAGAAGAAGAAGAAGAAAACGACAAAAAAGAAGGACGATGAAGGCGACGCAGGCGACGATTAAAGTGCGATAAAAGTTATATTGTAATATACTAGTAACAAGGCTATTACAATACGAAATAGACGAAATATACGAAATATACGAAATATACGAAATATACGAAATATACGAAATTAATTATACCATTACCAATTATTACAAACGCTATGTTTTCATTTACAAACATCATCCGAAATAATTTAGCAGGGTCGGCAATCGTTCTTTATATTATTGTATTTATGCTGGTTCAGTATATGAACCCGTCTTTTCTTTACAATGAGGACGGCAGCCTACGCGAATTCGGCGTGGGGTATTCGAGTAAGACAGTGCTGCCCATATGGCTCATCGCAATTCTGCTGGGTATTCTCTCGTATCTCTTTGTGTATTACGTGACGAGGCCGGTCACACGGGTCTTCGTGTAACTCTCGCGTCGCTTTGCTCGTTCCGCCTGCGGCGCCACTCGTTCCGCTTCTCGCGTCGCTTTGCTCGTTCCGCCTGCGGCGCCACTCGCTCCGCTCCGCTCGGTCATCTTCGCCTATATTTTGACAATTTACTATCAAATGTTGAACACATATCACGAGAGATACGAGCGGAACGGAGCGATTGGCGCCGCAGGCGGAACGAGCGCAGCGACGCGAGTCTAGGAACGGAGCGGAAACACGGCGAAACGAAGTGGAGTCGTATTGTAGCGACGTTCATGATGTCACTGTGAGGACTTTATTCTTCTCCTCTTGTTCCTTCTTCTTCGCCGCATCCTGCGTCTCCTTCAGCACTTGCGCGCGTATCTTCTGCTGTTCCGGTGTAAACGTACATCCCATATTCAGTAGATAATTATAACTGATTGAGACGACGAGCAAACCGCAGAGCACCAGCCACACAAACTCACCCACAATGGTCTTCATCATCAAGAATTTCCGGATCTTCTCCAAGTCTTCCACCTTGGCCGACGGACGAATAAGGCGCGACTCCTTGAAACTGTCCCAGAACCGGTCTAGATTATCCAAGTTCAATTCATTAAGAATGATAGACTGGTCGGTATAGATCTGCTCTAAAGCGCGACCAATATCCCGTTTGTTTTTCACGTCATCGTTAGGGACATCCGCGCTGTTCACTGCGGCATCCGCGCCTCCGCCGCCCTTCTGCGCCTCCGGCGCTAAATCAAACTGCGGTGTCAAAATCGCATTGAATACGTCTTTCAAGTCCGTCACAGCCGATACGACCATAAACCCAAATGTGTTACTGAATGGGATGAGCCAACCGGGAAATACGACGAGCGCAGACTTAAGAACGCCTAAAACGAGAAACCACGGTAACACAGTTGCCATAAGTGCTGTCTTTTCCTGATCAAACCCGCAAATATCCTTCGACATTGCTAGATTGATGAAGTATTCACCGATGATTAACACAAGGAAGAAGAGGAATGTAATCCCGCCGCTTAAGACGCCATTTTTCTTGTATTTGTAATAAGAATAAGCCCCGAATACGGCGAGAAAGAAGAATATCGCGACAGATGAACTTAATTCGGCCATTGTCGCCAAGCGAAACGATGCGAAGCAGAGCTATTACAATATACACGGATTATTATAAACGCTGGGCTACCGAGGGTTGCGCGTTCTTATTTTTTTCTTATTTTTTATGATTATGATAACGAAGCACCGAAGCACCGAAAAACATAGCGAAGCATAGCGAAGCCCGAAGCGTAGCGGAGTCACGGAGCGTAGCGTAGTAACGGAGCAACGTAGCGCAGCGACCAATGAACGACAATGCGCCAGCCCCCACACTCATTGAACCCGGTGTCCGATATTTCTTGAGTAAATCTCTCGAACAGTGTCGCCGGGCCAAAGATTATTATCACACACAAACATTTAACTTTACAGCCGGTGTCGTATTTTTCATATGTTTAGGCATATTCCTTTTTATTCGGTATAAAGGAAAACCATCGCCAGAAGAAGTGGAAGCAAAGCGACGACGAGAACAAGAGTATATTCTCTCAAAATTAAAAATGGTAAACGCCACGCATTACGCACAAAGCAAAGGTATACCGATGGATTGCCGGATTCATCCTGCTGGGAACGGGATGGGTATGCTCACAAATTTACCACTTTGGAAGAGTCCGGATGAAGAGTATTTCAGGCGTCAGTAGCGCCGCGTAGCGTAGCGTAGCGCAATATTTCTGCGTATACTATAGTATAGTTACGTAGTAGTATAACAGTATATGACAATGTCATCTGTATATCAAGATTTACATTCGGCAATTCAAGAACGGGCATCGGCTCAATACGGCGGTGGCGGTGGCGGTGGCGGTGGCGGTGGCGGTGGCGGCGGCACGGCCGCGTCTCGTATCGCCGAGCAAAAACGCAGCCAAGAAACCCGCGACAACTTGAAAAAAGCCACACGCATCCTCTTGGATATGACACGCAAGCAAGAGGACGCTCTCAAAAAGCACCTTCAGCGCGCAGCCGACCCCAATGAGTTCCGTGGCCTGATTTATCCCTACCAACTCATCCCAGAAGAAGAGCGCGCGAAAATCAATGACGCTATCCACGGGTATTATTCATTTAAGGAGAAGTATAACACCGCCTTAGAAAAGAGACGTCAGCGCTTAATGAACGACCCCGTTATGAACTGGAAGTCGCTATCCGCGCAACAAAAAGCCAAACGCCTCGCGCTTATCAAGCCCGCGTGTATCGTGTGTAAACAAGAAGGCGGATCACTATTCACCGAGACGGACGGCAAACTGAAGGCCATCTGCGGCAACATCTCTCAACCGTGCGGGTTTCATATTGAAGTCGACCGCGGGAGGTATGTTAGTTTAGAAACATTGATGAATGAATCGCTGGAAGAAGTCCGCGCCACCAAGGACGAAATCATCCGAATGAAATTGGATCTCTTATTTCGGTTCATTAATGAAGACGAACTCCTTCAGCAGTTTGAGGCAGTCCAGCATAAGCTACAGGAACAGCAGAAGATGTATACGGAGTTTCGGAGTTATTATTTAAGCGTAACGGACAATGATGACATCCGCGCAGATACGGAAACATTGACGCGTGTGATTTCCGAGAAAGTTGCGCGGATTAAGGAATATATGACGGAGTTCCGCGATTCCGAATGGAAGAACCGGAGTATCATTGACGATATTCTCGTGCTTTATCAACAGGATATTGAGCCGGCGTTTATGAAGTTGCGAGAGACGAAGTATGTCTATTCGCAGGTGGAGACGACGGAGAACGCAAATGGCGCGCTCGTTCAAATGTATAACGACCGCGAATTTAATCTATCGCAGAAGCGGTATAGCTATAATGAGCTGTATATGCCGGTGATTATGCCGAAATGGATTGCGGATAACCGGATCGTGAGTAGGCCGGTAGGTCCGATAGGACCAGTGGCTGTGCCGAAGCCGGGAGGAGCGGCGAGGTAGGGACGGTGGGAGTCGCACCGAAGCCAATGGGAGTTAGGAATTTTCTAGTGGTATAATAAAACCCAAATGACGAGTTCAATAGATACTATTCGTAGATTAGCGGGTTTATCTCCGGGAGAATATACTATTCCAGAAAGAAAAGATATGATAACGACAATAGCAAATAATGCTAAGTCCAAAGTGTTATCAGCAACAGAATTAGAACAGTATAATGTATTTCCGATTATTCGTATTAAAAAGGATGAAATTACTTATGTTGTAAATCCGGAGTCTGTTAGTTACAACGAGTCAAAGTTTGACACCTCCAAACTAAATAAAGAAGATAAAAAGAGTATTTTACGTAGTGAAATTGATATCCCAAATGGTCCAAATGGTGATCATATTGTGATTATTTGTCGCGATTCGAGCGACAGTATGAAATTACCCACCGCCAATTTTTGGTGTGAATCTGTTAATTCTGATTATATTTCGAATGTTACCCAGGCACAACCTTTACTAGATAGTTACCAAGGTAGATTTCTGTGGTATTATGGTATAAAAAAACCAAAAAAAGGTGGCCACCCCCGCCGCCGCGGCACCTTTAGACAACGAAGATTCAAACGCACCACTTCCAAGTCTCGCCGCCGCGCCACCCGTCGCACCCACCGCCGCGTATAATTATCGTAGTATAATATAATAGTATAATACGATATATCTACCGATACTGAAGGAATGTTCAACCTATTTAACCATATTTCCATTCCGATTTTCATCGTAAGCCTCGCCGTCGGCCTCTTCTACGTCTACATCTCTGTGCCAAACCCGAAGATTATTTACGTCTACCCAACCCCCGATAATATCCGCAATTTCCAATTTAAAGACCACGCGGATAACTGCTTCTCGTTTGACGCCAAAGAGGTGTCGTGTGCGAAAGCCAATGGACAAGTGAAGAAGATTCCGGTTCAGTAATGGAATGGAATGGAATGGAATGGAATGGAATCGATTCCTGATTTATATCTCTATATATTAGAATACAATGGGATTTCAAAGATTGCTTCATACCGATACAGGACGTATTATTATATCCATCGTTCTTGGACTCGGTATCGCATCGCTTTTTCGCAAGGTTTGTAAAGACCGGTCGTGTATCACATTTCGCGCACCACCTCTCAAGGATTTAGAGAAAGATACGTATAAGTTGGATGACAAGTGTTATCAGTATAAGACGAAGGCGGTGAAATGCGAGGCGGGGAAGAAGGATGTCAAGCTCAACTAGTTCTCGCGTCTCGCGTCGCTTTGCTCGTTGCGCCTCTCGCGTCGCTTTGCTCGTTGCGCCTGCGGCTCCACTCGCTCCGCTCCGCTCGGATTTCTCGCCAATTCGGGCGGCATTTGCTCAGAGGTTTCGCCAATTCGGGTGGCATTTGTTCGGGTTTTCGCCTATTCCAGCCGCATTTGCTCGGGTTTCTCGCGTATCGCGTCCAATATGTATGTCAACCAATATTGATATACATATATTTAGTAATATTCAAATGAGCGACACTACCAGCATCGATGACCTTCCTTTAAGTTCACAAGCCCCGAGTTCGGGACACACGCCCTACGGCGGCGGCAATGGTGGCGGCGGCGGCGCGCCTCTCATCTACTCTCCCAATATCGGCAATGAGGCAATGACCTCTCACGGCCCCACCAATGTCCCCGGTAACGTGATGAACGAAGTCATTCAAGGCGTCCGACGCGCCAGTGCCAACGGGATGACAATGATACCCACGAGAGATATTCCGATGAACCCCACTGTTTTTACACACGACGAACAGGCTCGACCCAATTATGTTCCGCAGCCGAAATCCGTCCATTTCGCGGATGGCGACACCGGAGCCAGCGGAGCCGACTATATCAAAGACCACGAATCGATGGAAAATATCGTCCGCGCCAATGCGCGCCAGTCCAACCAACTCGACACTCTCGAAGCCATTTATTACGATCTTCAAATGCCGATTCTCGTCGGTGTCCTCTACTTCATCTTCCAAATGCCCGTTTTCCGCGCGCAACTTCTCCATTTTTTGCCGTCATTGTTCGGAGAAGACGGGAATTTCAAAATCATCGGTCTCACCGCGACAAGCGCGATGTTCGCAGGGACATTTTTCGTGATTACCTTGATATTCAAGAAGTTGGGTGAAGGCATCCGATGAACCCTTACTTCCGCGCCTTCTTCTTCCGCGTCTTTTGCACCTTTCGCGCCTTCCCCGCAGCCGCCGCGTGTTCATACGGAATATACCGCAAGAACCACTCTTCGAATTCGCGCGATTCACGTTTCTCCTTCAACTCCTCGTATTTCTTCGTTTTTTCAAACCGCATTGTCTCCAATGTGGGTTGTTTTCCATAGCAATTGATACTGAAACGCCGTAATAAACCCGTCTGCTTCAGCCGATTATGTTGTTGGACATCAAAGAGAAACTGTGACATACAAAGAATACGACTGACATCATAATACACACGGTCAGCGTAAATAAACGCCAAGTAAAAACTTAACATCGTATCAATTGTCGCAATACGGATAGATTCGCCGCCGCCGCCGCCGCCGCCACCGCCCGCGCCGCCATCGCCATCCCCGTGTATCCGTATTGTATTATAACTATGACACGCAAGTGGTTTATACAGAAACGCAACGACCTCGTCACCAATACGAATATCGTAATGCTCAGAAATGACTTCACCGACACCGGCGTGTTTCGTATATTTGACCCCGGTATATTTATGCGCGGTCAGTTCGCGGACAACGGCTTCGCAAAGGTCGTGTGGGTCTTCTGATAGAATATCAAAATCGGGGATTTTTTGGACGATACGGCGCTGGTGTTTTGGCATATACCGCGAATACAAGATATTCGCATACCCACCGAAAAAAACCGCATTGTTCTTGATGAAGACGTTGCGAACAATATTATACACGTCGGTTTCTGCGAGTTCTTTTTCTCGATTGCTTTTATATGAAATATTGGATTTACGCACGGTGTATTCGGGGGATGGGCTGCGGCTGCGGCTGCGACTACGGCTTTTCTTCGCGTTGCTCTTCGGGCTCGCCGCATCCACGGTCTTCGTCTCCGCGTCTTTATCGAGGTCGGTCGCCTTCATTGAATACAGAATGAATGTATCATCCGCACCAAGAAATCTCTCGTAGGTCGCAATCAAACGATACTTGTGCGTGAGTTTATCTTCTTCCACCGTATACTTGAAATCGCCTAACTCTTCTTCGTGGGATGGCACGGTATGATACAATCTCTTTAAATAGGCGCTGAGACTGTGATATTTCCGAATCACTGTAAGGATGGCTTTGCGTTTGAGGGATTTCAAGCTGCTGCTACTACCGCCGCCACGCGCAACAGACCGCGACCGTGACTGCGACCGTGAGCGAGACTGCGACCGTGACCGCGACCGTGACCTCCGCGCACGAGAGACACTAATTTCTCCCGTCTTTCCGACATCATCACCAAACCCTCTCTGATACTCTATCTTATCACAGTCATACCCCTTAAGCGGATAATGTTTGTTTAATAAAGTCAAACGTTTCTGGACTTTCTCCCAACGAGAAACATCGCCATCCGGACGCGACAGTTCTAAATACATTGCCATCCGAAGAAAGTCGGGCGGAGCATACCGGATTCCTTTCTTAATAATCGCATCACGAGAGATCGCCTTGAATAAGGCTGGCTCCATCTGCGTAATATCGGCAATCCCTGTGAAATTCACGAACACCTTATACGTGCCGTGATGAACGCCTGATTTGGCTTCCACGTCTTCATACCCAGCCTTATAATAAATATCTGCGAGTTCCTTCGCTGCGTCAAGCGCATTGTCCGAGTAAAAATCGTAGTCTGGGAGTTCGATGTCCTTATTGTAAAATTGGGCATCCTCTGGGAGGATATTATTGATGGCAGTCCCGCCATAACAAACCACTTTTTTATTTGCGATGAAATCTTCGACGATGGAGATGATTTTTTTCACTTGAGGGTCTTGGATAATAGCAGCACCCTTCTTCTTTTCCACTAAATCCACGGCGGCACGGAGAATCTCGAGTTCTTTTTCGTCGTAGGATTTATCGTCGTCGTCTGCGCGTTTATTCTTGCGAGACATTAATGATATGATAGTATACTATCATATGATTAGAAAATCGTGCTCGTGTTTGGAGCGTCGTTGCGTCTCACCCTGCGGGTTCGACTCCACTCGCTCCAAACACTCGGACAGTCTTCGTCCATTCTTTCGCACTCGTGTTTGTCGC
>Ga0209770_10002077_pt1 | contig 10055 bp, 8 predicted proteins | sample LauGreSu1BDMLBDD_2_FD_187572 | JGI IMG/M metagenome (GOLD analysis project Ga0209770, IMG submission 187572) | Freshwater lake microbial communities from Lake Michigan, USA - Su13.BD.MLB.DD (SPAdes) (version 2) | ecosystem: Environmental > Aquatic > Freshwater > Lake | place: Lake Michigan, USA...
TAGTACACGCCGTCGGTGAATCCGAGGTCCTGACCGATCATCGCGACCGGATTGCAGCCGAGGTACCGCGCGATCTGGTAGCAGAGGTGCGCGACGGTCGCGCCCGCAGGCAGCCGCCCGTTGTCGCGCGCGAGCGGACCGAGGAGCGCATCGAGGTGCGGCGCCGCGATCGTGCGGACGGGCCCGGGATAGCTCTCCGCGATGATCGGATTCGCCTGCGGATCGAGGACGAGCGTCGTGTCCGCGACATCCTTCTCGCGCAGACCCTCGTAGAAGCGCCGCGAGATCTGGTGCCAGTCGAGCGCGGCGACGAAGTGCGGGCGGATTCCCTCGGCGAGCAGCGGCTTCAGCACCGTCTGCGTCGCGACGATCACGCAGCGCTCGCGGACCCCGGGCTCGGCCAGCAGGCCGAGGTTGCGGCGCAGGCTCGGTCCGGCGCTCACGACGATGCCCAGCCGGCCCTTCGCGATCCCCTCGAGTGGCGCGAGCCCCTCGCCGCCGATCGAGAGTCGCGCGTTGCGCAGGATCGATCGGATCGTGTGCGCGCTCCGAGCGAGCCCCGTCGCGCATGTCACGCGCGCGGCACGCACGGTCTCGGTGATGTTCTGGGCGAACTCGCGGGCGAATGGCGCGGTGCGCGCGCGGCTCGCAGGATGCTCGACGAGCTGGACGCCCTGGATGATGATTCCTTCCGCTCCCGCAAAGCGCTCCGCGTATCGGCCCGTCGGCTCGGTGCCCCGGAAGAAGAGGATGTTCGACCTCGCGAACGCCTGCGTGAGGTCGATCTCGGAGAGGACCGCCCGGAGCAGCCCGAGGTCCGGCTCGAGGACCGCGACCAGCCCGCTGCGACCGAGCCGCTCGCAGAGCGCCGCGATGTGGTAGCCGAGTCCGAAGCCCAGCACCGCGACCACGGCGCGCTCACGCAGGTCGACGGAGTCCGCGAGGTTCGCCGCCTCCTCGCGCGGCGCATGCCGCGACGCGAGGAGCCGGCCCTCGTGCGCGGCGACGCGCGAGCCGTCTGCCGCGGTGCTCCATTCGAGCGCGAGCGCCGTCGCACCCCGGAGCTCGTCCGCGAAGTCCGCGTTGCGTGCGGCGAGGGCGGCGAGATTGCGCTCGAGGAGCGCGGATGCGGCGGTCGGATTGGTGGTCAGGGTCGCCATCGCACGAAACGCTGCAGGACCCGGCGGCGGCCGGGCGCTGAAAGTCGCAGGCGCGCCCGCACGAAGCCGACTCCCGGCTGGCTTTGGACGCGGCTCCGCCGCAACGGCCTGCATCGGCCCGTCGCTTCGGAAGCATGCAGAAAATGCGCGTTCCCGGCCGCGCCATTCGGCCCGCGCCGCCGATTCCCGGCACAATCGCAGCATGGACGCCTGGCTCTTCGAGAATCCGCTGCCCCTCGCGACGATCTGCGGCGCCGTCGCTGTCGTCGCCGCATGGCGCGCGCTCTCGGGGGGCGGGAGGATTCCCGCCGCCGCGGCCGCGATCGCGGTCCTTTGCGGCGCGACCGGCATCCTCGCCGCACGGCTGGTCGTGACGCCGGGAGAGGAGGCGAAGGCGGTCGCCGAGGAGCTCGTGCGGCTCGCCGAGGAGGCCGAACCGCTGCGGGCGCTGGACCTCTTCGCGCCGAACGCCGTGCTCAACTACCAGCGCCGCGAGAACCAGGGGCTTCCGATCGCGACCATCCGCCGCGCGCTCGGCACGCTGAACGGCGTCCATGCGATCGAGTCGAACCGCGTGACGCGCCTCAGGTTCGCGACGCTCGACGCCCGGACCGGCGAGGTCGAGCTGTCCTGCACGACGGTGACCATGCGAAGCGGAAGCGCCATCCCGACGAGCTGGGTGCTCCGCGTCCGCCGGATGGGCGAAGGGGAGTCCGCGCGCTGGCTCATCGACCGCATCACCTTCGAGAGCATGTTCGGCAAGCCGCCGCCGATGAACCTGTGGTGATCAGCGGTCCGAGTCCGCCGCCGCGACGCCCTCCGGCGGTGGAAGCAGCGGCGGGATCACCACCCGGCGCAGCAGCCGCGCGTCGGTCTCGGTCTCGTGCACGCCGGTTCGGATCTCGCGGCCGGAGAGCCGCCGCGCGCCATCCTTGAAGTGGAAGGCGCGCGTCGCAGTCGCGCCGGGTGCGAGTCCGCTCACGAGCTTGCGGTCGGACGAGTAGCCGTCGGCGCCGGCGAAGGCCTCGACATCGATCGGCGCATCGCTGATGTTCGTGACCTTGAGCGCGAGGATGAGATCAAGCGCCCCGCTCTCGATGCTGCGTGCAAGCCGCCAGGACGGCTCGATCGCGACCTTTCGGAAGCCGATCTCGAGGGCCGCCGACATCCGGGCGCGGAACGGCTCGTCGGCCATCCCGACGACCTCGACCTCGATCGGCACGACGCCTGCCTCGGTGCTCCGCGGGATGCCGAACGAGACCGGGAGCCGCACCTCGCCGCGCGGCGCGATCGTGAACCGGTGCGTCCTCGGCGAGAGCTCGATCGTGCCAGGCCCGAGCACCGAGAGCGTCGCGCTCATCGCCCTGTCCCATGGATTCGCGAGCACGAGCTCGCCGGCCTGCGGCGCGCGGCGGCTCTCCGCGAAGGCCGGCGCCACGCGGAATCCGCTTCGGAGCAGGCACATCTCCCGGCTCGCACCCTCGACGAAGAGCGGCTCGCGGCCGATGCGGAGCGCGTGTCCCGCGCTCTGCGGCGGCACCGCTGCGGATCGTCCCCAGAGGTCCGTCGCCTGGACGGGCTGCTGACCGAGGTCGACGGACACCTCGACCGCATCCAGACCGAGCTCGTTCCACAGCACGAGGACCGTTCCCCGCGCGCCGTCGGCGAGCAGCGCCCGCACGCCGTCCCGCAGAGGGATCTCCGCGACGAACCGCCGCCCGCACAGGCGCGTCGAGATTTGCCGCCATGCCGCGAGCTCGAGCGCCGGGCCCGGCGCGGCGACGGCGGCGGGCCGCACATCCACCGCGATCGAGTCGAATCCGGCGCGCCATGCGTCGATCGCGCGCAGCGCGAGGTCGATCGCGCGCTCGTGGTCGGACACCTCGCCCGCCGCCAGCGGCACGACGCGGACCACGCCGCGCGCACCCTTCGCGAACCCCTCGTACGCCTCGCCGGCGCCCTCACGCCACGCAGGCTCCGCCACGAGCTCGACCGCATGGCGGCCCCTCTCGATCGTCGCCGCCAGCGGCGCCGGCACCAGCTCGTCCGGCGACCAAGGCAGCGTGAGCGCAGGTCCGGCGATCGCAGTGCTCATGGCCTGCGCGACGCCCTCGACGCGCGGCGCAAGATCGGCCCGGTCGGCGTCCACGGGCTCGCTTCCGATGAACCACTGGTCCACGCGCTGCCCGAACGCGAGCAGCCACGGCTCAAGCGCCGGCCGCCACTGCGACTCCTCCAGCGAGAACAGCCCGAGCGCGTCGCTGGTCTCGATTCGGACCTGGCTCGCGAGCCGAGTCGGAACGGCACGAAGCCTGAACATCGGCTCCACGCGGCGGTCGAGAAGGCGGCCGACGACAGGCCTCAGCGCCTCGATCTCTCCCGCGGACTCGCGCACATCGGTCTCCTCGTTCCAGACCGGCAGCACGACGAACGCGCTCCGGGCGAGATCGACGGCGGCATCGAGCGACTCGTCGACGCGGGCGAGCGACGCGCCGAACCTCGGCGGCTGATCCGGCTCGAACGGGTCCTCCGGCAGCACGGCGAATCGCGCACGGCGCCAGGCGATGTCGCTTCCGCCGCTGGAAAAGTGCGCCTCGGCCTCGTACCAGCCCGTCGCAAGCGCCGGAACCTCGAGCAGCGACTCGCGCTCCGCGCTGAGCGCCACCGATCGCTCGAACGCCGTGCGCCCGCTGGCGTCGCGCACGCGCACCTCGGCGGTCGAGCTCGTGAAGATCGGATCGTCGCAGCGCAGGCGGATGCGCGCAGCGGCTCCAGGGGCCACGATGCCGCGCCCCTCCGCCTCGAACTTCACCGAAGGCATCTGCCACACCTCGATCTCGTCGAAGTAGGCACGCCCCTTGACATCCGACTTCGCGACATCGAACCGGTCCGGCTCGACGCCGCCCTGCATCCTCGGCTGCACCACCTCGAGCCAGAGCTGCAGCAGCCGCGCACCCGCAGGCATCGGCGGCGGCTCGACCTCGAGCGCGCGCCACTCCGTCTCCGCCCGGACGAGGCCCGACGCGTGGATGCCCGCAATCGGACGGCCGTCGGCGTCGAAATACCGCGCGCTCACGCGCACCGACGCATGCCGGAGCCCCTCCGTCTTCGTCCACGCCCGCACGAGGAGCTCGGATCCGACCGGGACCTTGTCGAGCGGCACATCGCGCCCGAGCACCATCGACGCCCCGTCAAGGTCGAACCGGACGGCATAGCCCTTCCCCTCGCGGCCCACGCCGCTCGCGGTCGACACCTCGCCGAACGGCGGGTAGCCGAGCGCAAACGACCGATCGGACTCCGTGCCTTCGGGCGCGCGGGCGCTCGTCACGCGGTAGAAGTTGACGGGGACGCCCGGGTTGAACTCCGCGCTCTCCTCGAAGTCGTAGCGCGCCACGAGCCGCCTCGGCACGATGCCGGCGTCCTGCGCAAGGAGCGTCGCAACGAGGGTTGGGGCGAGGATCACGATCACGGGCAGTACATCGGCATTCTCGGACACGCTCTGCAGGCGCGGCCCGATCGACCCTCGGAGAACCAGCGCCGCCCACCCCCCTTTCGCCCCCCGTACCATCGGCCCCCCATGATCGACCTCCGCAGCGACACGGTGACCCGCCCCACGCCCGCGATGCGGGAAGCCATGATGGCCGCGCCACTTGGCGACGATGTCCTCGGCGACGAGCCGACCGTCCAGGCGCTCGAGTCGAAGGTGGCCGCCCTTCTCGGGAAGGATGCGGCGCTCTTCGTGCCCTCCGGCACGATGGCGAACCAGCTCGCGATCCGCACGGTCTGCGAGCCCGGCGACGAGATCGTCGCGCACCGTGACAGCCACATCATCCACTACGAGACCGGGGCGCCGGCCGCGCTCGCCGGGTGCATGATCTGCCCGCTCGACGGGCCGCGCGGACTGTTCGAGCCCGCGCAGGTGCGAGCCGCGATCCGCCCCCGCGACCAGCACGCGCCGGTCTCGCGCCTGCTCGTCCTCGAGAACACGCACAACAAGGGCGGCGGCACCGTCTGGCCCCTCGACCGCTTCGAGTCCGTCGCCGCGGCAGGCCGCGAGTGCGGACTTCATGTCCACATCGACGGCGCCCGGCTCATGAACGCGTGCGTCGCGCTCGGAGTCCCGCCGTCGGCATTCACGCGGCACGCCGATACGGTCTCGCTCTGCTTCTCGAAAGGACTCGGCGCCCCGGTCGGGAGCGCGCTCGCAGGTCCCGCGCCGCTGATCGCACGGGCCAGGCGCTTCCGGAAGATGTTCGGCGGCGCGATGCGCCAGTCGGGACTCCTCGCCGCAGCCGCCATCCACGCGCTCGACCACCATGTCGCGAGGCTCGCCGAAGACCACGCGAATGCCCGGCGGCTCGCCGCGATCGTCGCGGCGATCGACGGGCTCTCGCTCGAGGGCACGCCCGATTCGGTGCCCACGAACATGGTCTTCTTCACCGTCGATCCGCGCCTCGGCAGCGCGCAGGAATTCTGCGCGCGGCTGGCCGCGCACGGAGTCGCCGCGATCGGAATGGGACCTGGCCGGATCCGCATGGTCACGCACCTCGATGTCTCCGCCGCCGACATCGACCGCACCGCACGCGCGATCGCGCTCGCCGCAGGAAGGGCCTGACATGCACGCGAGCTCCGCAGCCATCTTCGACCTCGACGGCACCCTCGTCGACAGCTACGACGCCCACTTCGAGGCCTGGCGCCTCATCAGCGCGCGCCACGGCGTCGCCGTCACAGTCGACGACTACTACGCGCACTTCGGCCGTCGCAATGAGGACCTTTTGCGCGAATGCTGGCTTCGCGCCGGCCGCGGCGCCCTCACGCCCGACGAGATCGCCTCGCTCGACCATGAGAAGGAGGCCGCCTACCGCGAGATCGTCGCCGTGCGCTTCCCGATCATGGAAGGCGCGCGGGAACTCGTCGCGTCCCTGCGCGCCGCGGGCTTCAAGACCGCCGTCGGCTCCTCGGGCCCGCCGCTCAATGTGCAGCGTGCGATCGACGGGCTCGAGCTCGTCGCCGCCTTCGACGCGGTGGTCACCGGACGCGATGTGAAGCGCTCCAAGCCGGATCCCGAGTGCTTCCTGCTCGCGGCGTCGCTCGTCGGCATCGAGCCCGCGCGCTGCGTCGTCTTCGAGGACGCGCCTGCGGGAATCGCCGCCGCCAAGGCCGCAGGCATGAAGTGCATCGCGATCACCTCGAAGGGCCACACGCCCGAACGGCAGCGCGACGCCGACCTCGTCGTACCGTCCGTGCGCGATGTCACGGTGGCAGCGGTCCGCGCGCTCCTCCACTAAACTCGCCGGCCCCGGAGAACCCATGGACCCTCGATACGCCAAGCTCGCCGACCTCCTCGTCCGCCACTCGACCAAGCTCAAGAAGGACGAGCATGTGCTCATCGAGGCGTTCGACATCCCGGTCGAGATGACCATTGCGCTGATCCGTGCGGCGCGCGAGGCCGGCGCGCACCCGCATGTCGCGGAGCGCTCCAACCGGATCATCGCCGAGCTCTACCGCAACGACGAGAAAGGCCTCGCGATGTGGGGCGAGAACGACCTGCACCGCATGAAGAGCATGCACGCCTACATCGGCGTGCGCGGCGGCTTCAATGTGAGCGAGCAGACGATCGTCCCCGGCGAGCAGATGAAGCGCGCGGCGCGTCTCTATTCGAAGCCCGTGCACTTCGAGCAGCGCGTCAACCACACCAAGTGGTGCGTGCTCCGGTGGCCGACGCCCTCGATGGCGCAGCTCGCCGGCAAGAGCACCGAGGAGTTCGAGGACTTCTACTTCCGCGTCTGCTGCATCGACTACGCGAAGATGGACGCCGCCTGCGCGCCGCTCAAGGCGCGAATGCTGCGCACCGACAAGGTCCACATCAAGGGACCGGGCGAGACCGACCTCACCTTCTCGATCAAGGGCATCGGCGTCATCCCGTGCTGCGGCGAGTACAACATTCCCGACGGCGAGTGCTTCACCGCGCCCGTGCGCGACAGCGTGAACGGCGTGCTGCAGTACAACACGCCCACCGTCTACAACGGCCAGAGCTTCGAGAACATCCGCTTCGTGTTCCGGGACGGCAAGATCGTCGAGGCCACCTGCCAGGGCGACTCGAAGAAGCTCAACGAGATCCTCGACACCGACGAGGGCGCGCGCTACATCGGCGAGTTCGCGATCGGCTTCAACCCGCACATCACGCACGCGATGAAGGACATCCTGTTCGACGAGAAGGTCGCGGGATCGTTCCACTTCACGCCCGGCCGCTGCTACGAGACCACCGAGAACCACAACCGCAGCGAGATCCACTGGGACCTCGTGTGCATCCAGCGCGCCGAGTTCGGCGGCGGAACGATCAGCTTCGACGGCGAGGTCATCCGCAAGGACGGACTGTTCGTCGTCGACGACCTCAAGGGACTGAACCCCGACCGCGCCTGACCGCAGGCGCGCCGGCCGGGCCTGAAAAGGAAAGCGCCCCGAGAGAATCGGGGCGCCTTCCCGTAGGTGTCAATCGGTTCCCGTCGCTAGCAGCGCGGCCGGTGCGCGAGGTCGCGCAGCATCTGCATCGCGCTCGTACCGCGCGATTCCTCGGCGGAATGCACGCCACGGCGGGAGAAGGTCGTCATGCGCGCGTCGTGCGACCGGACGCCGCGCATCTTCATGCACATGTGCTCGCCCTCGACCATGACCACGACGCCGGCGGCATCGAGGTGTTCGACGAGAGCGTCTGCGATCTGGTCGGTCAGGCGCTCCTGGAGCTGCGGCCGACGCGCGAACACCTCCACCGTGCGCGCGAGCTTTGAGAGTCCCACCACCCGGCCGTGCCGCGGCAGATACGCGACATGCGCCTGGCCGTGGAACGGCAGCAGGTGGTGCTCGCACACCGAGAAGAAGTTGATGTTGGTGACGGTGATGAGCTCGCTCGAGGTCTGCTCGAAGGTGCGCGCGAGGTGCTCCCCGGCGTCCTCGCGGAGTCCGCGGGTCATCTCAACCCACGCCTTCGCGACCCGCTTCGGGGTCTCCTGCAGCCCATCGCGGTCAGGATCCTCACCGAGGGCGAGAAGCATCTCGCGAACGGCGCGAGAGAGCCGAACCTGATCGATCTCCGGCCGATTTGCCGCGGGGTCCACACCGACATCCACCCCGAGGGCGTCAGCGTCGTCATGGGCAAGATGGAGTGCGGTCTGCGAGGCGATCATCGCCGCTGAAATCGCAGTGCGTCCGCGGCCGGATTCAGGCCCGGCGGAAGCCGCGAAAGATCGCGGCGCGGGTTATTGGCCTCAGGGCTTCCGGTCCGCCTCTTCCATCAGCTTCCGCTGGTACTCGGCGACATCCTCGTTGATGACCTTCTCGGCGTACTCCTTCGCCTTCCCGTAGGCCGAGCGCGCGCGCGGAGCGGCAGGCTCGGCGACCGGCTGATCGGCCGGCGTCGGCGCGGGACTCTCGACATAGCCCCCTCCCCGCGGCTCGTCCGACGCCTGCTCCTCGCAGCCGGACAGGCTCGCCAGCCCGACAGCGCCAGCGACGACGAGACGGAAGAGTCCGAGCGCGGAGTGGGTCATGAGAGGCCTCCGGACCGATGCTAGCATCTCCGCCCAACCTCTTGGAGCCCCCAATGACCGCCCGGACCATCGCAGCAGCACTCTGTGGAATCGCACTCAACATGACCGCAACCGCCCAGGTCGACTACACCTCGATGCCCCTCGACCCCGCCGAGGTCGAGCAGAGCCTCTCCGCCAGCAAGATGTCGCTCAGCCAGGCCATCGCCGCCGCCGAGAAGGCCGCGAACGGCACCGCGATCGACGCCCGCGCGATCCTCGAGGGCGAGCTGCGGTACGAGATCACCGTCGGATCGGGCGGAATCGCCCGCAAGGTGATCGTCAACGCGGCCAGCGGCGCGGTCAGCGCGCCCACGCTCACCATCGCCTCCGCGATGGAGATCGCCAACCGGAAGCACGCCGGCGTCGTGCGCTCCGCGACCTTCGACTTCACCTCCGAGCCCGCCGTGGCGAAGGTGATGGTCTACTCGAGCGGCAAGGCCTACGAGGTCGTGGTGAGCGCCAATGACGGCACGGTCGTCAGCGACACTGAGAAGCCCCGTTTCCCGGGCACGCCCATCACCGGCGACCTGATGTCGATGCCGGTCACCGGTCCGGACGGCGCCACCGCCGAGCTCAAGTACTTCGACCTCGTCGAGGGCAAGGGCGCGATGCCGAGTGGCCCGAACGCGACGGTCAAGGTCCACTACACCGGCTGGCTGACCGACGGAACGAAGTTCGACTCGAGCGTCGACCGCGGGCAGCCCGCGGAGTTCCCGCTCGGGGGCGTCATCAAGGGCTGGACCGACGGCGTCGGCAGCATGAAGATCGGCGGAAAGCGCAAGCTCGTCATCCCGTACAGCCTCGCCTACGGCGAGCGCGGGCGCGGACCGATCCCGCCGAAGGCGACGCTGATCTTCGATGTCGAGCTGCTCGAGATCAAGGAGCCGGCCGCGGCGCCAACCCCCGCCCCGACGAAGCCCGCGGGCAAGTAAACCGACCTCATAGGCCAACACCACGCGGGCGAGCCACTCGGCTCGCCCGCGTTGCGTTGCGCCTCTACCAGTTCACCACACCCGAGTACCACGCGTCGCCGTGCCACATGAGCCCGCTGCGCTCGGCAAGCCCGTTCGGAAACGCCGGCATGGAGAGGTACACCCCGTAGCGGTCCATGAAGATCGACGCGGGGATGATGACCACGAAGCCCCGAAGCTTGTCAGGTCCGATCTCGTCGGCAAGCTGGGCGAACTTGGCGAACTCCAGCGCATCCATCGGGCTCTCGCCGCGCCGCGGAACAACGAGATCGCCGCGCTCCGCGGTCCGGAATCTCCCGGGATTCTCCTCCCAGGCGGCGGCGAGCGCTTCCAGACAT
>Ga0209770_10002078_pt1 | contig 10051 bp, 7 predicted proteins | sample LauGreSu1BDMLBDD_2_FD_187572 | JGI IMG/M metagenome (GOLD analysis project Ga0209770, IMG submission 187572) | Freshwater lake microbial communities from Lake Michigan, USA - Su13.BD.MLB.DD (SPAdes) (version 2) | ecosystem: Environmental > Aquatic > Freshwater > Lake | place: Lake Michigan, USA...
TTGCCGGCCTTGTCGGCGGGACCAGCCTGCTTCTTCCCGGAAACAGTCTTCTGGTGGCCGTTATCGATAGTGTCGTTCTGCTTTGGGTCGCGTTTCGAGTCCAATCGGACCTCCGCGATCAACTACAGCAAGCAGCGTACCGCCGCACGGCGCCGGCCGACCTGACAGGCACTCCGGGCGGCTCCTCCCGGCCCGCCTGATCCCTGATCCCTGATCCCTGATCCCTGATCCCTGATCCCTGATCCCCGCTTTGACCTACACTCTGGGGAGCGCCGATGCCGAGCACGACCGCCCCGCCCAACTGGGCCGAGCTCCCAGACGAAGAGCTCCTGAATCTCCGCTTGGCGGCGCTGCCCCTCCGCCTCGACGGCACGGTGGTCGAGTCACGCATTGAACAGCTGAAAGCGGAGCTGGCGGCCCGGGGGCTGACCTTCCCGCTGCACTTCTACCTCTCTGATGAGTGGTTCACGCCCGACGGCCAGGCGTCGATGGCGGTGCCCTTCTATCTCGCGCATCCCCGGCTCGAGCGCCTCGAGAAGACGCAGATGCTGGCGGTCGAGGGCGGCGAGCACGAGTGGTGCATGCGCATCCTGCGCCACGAGGCCGGCCACGTCATCGACAACGCCTACAAGCTGCGGCTCCGCCGCCAGCGGCGCAAGGTGTTTGGCCGTTCGTCGGAGCCCTATCCGGAGTTCTACGCGCCGCGGCCCTACAGCAAGAGCTTCGTGCTGCACCTCGATCCCTGGTACGCGCAAAGCCATCCCGACGAGGATTTCGCCGAGACGTTTGCCGTCTGGCTGACGCCCGAATCCAACTGGCAGGCCCGCTACGCCGGGTGGCCGGCGATCAAGAAACTCGAGTACATGGACGAGCTGATGAAGTCGCTCGTCGGCAAGCAGCCGTTGCTCGAGCGGACCGACGAAGTCGACCCGCTGCGGAAGCTGAACCGCACCCTGCGGTATCACTACCGTCGCAAGCGCCGGCACTACGGCGTGGACCATCCCACGTTTTACGATCGCGATCTGCGGCGGCTGTTCTCCGACGCGCCCGAGCACGCGCACCACATGACTGCCGCCCAGTTCCTGACCCGCATCCGCCAGCCGGTGCGCAAGATCGTCGCCGACTGGACCGGCATTTACCAATACACCATCGACAAGGTGCTCGAAGACATCATCAAGCGATGCCGCGAGCTCAGACTTCGCCTCGCCGTGCCCGAAGAACAGGCGCGGCAGGAATTCACGGTGCTGCTGACCGTCCAGGTGATGAACTACCTGCACAGCGGCCGTCATCGGGTAGCCCTTTGAAACCACAGCGCGTCCTGACCCTCGTCCACAAAGGCCTCGAACCGCCCGACGAGCCGCCCGACCAGGCCACCGCCTCCACCGCCTCCTGGCGCATGGAATACGACGTCGTGCGCACCCTCAAGGTGCTGGGCCACGAGGTGCGCGTCATCGGCGTCCACGACGACCTCACGCCCATCCGCGCGACGATGGACGACTTCAAGCCGACCATCACCTTCAACCTGATGGAGGCGTTCGATGACGTGGTGGTGTTCGACCAGAACGTGGTGAGCTACCTGGAGCTGCTGAAGGTGCCGTACACCGGCTGCAACCCGCGCGGCCTCACGCTGTCGCGCGACAAGGGCCTGGCCAAGAAGCTGATGGCGTATCACCGCATCCCGGTGCCCGACTTCCTGGTCGTGCCGCTCGGCAACAAGGTGAAGCTGCCCAAGCGCCTGCACTTCCCGTTGATCGTCAAGTCGCTCACCTACGAGTCGTCAACCGGCATCTCGCAGGCGTCGGTGGTCGAGAACGAGGAGCAGCTGAACAAGCGCGTCCAGTTCATCCACGACACCATCATGACCCCCGCCATCGTCGAGGAGTTCATCGACGGCCGCGAGCTGTACGTCGGCGTGCTCGGCAACGATCGGCTGCAGACGTTCCCGGTGTGGGAGATGTCGTTCTCGAAGATGCCCGAGAACAACTGGAAAATCGCCACCGAGCGCGTCAAGTGGAGCGTGAAATACCAGAAGAAGCACGGCATTGACACCGCGGTGGCCGCGCTGCCCGACGATGTCTCGGCCAAGGTCCAGCACCTGGCCAAGCGCGTGTACCGCGCGCTCGACCTGTCGGGCTACGCGCGTATTGACCTGCGGATGACGCCCACTGGCGAGCTGTCGGTGATCGAGGCCAACCCGAACCCGCAGCTGGCGCACGGCGAGGATTTCGCCGAGTCGGCGCAGCGGGCCGGGATAACCTACGCCAAGCTGATCGAGCGGATTATCGGCCTCGGGCTGCAATGGCAGCCATCACGAATGGCCTAGCCGGCGCGCTAGGGCGCGAGCAACTTCTGGAACTGCGGGTTGGTGGCGAGCGCCGCAAACACCGGATCCGTGGCAGCCTGGGCTTTCCATTGCTTCGGCTGGCGCCGAATCGCGTAGCCGAGCTGTTCGAGCGCCTGCGTCGTGTCGCCCGCTTGCGCGTAGCGCTGGGCCAGCGCATAGATGGCCGGCTCGCTGCGGGGATTGATCGCGAGCGCCTTCTTCTGCTCGGCAATCGCCTCGGCGAACTTGCCCTCTTTGGCGAGCTGCGCCGACCGCTCGGCGAGCCGATTTGGCACCCCCAAAGTCATGTTCAACAGCCGCCGCAGCTCCGTGAACGGCTCCTCGTGATCGTCGACGCGGATGTCGACGATGCGTTCGACGGTGGAGTCGGAGTTGGGCGGGAGCGGCCGCACGACGAGGATGCCGGCCGACTGCATGCCGCGCGTATCGCCGCCCTTTGACTGGCCCGCATCGAGCGCGTCCATTAGCCGTTCGGCCATCGAGCCCTTGCCGGCCTGGTAGGCGGCCGCCATGGCCTTGACCACCTCTTCGCTGGCCAGCGTGTTGCCCTGCGCCGAGAAGTTCGGGCCCGCCGCAAAACCGGCGTAGCCGCCAAGATGCACCAGGTCCTTGGGATCCGAATTGCGATCGATCACGCGCTTGCCGGTGTAGACCGCGGACCGGCCCTTCGCGTCAATCACGGCCACCTGTCGCGTATCGCGGCCCGGATCCTCGTCGGTGATGCGCTTCACGACTTCCGCCGGCGAGAGCCCCTGTTCGAGGAGCGCAATCGCCTTGGGGCCGTACTGCCGGTTGGCGGATGCCTGCGTCGCGACGGCGCCCACGCCGGGCTTGGCGTAGGGCACGGCGGCGCCGGCCCCGAACGCGCGCGACTGGACCCCGACGCCCAACTCGTTGGTGGCTGGATCGAAGGCGATGATCGAGAAGGTGCCGAACCACGGATCGCCGGCCGGAGCCGGCTTCGGCGCCTCCTGGGCGCGTACGGTCACCGTGAGACACAGGGCGGCAATGAATAATCGTGACATGGCGGCTACAGTGTAACGAACAATGAGGCCGGCTGCGACCACTTGCGGCATACTGCCGTGGATGTCCTCCGTCGCGCCCGCCGACCGCCCCGCCGATCCCGCCTGCCCCTCGTGCCACGCCACGCTGGCTTACGTCGACAGCGAAGTGTCGTCGGGGGCCTTTCGGCCGCAGGCGGCGTCGATGCCGCAAATCGCGATTCACTATTACGACTGCCCGGGCTGCCAGACGTGCTGGAAGCTCGGCACGCGGCTGCTGCCCGATCCGATCCGGCAGATTCTGCGCGGCTAGGCCGGCGTGCGGTCCATGGCCTCGAGTGCGCGCACCCCGGTCCGCATGCCGAGCAGCCACGTCGCGAGACTGAGGGCGGCCGCAGTGGCGAAGCACGCGTAGAACATCACTTGCTGGACGTCGGTCAGCGGGCGCCGGCGTACCTGGTTGAACAGATAGACGCTCGAGGGCCATCCCAACAGGCCGACCATCACGAGGATGAACAGCACGGCCACGATCATGAACGCCACGCCGCCGTAGGACCCGGCGACCTGGCTGGGGTTGTCGGCGGCGAAGCGCGGATAGCGCGCGCCGAGGCCGGTGGCCAGCCCCACCAGGGCGAACGCCATGAAGGCAATGGCGACGGCCGACATGCGCTTGAGGAACGGGTCAACGCCCAGCAGCTCGTTGCCGGCGACAATCAGCACCTCGCTCAGGACCAGCACCGGCACCAGTCCCGACCAGAACTTCGACCACAGGAAATCGCGCAACGAAATCGGCGCGGTGCGGATGATCCAGAACGCCGCGCCTTCGGCCGACACCGCCGGAAACACGAACCGCACCGCCACCGTCGCCATGACGAACGCCGCCATGGCCAGGTTGAGGAAGGCGTAGAGGTTCTTCACCACGCCGCTCATGTACGGCAGGCGGTCGAGGTCGAGCACGCGGAAGTTGTAGAGATAGACCAGCATCAGCGCCACCAGCAGCAGCAACTGCGACCACTGGCTGACGTCGCGCAGGAACACCTTCACGTCCTTCACCAGCAGGTGGCGCCGCACCGGCGACAGCGGCAGCACGCGCGCCACGGCCGCGAGCCCGTGGAAGCGGGCGAAGCGCGCCTTGCGCGCTTCCTGCGACTTGCTGAAGCCGGCGAAGTGCCAGCGCTCGAACGCCGCGCCCACGAGCACCACCATCGCCGCCGCGGTCGTCCACAGCGCGGCCATGTGGAACCAGTCGCTGCCGCCCTGCACGCCGGCAAACAGCGCCTCGCCCGCCCAGAACGATGGCAGCAGCGGCGTGAGCGGCGATTGCAGCGTGGCGAAGAACGCCGTCACCTCGGGCATCGACTCGACCCGCAGCAGCCGCTCGGGCTGCAGGAAGCGCAGCAGCAACACGAGGCTGGTGGCGAACACCAGGCCCATGAACATCAGGATGTCGCGGGCCCGGCGCGCCGGAAACACGTTGACGAGCAGCAGCGTGACGGCCGAGCCCAGCGCCACCGGAATGATCACGAACGGGATGACCGTGATGATCACGGTGCCGGTAAACGACCACGGCGCGCACTTGGCAAAGCCGATGCCGGCCAGCACCGGCACCAGGAAGACCACGACCATCCAGCCGGCCTGCCCCAGCGTGCGGGCAAAGCGCGCCAGGAACAAACGGCGTGGCGCCACCGGCGCCACCAGCAGCAGCCGCAAGTCGTCGGACAGGAAGAACGTCGACAACGACGCAACCACGGCGCTGAACGCGAGGAACGACAGGAACGTCAGGAACAGCCACGACAGGCCGATGCGGATCAGGTAGTCGCCCAGTTCGTCGTAGCCGGCCGCCTGCCAGGTGACCCAGAAGGCGCCGGCAAAGAGCGCCGCGATGACCGCGAGACCGATGCCGCCGAACAGGAGGCCGCGCGTGAGGTCGCCTTTCTCGCGCCGGCGGGCACGGTTGCGTGACGCCCACCACGTGGGCAGCAGCAGGTACGGAAACGGCCGGACCACCGACGCGGTATTCACCGGACGACCTCGAGGAGAGGCAGTGCGCAGGCGTGGCACGCCGCGACAACGGAGCGGACGGTGGACAGTTCGGGCGTGGGCACCATTTAGACGATTTCGTCAATCTCCTGCAGCGCGCCGCCGCCGGTGAGCTTCAGGAACACCGGCGTCAGTTCCTCGTCCGGCGTCCCGGCCATGGCCCGCACGTCGGCGACCGTGCCGTGGGCGATGATCTTGCCCTTGAGGATGATGCTGATGAGGTCGCACATCTCCTGCGCCACCTCCAGGGTGTGCGTGCTCATCAGGATGGCGACGCCGCGCGCTGCCATCAGCCGGAAGATGTCCTTGATCAATCGCGCGCCGCGCGGGTCGAGGCCGACCATCGGTTCGTCGACGAGCACCGCCGTGGGGCGGTGCAGGAAGGCGGCGCTCATCACCAGCCGCTGCTTCATGCCGTGCGAGAAGCTCTCCACCAGCTCGTGCTGCCACCGCCCCAGCTCGAAAATCTCGAGCATCTCGGTGATGCGCGCCGCGGTGTCGCCGCCGTCCATGCCGTAGAGCCCGCCGTGAAACTGCAAGAACTCGCCGGCGGTCAGCTTGTCGTAGATGAACGGCCGATCGGGAATGAAGCCGAGCGCGGCCTTGGCGGACTCGGGCTCGCGCGCCAGGTCGTGGCCGTTCACGAGAATGCGGCCCGCGTCGGGCCTGAGCAGGCCGGCAATCATGCGAATGCTGGTGGTCTTGCCCGCCCCGTTCGGCCCGAGGAAGCCGTGAATCTGGCCGGGGGCCACGGTGATCGACACGCCGTCGACCGCAGTGAAGGCGCCAAAGCGCTTGACGAGGTTCTCGACGGCAATCATCGCCGGCCCGGACACGGAACCCAGCAGCCGCGGTCCTGGCGCCGGGGAATGGGAATCGACAGCGGCTGCGCATCCGCCTCGGCGCGGCCCACCAGCACAGGCGTGGACCCGGGCGTGACCTCGACCTCCAGCACCGCCATCCGCACGCGTCCAATCAGCGGCAGGATGGCCGACTGCTTGTCGAGCCCGCCCCGCGCCAGGCGGACATGGGTGGCATCGGCGGGAAACTGGTCGAACGTGGGATCCACCGGCAGCCAGAGGCCCCGGCCGTTGCCTTCGTCCAGGTAAACCTCGGGCCAGGCGTGGTAATAAAACGCGCCCCTGACGTAGACCAGCCCGACGTTGATGCGTGCCGGAATGCCCAGCGCGCGGGCCAGCGCCACGTAGAGCACGGTGTGCTCGTTGCAGTCGCCGACTTTCGTCCTCAACACCTCGAGCGCCGACGGCAGGCTGACCGTGGGCTTCTTCTCCACCAGCTGGTTGACCTCGCGCAGCAGGCGCTCGGCCCGGGCCCGCACGCCGGTCACGCCGCCCACCATGCGGTCGGCCTCGGCCTTGATTTCGGGTGCGTCGCTTTCAATGAACGGTTCCGGCCGCAGGTAGCGCGCCAGATCCGGGTCGGCCGGCCCGGCGGTCAACCCGCGCGCATCGACCAGCTCGATGATGTTGCCGGTCACCGACTGGCCGACGCCCTGCAGGTCGGCGCCGGCCAGGTCGGCGTTATCGACGCGCATCCGCAGCCGCATCACGTCGCGCGGCTCGGTGATGAACGACTGGCGCGGCATGGTCGGCACGACCGCCGAGGCCGCCAGCATGTCGGCCTGCATCAGGTTGGTCACCGCCAGCACGGTCGCCTGTTCCTGGGATTCGCGGACCGAGATCAACCCCATTGGGCTTTCCTCGCGGACGATGTCGCCGGTATCGGTGACCCAGGCCGTGGTGGTGATGCCGGCAAACGCCAGGCCGATCTTGAAGGCGGGTATGGGCCGGCCGCCGGCGTTGACTACTTCGCGCTCGCCAATCGCCACCTGCACCGGGGCGTTCTTCATGGTGGCGGGATCGAAGATCAGCCATTCACGGCGGGTGCCGGCCACCAGGCCTTCGCTCGCGAGGCGGCGGCCCATGCTGAGCATCAGGGCCGGCGGCGCCTCGAGCTCGCGCGTCTCCGAGCGGGTGCCGCCGGCGCTGACGATGTCGAGCGCCAGCCGCAGGCCGTCGAGGCGGCCGCGCACGGTGGTCGGCCCGGTGCCGGGATCGAGCGAGAACTCGAACGTCTTCAGCGCGAAGCTGCGATCGACGCGGGCGGTGGTCCGCAGGACCGCCGCGGTCGTGGCGCCAAGCAGCGAGAACTGCAACCGCCCGTCTTCGCTCAGCTCGAAGCCGTCGGCGGTGCGTTCGACCTGGCTCACCGTGAAGCCAATCTTTTCGCCACGGTAGTACACGCCCCGCCACTGGGCGGTGGCGCCGTAGCGGGCCAGGTCGGTGGCGAGGTTGGCGGGCGAGGCCTGGAGATAGGTCCGGTCGATCAGCATCGCCATGGTGGCCATCCAGGCGACCACGGCGATCGCCGACAGCGGCCGGGTGACCGACCGCGGCAGCGGACGCAGGACGCGCGACAGCGAGAACTGCGTCATGTGGTCTCTCTCCCGACTCCGCGGGTGCCGAGGCTACCGAAACAGGTCGAACATGTAGGAATACTTGACGATCAGCGAGCGGTCGGTCCGTTCGGGACGGTCGAACAGGTCGTACAGGCCGCGGGTGTCAGTATAGACGACGAACAGGCCGGTATTGGCGGCCTGCAGCCAGCCGAAACGGAAGTTCATGGACCACAGGTCGGCGCGGTCGTTGTACTGAATCAGCGCCTGCGTGAAGATGCGGGGCGTGAACGAATACGAAATGCGGGTCCGCACCAGGTTGGTGATGAAGTGCCCCTCGGCAAGCGAGATGTCGTTGCGCTGGTAGTCCACTTGCGCGGTCAGCGCGTCGCCGGCGCGCATCCGCACCGTGGGATTGAGGGCCACGCGGCTGCCGCTGAAGAAGCCGCCGAGGGTGGCGCGCATCGAGACGCTGAACGGCGCGCCCTGGTTGCTCATGACCACCAGCTGCGCCTCGGCGTTGTCGTAGGTGCCCGGCCGCACCACGACACCGGGGTAGATCGTAAACGGCGTGCGCACGCCCTCGCGCGTGAGGTTCATGCCGGTGTGGACCTCGGTGCTGTCCTGGAACTGCCAGTGGTTATCGAGGTGCAGGAAGCCGGTTTCCTGGAAGCCGTCGAGACCCCAGAAGCCGCGGAACGTCGCGTGCGGACGCAGTTCCTGGATGTTGATGAAGTTGGCCGGCCGCCACCGCGTCATCAGCATGACGTCGGGTTTGCGGTAGCCTTTCCGGCTCAGGAAGCCGATGGCCGGGTTGAAGTTGTTCCCCACCTCCTGGTAGCCGCCCGTCAGGTCCCACCGCGGGGTGTTGGTCTGCGACCGCAGGTTGTAGGCGTAGTCGCCGTCGCGGCCGGTTTCAGAGTCGGTGCGGGCCACGAAGCCGGTGACCATCGACGTGAGACCGAGGCCCAGCTTGCCGTCGAGCCCGAAGGTGCGGCCATTGTCCTTCGCGACCTTCGACAGGTCGCCGGTGGCGACCCGATTGGTGAAGATGCCGCCGAGCGACGATCGGTTCGGCAGGTCGCGGCTGACGCGCACGACGCCGAAGTTCGTGCTCGGCACGGCGTCCTCGAACTCGGCCGTCTGCATGTTGAGCACGCCGACGTTGAACTTGCCGGCCTTGCCCGAGACCCGGCCGCCGCCCATGATTGGGATGGCCTCGCCGCGATCGCTGATGCCGATGCGGCGGCTGAAGAACAGGTCGACCTCGCCCGGGTTGCCGACGCTGAAAAAGCCGGCGTTCTCGAGGAAGAACGGCCGCTTCTCCGGGAAGAACAGGGTGAAGCGATCGAGGTTGACCTGTTGATCGTCGACCTCGACCTGCGCGAAGTCGGTGTTCACCGTCGCATCCAGCGTCAGGCTCGGCGTGATGCTGTACTTGAGGTCGCCGCCCAAGTCGTAGTCCATCTCGGTGTCGACCGGCGCGACCCCCGACTTGAGCGCATTGGCCAGGGCAAAGGGGGTAATCCGGAGGTTGCGCAGCACCGGCGTCTGCACCCCGGCCAGCGAACCGGCCAGCGACAGCCGATACAGGTTGAACTGGCGCGGGATCGCCGCCCAGTAGGCGCGCTCGTTCTTGCGGCGGATGTTGCGCTGGAAGTTGATGCCCCAGGTCTGCTCGGCCGCCGCCGGATAGCGCAGCGTGCGGAACGGGATGGCAAACTCCGCCGACCAGCCCTGCTCGGTAATCTTGCTGCGCACGGTCCAGGCGCCGTCCCAGTTGATGTTGAAGCCCGAGCCCGAGCCGCCCGCTTGCATCTGGCCAAAGCCGAGACCGCCGCCGCCCTGCCCCTCGTTGGTCACCTGGCCGTCGTACTCGACTCCCGCCGGGTTGGTGCCGAACACGAACCCGTTCTGCCGGTCGCGGTAGGTGTCCACGATCATCTGGAAGCTGTCGGTGTCGTCCATGGGCGCGTCGCGGCGCGCGTCGGACACGACGATCCCCGACGGGTCGCTGTCGTACAGGATCGCGCCGATGTACAGCGTGTCGCCGGTGAAGATGATCCGCACCTCGGTCTTCTCCGACACCGGCTGGCCGTCGTCGGGCTGTTCCTGGATGAAGCTAGTGATTGGCGGCGCGGCGGCCCAAGCGGGATCTCCCAACACATCGCCATCAAGCACCGGCGCTTCGCTCACGCGCGTCGCCGCTGCCATGTTGGCCGAACCCGGCCGGGTTTGGGCTGACGCGCC
>Ga0209770_10002079_pt1 | contig 10041 bp, 13 predicted proteins | sample LauGreSu1BDMLBDD_2_FD_187572 | JGI IMG/M metagenome (GOLD analysis project Ga0209770, IMG submission 187572) | Freshwater lake microbial communities from Lake Michigan, USA - Su13.BD.MLB.DD (SPAdes) (version 2) | ecosystem: Environmental > Aquatic > Freshwater > Lake | place: Lake Michigan, USA...
ATATATGTAAAAAATAAAATATCCTAAAACATTTCTAAATCTATAAAATAACTCAATGTTTCATCTAAAACGAATACGCCTATTTTGGTATTAACTGTTGTAATATAATATATTTATATCTTTTTAAATATTTGTATATTTTAGAAATGTCAGGAAAACTAACTAACAAAGACTATGTTAGTATTTTAAACTATTATAAGATAAATGTTCCAAAATCTAAACAAATGATTAAGAAAAAAGCTGAAAGCATAATGACTGAAAAATTATGTAAATGTATTAAGAAAATTGATGTGGTTGATGAAGAAAAATCTATAGGAATATGTACGAGAACAATTTTTAATCGTAAAGGATATAAACGTGGTGTTTTTCAGTGTAAAAAAAAGCAATCAGTTAAAATTACAAAAAAGAATAAATATTTATTAAAAAATAAAACTCGTAAAAATAAATAATATTATGTTATGTTATGTTATAATGCAAAAAAAGTATTCTAGAAAGTTTAAAAATAGGGTTAAACGAGGTGGTATGGATACTGTAAAAACTCCCACATTTTATAATCCAGCGACGCTTAAGAAAAATCCAACTGCGGCATTTTATAATACTTCTAAAGGCGAAGGTCCCATTACGCCATATAAACCGCGTCGTACTTTGGATTTATCTCCTGGTTCAAAAAAAGAAGCTGAAGATTTTTTTGCAGGTCCACCGCCTGAAAAACGCGAAGAAGAATTGAGGAAAAAAGCATTAACTGAGTTTGATAAACTAACAAAAAAATATACTGAATTGCAAGAATCTAAAAAAGACATTGATGTGGGGGATTGTCCGGATGGTTCATGTACTGTAAGTGGAGGAAGAAAATCGCATAGATGTAAAAAACGTTGTAAACGAAGAAAATCTCGTAGACGACAGTAATTATATAACGGTAATATACTATATTATAACGGTAATATACTATATTATAACGGTAATATACTATATTATAACGGTAATATACTATATTATAACGGTAATATACTATATTATAACGGTAACATACTATATTATAACGCTTACTTTGTAATAAACCAATTGCGTTGATTTTGAAACTGGCCATAATCAATATGAAACACATTATTAATCATTTGAATTGCGTTAGTGCCATTAGCCGCGTAATAACCATAAATACGTCTTGTTCCACCGGCACCACCTCCTGTTCCAGCTAAAATAGAACCTAGTGTTCTAGAACCAACAGTTCCAGATTGCCATCGTTGTGTTCGAATATTTCCTGTGCTTCCTCCCATATTATATTAACATAATATTAAATTTTTAAATAATTCATAAATTTGTTAGTTTATATCTTCGTTCTCTAATTGATCTAAAGCTTTAATTATTATATTTTCTTGAGCCGTTATTTTTTGAAATATAAGACATTCATCCATTTTAAACGTATAATGACGATGCATAAAATTTTTGCATGTAATTATTACTCCATTGTCTGTTATTTTTATATCACAAATCATTCCACAATGATTCAGAGGTAAGTAATTTGGATCTGTTATTGGAATCCAACGAATAAATCCACCATGTTTCAAATCATTCAACTCATCTACATATCTATAACCTTTTAATTGTTTTAAATAATTTAATGTAGTTGATTTATCTAAATGTAATTCTTTTATAATATTGTAATTCATTTCTAAAATTTTTTTACTCGTTAAATTCATCACATTTTCATTATTTTCATTATCTAACGCATATAACAATTTATTTACATCCATTTATATTACTTAATATAAACTAACATATTTTTATATACTTTTTTATTTTTGTTTATATTTACCAGTTAAACGCACCACCAAACCCACCAGACATTGAGTTTGCTGCCATAGGTTCAAACGTTTCCATTCCTGGAGTAGCAGCACCTACTAAAGGCGTTGAATTTTGTTGATACATTTGATCATAATTTGGCAGTTGTTGAACTGGGGTTGCGTCAATTGGAGGAAGTGAACTTATTGACGTAGAACCCATTGATTGACTCATTGGTTGAGATATTGGTTGTGATACTTTAACCTTTCCATTTCCTGTTTTACCTTTTGTGTCCTTTTGACCATTCCATAATTCCATAACACGCTCAAATAATATCGAAACTTTTTCACCTAATTTGGTTTGTAAACTAATAAGAATAACTAACATAGGTATAACTGGTCCAATCGCGCTTAATGCATGATATTTTTCACCACTATATGTTGGCACATATGTTATTATTCTATGAATTAATACTATTCCAAAAAACATAAACAATATTTGCGCTAAAACTTCTGCAAACAATTCTAACGAACCTTTTTCATCATCCGCTTCTGGAACATATTGCTGCATTAGTTTATTTAATATTATTACTGGAATCAAAGCTAATACTATATATTGAACTAAATTTAATAATTCTGCTTTAGATTCTTCATCAAAGTTAAATACATGCTTAAAAAATCCTGCTTTACTAGAACTTGTTTTTGATAATTCATCCAAACTTTCCATATGTTTTATATTTAGAAATTAAAATGTCTATTAAGTAAACTATTTAGATATAAATTAATATTCTAAATATATTATGTGTGATTTTAAGAAAACCATTGATTTACATAATATTGAAGACCCATTTATTAATATCACAAGCAAACTATACGATAATATTCCAAATATTTTTAAACATGAAGAATATCAATATTTAAATCTTCTTGAAAATATTCTAGAAAATGGTTCTTGGGAAGACGGTAGAAATGGGAAGACTAAGAGTATATTCGGTCAAACTATGCGTTTTTCTCTAAATAATGGTCAGATACCCATTTTAACTACCAAAAAAACAGCATGGAAAACTTGTTTAAAGGAATTATTATGGTTTATTCGAGGACAGACTAATAATACATCTCTAAAATCTCAAGGTGTTCATATTTGGGATGCCAATTGTTCTAGAGAGTTTTTAGATTCTAGAGGGCTTACTGATTATCCTGAAGATATTTTGGGTCCAATTTATGGTTATCAATGGAGAAATTTTAACGGAGATTATACAATTTGCAATTGCAACCCAGTTTCAGGTAATTGCAGATGTAATGACTTAAATATGAATGACGAACGTATAGATCAGTTGCAGGATATTATTAATGCGTTAAAAGACCCTAAGCAACGCACTAGTAGACGTCTTATTTTGACAGCATGGAATCCATGCCAATTAAATAAAATGGCATTGCCACCTTGTCATATATTATGTCAGTTTAATGTGCATGATGGAAATAAATTATCATGCTCTATGTATCAACGTAGTGCTGATGAATTTTTAGGTCAACCTATAAATATTGCTTCTTATAGTTTTTTAACGCATCTAATAGCAAAACATTGTGGTTTAGAAGCACATGAATTTGTGTATTTTATTGGGAATTGTCATATTTACGAAAATGCAATAGATGCGTGTAAATTGCAAATTACAAGAAAGCCATATCCGTTTCCAACGGTTACTATTAAAAAAATAAGAGAAAATATAGATGAATATGAAATAGATGATTTTGAAATACATAATTACAAACATCATGAACAAATAAAAGTAGAGATGATAGCTTAGATTATAATTGAATTACAATAATTATAATATAAGTGTAATATAATATAATGAAAATTTTCAAAGTTTGCGAAAAATGTAAACATACAATCATTACATGTATGCATCCATACGCATCAGTAAGATATGGATATGATGTTGTATATTTTCACATGAAATGTTATGAAGATTTTGCTGTTCAAACTTTAGAAAATATTAAACAGAATTTAATTGAAAAAATGTGAATAAGACTATATTCATTTTGAATGTTTGCGTTAATATTTTAGGAACATAGTATTAATCAATAATATGAGTGCAAATAGATCTGTGCAAGCGGCCCAACGTAGAAGAGCAGGGCCATCAAATTCAGAACCAGCTATACCTGGAAGAGGCCCACAACCATCAATAAATTCTTCTCAAATATTTAGTAATCAATCTAGACAAGGTCAACCGCAAACTGGACAAAATTCTAGAGCAAATCCAATGAGCAAACAACCTATACAACCACAAATGCAACAAAACAATAAGTTATCTTCAGTCAATAAGATGACAATACCACAAGCTATTACATTAATAACACTTAGGTTAGGCGTTCTCGAATCAAAGTTGTCACACACAGGAGATGGAGAGAGTGGAGATTCAGGAATTGATACAGGGTTTTTACAATCTATAATGGAAAGATTAGAAAATCTTGAAAAACGTTCGCAAATGACTCCAAACCAATTATCTGTAGTGGGTTCATCCAACGAATTAAATTTAATGAAGCAAACGGTGGTTCAAACAAAAAATTCAACAATTGCATTAGTTAAAGAAAATACATCATTAAAAACTCAACTCGATAACTTAAACAAGGATTTTTTAGAAACTAAACAATTATTACTATCGTTACAAAATATGGTAATGGAGAATAGACAAAAATTGTTACATATATCTTTGAATGATAATGAAACTATGGTAGATTTTGATTCTACATTTATTCCAAATTTAAATGACGAATGTTTTAATGAAAATTTGTCAATGCTGGAAGAATATAATACACAATTAGAAAATATAATACAACCAATGGATAATGAATTATTAACTGGTGTATAATACTAACAAAAATATAAATTTATAATATTAGTTAAAATATTATAAACATAATAGCTGAAATAAATAATGGATATATTAAATGACATATTTTTAGATAATGAAAATAATTCTTTAGAAAGAATGAAACGTAGTTTACTAAATGGAGACATGACTGAAATATTAAATGAATTATGTTTTATTAAGGACAATAATATAATTTTGAATTATATATATTTTAAATATATTGGTCAAGAGGAAACATATGATTATATATTGAGTTATATAACTAACAATATTGATACTATATTAATAACTAACAATGAATTTATAGTTCATGTAAATATGAAAAATTTTACTATATCTGATATAGATAAACATAAACAATTTATTCAATATATGTCTGGATTTTTAAAAAATAAATACCCTGAAAAATTGTCAAAATGTTATGTATACAATTCTTCATTCATGTTTTCTCAAATTTTCAACATTGTTAGTATGTTTATAGATAAAGATACACAAAAAAAAATAATACTAGTTAAATGAAAATTGTTGTTAGTTAGTTTCTGTAAAATAATTTATTAATTTTTATAAATAATGTTAAAATTAATTATAGGTTTGTTTATTTTTTGTATAATATTATTTTTTTATTTACATATACAATTTCATTTTAAAACAAGCGATGATTTAGAAATATATGAAATTGTTCAGGCATCAAAAGCTAATTTGGAAGAAATATGCGATTTAAGACAACCCACATTAATAGATTGTGATGATGATTGTAATAAAATAATAAATACAACGAATCAAGAATATTTGTTAAATAGCTATGGAATTTTTGAAGTAAAAATAAGAAATAACACAGATATAATATCTGAAACAGACATTTGTGTTCCTTTGCCGTTACATATGGCAATTAAATTATTTAATGAAGATACTACATCATCATATTTTAGTGAAGGAAATATTGATTTTTTACAGGAAACTGGAGCAGTAAAAAATATGTCATATAATGATTCTTATTTGAGACCTTATTTAGTATCGAATTGTTATTATGATGTAATGTTTGGTTCAAAAAATGTAGAGACCCCTTTTAGATATGATTTGAATTATCGTAATTATTATTTGGTTACACAAGGTTTTGTAACAGTGAAATTGTCTCCTCCAAAAAGTTCAAAATACTTATATCCGATAAATGATTATGAAAATTTTGAATTTAAATCGGCAATTAATCCATGGAATCCTCAGCCAAAATATAAAGCGGATTTTGATAAGATAAAATGTTTGGAAATTGTGCTAACTCCTGGAAAAATGTTATATATACCAGCATATTGGTGGTATACATTTAAATTTGATGAAAATGCAAGTGTTAGTTGTTTTAAATATAGAACATATATGAATAATATAGCAATTAGTCCAAAAATAGGAATGTATGCTTTACAAAATCAAAATGTGGAAAGAAAAATAGCAAAACAAATAGATATAATAAAAAAACCTGAAGAAATGACTACGTCGATTGATGAACTAACAAACAATGTAGACAACATAGAAGGTGTATAATATTTGTCTATATACACCCTTGAAGATTTAAAACCACACTTTTGTTAAGTATTGTTCTTATCTTATTTGTATAATTTTACTTTGGTCTGTAATTGTTTCGTTATTTGTAAATGGCATTTTACTTGTAATTCCTAAAATATTACAACTAAATTTAATCTGTTCCGCTGGTTGGTAAAGTCTTCTTAACATAATATATTCATCTGATAATACTTGGTTTATATTTTCATAGTTTTCTACATCTTCTAAATAATTTACTACGCATAATTGTGAAGTAGCAATATCAAACATTTCGTTTGAAGTTGATAGATTATAAGATGTTTTATGGGGTGGTTGGTGTGACGGCATATATGATATTTGAATAAACTTTTTCATATCTTTCATAAAATAGGACTCTTTTTCATCATCTTTATCATACAAAACATATATATTATTAAGTTTAACACCATTAATCGTGTTTGATACTAATTCTGTTAATGAATTAAAATCGTCAGCTTCAATATACGGCTGTAAAATTGTACTGTATAGTATGTGTAAATAATTATAATAATTTATACTACACTTATATATATGAATAAAACTACTGAAAATATCTTCAAATTTGAAAGAATTAGATTAGGAAATAAAACTACACTAAACGGTGAGAAATATGGTCCATATTTATATAGAGATATTACAAATAATACACTTTTAGCAAGTTGGGACAAACCAGTAAAAGAAGTAAATTATTTATATAAAGGTGAAGAAGTTGGATATAATACAGACGCATTAATGTATTATAAAAATATATAATTTGTCCCATTTTACAAGTTCTAAAATCTTAAATGCTGTAAAGTGCTTAAAGACTATATTGAATATTTTAATATAGATGACTCTATATAAGCTAACAATTAATAATAGAAACAATGGAACATGGTCAGTATGTAATGTAAATACTCTTCAGGATGTAATTCTTGAAGGTTTTAATCCATTTGAACATAAGATATTTACAAATGATACATTTATATATAATAATCAAAAAGTAGAAATTATACATTCGTCAATACGTATTAATGAAAATATACCGGCTGTGTTAATTTTAGCAGATAACAAAACATATGGTAGAGAAAATAAGATAGACGGAGAAGAAAGAGAAAAGGCTAAAAAAGGTCGTTTGTTATATAAATGTATACCGGATGATATACGCATTCCAATATTTTTGGTTCCATATGAAATGAAAAATATAGGGTTTTCAAAAGCATTTAAAAATATGTATGTAACTATTAATTATAAGCAGTGGATTGACGCACATCCCATCGCAAATTTGTCACAAGTAATAGGTCATATCGATGTATTGGATAATTTTTATGAATATCAATTGTATTGTAAAAGTCTGAATGCGTCTATACAAAAATTTAATAAAGATGCCAATAAAAGTATTCAAATAAATGCTAATAAACATGATGTATTTATTAGCGAAATTTGTAAAAAATATCCTCAAATTGATGACAGAACAGATTGGAAAACATTAACTATAGATCCGGAAACAAGTCTTGATTATGATGATGGTTTCAGTATTAAGAAGCTAAATGATAACCATACTCTGTTGAGTATTTATATTGCAAATGTAAGTATATGGATTGATTCTTTAAACTTGTGGTCTAGTTTTTCACAACGCATTTCAACAATTTATTTGCCAGATCGTAAAAGGCCAATGTTGCCAACAATTTTATCAGATTGTTTATGTTCGTTACAACAAAATATGAGACGGTTTGCTTTTGTGATTGATATTGTTTTGGATGAAGATTGTAAAATTGTATCAACTAGTTATAGTAATGTGTTAATACGTGTATGTAAAAATTTTTCATATGAAGAAACTGATTTATTAATGGATAATGATTATAATTTGCTTTTAAATGCGGTGAAAAAAATGTCAAAAGAATATAAATATTTAAGTAATATACGTGATAGTCATGACGTGGTCTCATATTTGATGATTTTTATGAATTATCATTGTGCACGAGAATTATATGATTCTCATAATGGAATTTTTAGGTCAACAATTGTAAATAAACGAATAAGTTTGCCTGATAATATTCCTGAAGATGTAAATAATTTTATTAGAATATGGAATAGTGTTTCTGCTCAATACATTGATTTAAGTTGTATTGCGGATAAAACAACAACGAGACATGATTTGCTTGAAATGGATATTTATGTGCATATTACTTCTCCGATTAGACGTTTGGTTGATTTGTTAAATATGATTAAATTTCAACAAAATAAGTCATTATTTATGTTGTCTGGTGATGCGATTGATTTTTACAATAAATGGGTTAGTGAGATAGATTATATAAATATTACCATGAGGTCAATACGTAAAGTGCAAAATGATTGTTCATTGTTGGATACATGTTTTAATAATCCAGAAACTTTAGATAAAATATTTGATGGTTATTGTTTTGACAAGTTGGTTAGAAATGATGGTTTATATCAATATATAGTGTTTTTGCCTGAATTGAAATTGTCGTCGAGGGTTACGTTAAGAGAAAATTTAGAAAATTATGAGAAACGTCAATATAAATTATATTTGTTTAATGATGAAGAAAAGTTTAAAAGAAAAATACGATTGCAAATAATATAAAATATAATTATATATTATGGGAAAAAGAAAAACAAGGTGTATTCGTTCGAGAAATCGTTGTAAAAGAAGAAATCAACGTAGAACAATAAGAAAGAGTAGATATCAAATAGGTGGGTGAGGTGGAATGAGCATCCACGCATACAAAAAAGAAAATAGTCGAATGTTGTATGGTGGGTGAGGGCCGGCGATTATTTAAAGGAAAATATATTACACTTAATAATTTTTCTTTAAATAGTTTTTCAATTATATTAATATTTCTGGAATGACGCTACCAAATACTTATTTGTTAGTCGATAAAGAAATTATATTATACATCCCATAATATAATTTATATTGGTGATTTGTTTTTTCTAACCAATGTATAAACCATATTTTTACTACGAAATCAATCATATTTTCAGTTCCAATAGAATGATTGTTTGTCTGATGAACTGTATACTGATGTAATATTTTGGGAATTCACTTCTAAATCCATTATTAAATATATGTAATATTCTTTATTTATATTTAATAATCAATTTTTATGGAATGATGCTTTTGAATATATTATAAAACTGTTTTTCATCAAGATTTGTAGAATTGAGATGTTTATTTGTTATTTCGTATATTAGATTAGGATTTTTGTGTTGAAAATAATCTCCTAATTTTACTGGTATGTAATGTATTCTATTTGTATTACTTTGATTTACATGACTATTAAACGAATAAATTTCGTTTTGACAACTATTAGATAATTGAATATAATTGTTAGTTTTTTCTCTAATTCCATTTGTTATTGTTGTATAATTATTAATAAATTGACTAATATTTTTTGTATTAACTTTATTTAATATTTTCACCAAATCAGTTTGTTTCTTTATAAATAATATATCATTATACATTATTATTGTAGGTTGAATTATATTTTCGTTTGATTTTATTGAATAACACATATTACATTCATTGAATTTTGTAATAATTAAATGTATCATTGCATTTATATCTCCTTCAAAATATTCACTACCATAATCTGTTCTTTTTTTGAATGTTGTATTAAATATGTCTAAAATTGTTCTTTCAAATAAATCACAGTCAATTACATATAATACTAATATTGGTTCAGTCCCTTTATCATATCCAGACAACCGTTTATTAAAATCTGTTGTTTTTCCAACCTTATATACAGGTTCAGAAATATTAATAGATGCTCGACAGTGTATTAAATAAATATATGGCATATTTAATTCTATTTTGT
>Ga0209770_10002080_pt1 | contig 10040 bp, 9 predicted proteins | sample LauGreSu1BDMLBDD_2_FD_187572 | JGI IMG/M metagenome (GOLD analysis project Ga0209770, IMG submission 187572) | Freshwater lake microbial communities from Lake Michigan, USA - Su13.BD.MLB.DD (SPAdes) (version 2) | ecosystem: Environmental > Aquatic > Freshwater > Lake | place: Lake Michigan, USA...
TCTCGCGGGACCCCTTGTCGCTGCGCCGCAGTCAGGTGCCGAGCAGACTGAACTGCTTCACCGCTTCTTTGCGGAGCGGCCGGCGCTATGCCCCGGTGCGCACGCACGACGGCCGACGCAGGCGGCGCGACCCATCGCATCGCCGCCCCGCCGGTGACGCGCTCAGGCGGCGGGGTTCAGCGCCTCCCATACACGGGCAGCCGTAAACGGCGTGTCCATCGCTACCACGCCATGGCGGCGCAGTGCGTTCATCATGGCGTTGGTCAGCGCGGGAATGGAACCCGTGCAGCCCGCTTCGCCCACGCCTTTGGCGCCCACGCGATTGAGCTCGGTTCGGGCCTGAATCTGCTCCGCCTCGACGGTCGGGATGCAGCCCGCCTTGGGCAGCGCGTAGTCCATGAGCGAGCCGGTGCTCAGCTGTCCCCGCTCATCGTAGATGGCGTGCTCACAGAACACCTGCCCCCAACCCTGCACCACGCCGCCCTGAAGTTGCCCGATGACGAGCTGAGGGGAAATGACGCGCCCCAGATCGTCAACCGCCACGTAGTGCACGACGTCGGTGATGCCGGTGGCAGGATCAATTTCGATCTCCGCCACATGGGTGCCGTTCGGGAACGTGGAGCCCGACTGCGCCTTGCCCTCGGCGGATAGCCGCGCACGCTGCGCAGCGTCGAGCCGGGGAATCCAGGTGGCGAGGTCGGGTGCAGATCCCGCTGCCCCGCCCGACTCTGCCCAGAGCGTCTGCGCCTGCTCGCGGATCCGGGCACAGAGTTCGACAATGGCGCTGCCCGCGCCATAGAGCGTGCGCGAACCCCCTGTGCCGTTGCCCATCAACGCCCGACCATGATGCCCGGCCGCATAGCGGACGCGCGAGGCGGGCAGCCCGAGTTCCTGCTCAACGATGGTGGCAAAGGAGGTTTCATGACCCTGGCCAGATGCGCCGGTGACCCCATAAATCGTGAGTTGCCCCTGCTCGTCGAAGTCACCCTGCACCGTATCGGCGGGCACTGCGCCTGCGCCGGAAGCCTCGAGATAGCAGGCGAGCCCGATGCCGCGCAGCTTGCCCTGTCGGGCTGCGGCCTCGCGACGCGCTTCGAACCCCGCCCAGTCTGACAACTCAAGCGCCCGGTCGAGCGTGCGATGGAATTCGCACAGATCGTAGAGCGTGCCGTTGGCGGTCTTGTAGGGAAACGCCTCGGGCGGGATGAAATTGATCCGCCGCAACGCCACCGGATCAAAACCATGCTCGTGCGCCGCGTGGTCAAGCAGCGTTTCGATCGCAAAGGCGATATCGGGTCGGCCCGCTCCCCGATACGCGGCCATCGGCACGGCATTGGTGTAGACAAGCTTCGAGTTCATGTAGAGCGCCGGCACGCGATAAGACCCGCCCATCGTGACCGACAGATTGCGCGCGCCAATCAGTGAACTGGGCCCGGCACTGAAGGCCCCCAGATCGATCGTGTCGTCGAAGCGGAGGGCGAGAATACGGCCGTCACGATCGAGCGCGACCGAGCCATCGAGCGTGAGGGCTCGGCCCTGGTATTCGCTCACGAATACTTCCGAGCGTGTCCCGGTCCAGCCCACCGGGCGGCCCAGATGCCGGGCAGCCAGAACCACTAGAACATGCTCGCTGTACGGGTTTGAGCGCAGCCCGAAGGAGCCACCGACATCGTAGGTGAGAACGTCGATCTGCTCAGCCGGAATGCCGCTTGCGACCGCGACCGACTTGAGCATGCCGGTGACGCCCTGCGAAGGGGTGAAGAGCCGGGTGATGCCGGTTGCAGCATCATGCGAGGCAATCACCGCCCGAGGCTCCATCGGAAAGCCAACCAGACGCTGGCTGTGGACGCGATGCCGGCTTTTGAGCGGCGCGCGCGCGAAGGCCTCGGCCACCGCCTGCTCGTCACCCGACTCGAAATGCAGCGACAGATTGCCCGGTACGTTCGGATGCAACTGCGGCGCCCCGAGCGCGAGCGCCTGATCGGTGGTAACCACCGGCTCGAGCTCTTCGTACTCGATGTCGGCGAGTTCGGCCGCATCCTGCGCCTGCGCGGCCGTGTCAGCCACCACCATGGCAACCGGCTGACCCACGAACAGCACCTGCCCGTGCGCGAGCACTGGCATGGTGGCGACCTGCTGGGTCGTGCCCCCGCGGCCCGGGAAGGTGAAGCTGTTGGGAAGGCTGCCGCCGCCCTGCTGGATGACTTCCTCGGCCGTCATCACCCAACGAACGCCCGTCGCTGCGCGCACAGCCGACAGATCGACACGGACGATGCGGGCGCGGGCGTGCGGCGATCGGATCACATGCCCGTGGAGCATCTGATCCGGACGCAGATCATCGGTAAACGCCCCCGTGCCGGTAATCAGGCGATGGTCTTCGCGGCGCGCGTAGTGCACGCCCGGCAGACTGGTCTCCGAAGCGGGGACGGCGCTCATGCAGCACTCCCGGCCATGGCGCCCGCTGCCTGTCGAACCGCAGCAATGATGTTGGCATAGCCCGTACAGCGGCAAAGATTACCGGCAAGCCCTTCAATGATCTGTTCGTCGGTGGGATTGGGGTGGCGCGAGAGGAGCGACGTGACCGACATGATCATGCCCGGGGTGCAAAAGCCGCACTGAAGCGCATGGCACTCGGTGAAGGCCACCTGTACCGGGTGAAGCGATTGGCCACCCAGACCCTCGATGGTTGTGATGCGGCAGCCGTCGGCCTGCCCGGCCAGCATGGTGCAAGCCTTCACGCCCTGCCCGTCGACCAGGACGGTACAGCAACCGCATTGACTGGTGTCACAGCCGACATGGGTACCGGTGAGGCCAAGCTGCTCGCGCAGCACCTCGACCAGCAGGGTGCGACCTTCAACCTCGAGGCTCTGGGCCTTGCCGTTTACTTCAATGGAGATATTCATTCAGGTTCCAGAAAAATCAGAGGGGGGCTCAGGCGAGCTCGCGCAGCGCCTGCTCGCACATCACCTTGGCCAGATGCGCGCGATACCGTGCGGGCGCATGGATATCTTCGAGCAGATCGGGGTGATCGAGCGTGGGAACCGTTGAACCGCTCGCCCACGCCTGCTCGGCCGCCGTCCAGCGAAACACGCCACCGCCCGCTCCCGTCACCGTCACCCTCAAACCTGCAGCGCCCAGGTCGGCAGCGAACACGCCCGCCATGGCATAGCCTGAGGCCGGGTGCTTGAACTTGGCATAAGCGCTTCGCCGCGGCAGCCTGAAGCGGATACCTGTGATGAGTTCGCCCGGCTCGAGGGCGGTCATGAAAAAGCCCTGGAAAAAATCGGCTGCGGCGAGTTCTCGCCGGTCGGTGACAACGACCGCATCAAGCGCGAGGACTGCCGCTGGATAGTCGGCCGCCGGGTCGTTGTTGGCCACCGACCCGCCTATCGTGCCGCGAGCGCGCACCTGTGGGTCGCCGATCAGACCGGCCAGCTGGGCAAGGCCCTGCACCACGCGGCCCACATCGGCGGAATCGGCGACCTGCTGATGACGGGTCGCGGCCCCGATCCAGAGATGGTCAGCGCGCACCGCGATGCCCTGCAGGTCGGGCAGGCGGCCGATATCGATCAGCTGCGAGACCTGGTTGAGCCGGTGTTTGAGGGAAGGGATCAGCGTCATGCCGCCTGCCAGCGGCCGGGCTTCGCTGTCCTGGGAAAGAGTGCTGGCTGCCTCGCTCAGGCTGGCGGCGCGCCGGTATTCGAATGCATGCATCGGAATTTATGCCGGGAAGTGTCGGAGAAGCCGAAAGTGTATTCGCTCGCGGACAGGACCGCCTCGAAAGGCCCCTGCCAGCGGCACGGCTCGTGAAAACGCGTGCGGCGCCCGCCGGCCCAGGCTCATCCGGTGAGCCTCGCGGGCCAGCATCATCGCCGATCGCCAATCCGGAGCCGCACCGTGCACTCTTCCGCGCTCAGTCGCACCCACTTGCGCCGCCTGCGTCAGATGTTCCGTTCCTCTGGCTGGCCCTGCCATGACCCCGTCGAGATCGATCTGCTGGGCGCAGGGCTGATCGAACGTCTGGTCTCACCCGAGCCTGGGCTGCGACCCGATACGATCCGCGTCACCGACGCAGGCGTTGCGGCGCTCGCGCTCGCCCAGACGCTGAACCGCCGGGCGCTCGGCGCGCACGAGGCACTGGTCCGACTCACCGCCCAATGGCTGGTGGCGCAAGGCCGACTCGCCTGGACCGGGCTCTCGCTCCTGTCACCCGAGGCGCCAGGCGGCGGTTGGGGCCCCTGCCGCCCAGATGTCTTTTCACTTCGCATCTCCAGCCTGGAGCACGCGCTCGAGCCCACCATCCACGAGATCAAGGTGAGTCGCGCCGATCTGCTGGGCGATCTGCGCCAACCGGGTAAACGCGGCGCCTACTTCGGGCTGGCGCAACGCGTCTGGTACGTGCTTGGCGAATCCGCCCAAGGCGCACCCATCGCTGATCCTGCAGACATTCCGCCCGAGTGCGGGGTAGTGCTCGTCCGAGGCGATACGCTGAACATCGCGCGCCCCGCCCCGGCGCGCGACGCCCGCCCCGTTGCGCTACCCACCTGGCTTGCGCTTGCCCGGGCGCACCCGCTCGACACCGAGGCCGCTAGCCCGCAACACTGCCTTTGACGGCAGACAAGTCCGGTGCGCGCGAGAGCTTGGTTCAGCGAAGAAACCCGGGTGAAGTCAGCCCTTGCGCTGACGTGATCACGCCCCGGCCTTATCCTCGACCTTCGCACCTTCCTTACGGACTCGCCATGGATCTGCTGCTGTCACCCGAAGCCTGGATCGCATTTGCCACGCTTACCGCACTTGAACTCGTCCTGGGCATCGACAACATCATTTTCATTTCGATTCTGGTGGACCGGCTCCCGGCCCATCAGCGCGAACTCGCGCGCCGCATCGGCCTGTTCGCAGCCATGTTCATGCGCATCGGCCTGTTGCTGGTGTTGTCCTGGATCATCGGGTTGGTCGAGCCCCTTTTCACCGTTTTCAGCCAGCCGATTTCGGGGCGCGACCTGATTCTGATCGCGGGGGGCCTCTTCCTCATCTGGAAGAGCACAAGCGAAATCCATCATGCAATTGAGGGTGGCGAAGGCGGGCGCACCAGCGCGGCGGCCAGCTTTGGCGCCATCATCGCCCAGATCATGATCATTGATCTGGTGTTCTCTCTCGACTCGATCATCACGGCGGTGGGTATGGTGGACCGGGTCGAAGTGATGATCGCCGCAGTGGTGGTGTCGGTTGCGCTGATGATGGTGTTTGCCCGGCCAATCGGAGAGTTCGTCTCCCGGCACCCGACCATCAAGATGCTGGCCCTCAGTTTCCTGGTGGTGGTCGGCATGGTGCTGATCGCCGAAGGGTTCGATCACCATGTCCCCAAGGGTTACATCTATTTCGCGATGGCCTTCTCGGTGGTGGTGGAGTTGCTCAACATTCGCCTGCGCGGTCGCCAGCCAGCAAAAAGTTGAAATCAGGGCCGGCGCAGCACGCTGTGCAGCGGGGGCGACAGCATGCATACTCGGGGCACGCATCATGAGATCAACAACCCCAACGGAGACCGACATGCTTGCAGCAGACCTCTCGTCAGCCCCCCAGTCCCATCGCCTGCGCTGCGCCTGTGGCGAACCCCACGCAGGCCGTCGCCGCGCACTGGGCGGTCTGGCCGCCCTGGGCGGACTGTCGCTCGCTTCAGGCTGCGCCACGATGGGTGCCGGCGGGGCGCCAGCCCCGCGAATCGACGTTCATCACCATATCGTGCCCCCCGCATGGCTTGAATCGCTTCGGCGCGCAAAGCTCGATTCGCCACCGGTGGTGAAGTGGACCGTTCAGCAGTCGCTGGAAGACATGGACCGCGGAGGTGTCACAACATCCATGACCTCGCCCACGCTTCCCGCCGTGAGCTTTCTGCCCGCCGCCGAGGCCGCGCGCGTGGCGCGCGAATCCAACGAGTGGACACGCAATCTCGTGGACAGTTCCAAGGGGAGGTTCCGCATGTTCGCGCTGCTGCCCATGCCTCACGTTGACGAGACGCTGCGCGAAATCGCCTACGCGCTCGATGTCCTCAAAGCCGACGGTGTCGCCTTCATGACCAGCTACCAGGGGCGTTACCTGGGAGACAAGGCGTTTGCGCCGGTCATGGATGAACTGCATCGGCGAAAGGTCACCGCCTACACCCATCCCGACAATCCGGCCTGCTGCGAAAACGTGGCAAGCGGCGTGCCGCCTGTCATCATCGAGTACGGAACCGACACCACGCGCACCATCGCGAGCCTGGTTTTCTCGGGAACGGCGCAGCGCTGTCCGGACATCAACTTCATCTTCTCGCACGCGGGCGGCACCATCGCCGCCCTCACCGACCGGTTCCTGGTCCAGATCGTGTCCATGCCCAACTACAAGCAGCGCGGCTTCACGAGCGAGCGGGTGCTGAAAGAGCTTCGCAGCTTTTACTACGACACCGCGCAGACCTCAAACCCGATGGCGATGGCTGCGCTCACGCGGCTGGTTCCGGTCTCCCAGATCGTATTCGGCAGCGATTACCCCTATCGTCGTGCCGATGAACACGTGGCCGGACTCGCACAGATTTTCAATGCTGATGAGCGGCGGGCCATTGATTCGGGTAATGCGCATCGCATCATGCCGCAGCTCGCACAGATTCAGGTCGCAAGCAGCTGAGCCCGCCGGGGCCGCGGGCAGTCCGCTCGCGGCCCACATCGTCTTTCAATTGCCTGCCTGCCATCATGACAACCGCCCCCGCCCGCATGCCCACCTGGTTCATTCCCCATGGTGGTGGACCCTGTTTCTTCATGGACTGGGACCCGCCACACGAATGGGATCGGATGGGCGCGTTTCTGCGCAGTATCGGCGAGAGCCTTCCAGCCCGCCCGAGAGCCATCGTCATGATCTCGGCGCACTGGCTGTCATCGGATGTGGCGGTCGCGGCAGTGCAAAGCCCGGAAATGATCTTTGATTACTACGGCTTTCCACCGCACACCTACCAGCTGCGTTATCCGGCGCCTGGCGATCCAGCGCTTGCCGCACGGATCCAGTCGCTGCTCGCTTCGGCGGCGATCGCTTCGCATGCCGATGTCGGGCGCGGCTTTGACCACGGGGTGTTCGTTCCGCTTCTACTCATGTTTCCCGAAGCGGACATCCCGGTCATTCCACTGTCGCTCCTTGACTCGCTCGACCCGGCTGCCCACCTGGCGGTGGGACGCGCGCTTGCGCCGCTGCGCGACGAAGGCGTGCTGATTGTGGGAAGCGGCATGAGCTTTCACAACATGCGCGGTTACCGAGACCCGCGCTATGCACCAATCTCCGACCGCTTTGACGCGTGGCTGGTCAGCGCGGTGGAATCGGCCCCCGGCAAGCGTGAACATGCCCTCACTCAATGGGATCAGGCCCCGGAGGCGAGGCACTGCCATCCGCCACGCGCCGAAGAGCACCTGCTGCCGCTCATGGTGGCCGCCGGCGCCGCGCAGGGCGACGCCGGTCGTTGCGTGTTCAGCGACCGCGTCATGCAGACCACGGTCTCGGCTTTTCGCTTCGGCTGAATCGCGGGTGATTATTTTTTTGTGAAGAGCGGACGGAACCGCGCCGCCACATCGGGGCTTTGCTTGGCTGCAGCGGCCCACGCCACTTCATAGGCGCGCTCCCGGAAGGCCCGGGCCGTGGCGTCGTCAAACCGGATCGTCTGGATACCCGCCTTGGCCTGACGCTCGGACTCTTCCGCGGCGTACTGATTCCAATAACTATTGCCGGCCTCGAATTCGATGATGCTGCGCGTGAGTAACGCGCGCTGGGCCGCATTCAGCTTGTTCCAGGACTGCAGATTCATGATGATTGAAACTTCGGCGTCATAGAAGGCGGGCTCAACCCGGAATTTGGTCTTTTCGTGCCACGCCAGGTCAAAAATGCCACCGATGGGCCAGCCATAGCCGTCTACAACCCCGCGTTCAAGCGCGGTGTAGACCTCTCCGGGCGCAGTGGTGATGACCGTGGCGCCGAGCGCTTGAAAGAAGTCGCGGTAAACCGGCGTGATGCGGATCTTGAGACCGGTGAGATCGGGCTTGTCGATCCGCTTGGTGAGATAGATGTGAAACGGCTGGTTCTCCACGAAGCGGCCCAGATACTGCATGCCGCCCTTTTCGTTCCAGACCGCGTTGATCGCCTCGAACGCGCCGTTTCTGCGCTGCTCGGCAATGGGCATCTGCGTGAGTTTCAGGAAGTCGGACTCGACCATGACGTTGGTGTAGAACGCCCCCGTGTTGAGCGCCAGATCGATCACGCCAGAGCGCACCGATTTACCCACCTCGAAGGTTGGAATCGCCTTAGGTCCACCGATGAAATTGATCTGCAGCTGGCCCTTGCCTTCGGCGTTGACCTTGGCGGCCCAATCGAGCAGGCGCTTTACATACATGGAGTTCTCGGCAAAACCGGTGCCGAGTTTCAAGGTGACCTCCTGGGCAAGCGCAGCGCCCGAGGCTGCGGTGAAGGCAAGCGTAAGCGCTGCGGCGCGCAGCCATGAATGCGTTTTCATCGTGCGATGTCTCCTGAGCGGGATGGTTGTTATGAACGCTGCCTGACAGTTTGGAAGCCTCGGAAACGACTGTCAACGCACGCCACGTGCGCCCAGACCCAGCGGCCTCGATTTCAAGGAGCCCGTCGTTTCGTGGCATGGGACATCACCCTTTCCGCCCTCTTCGGATCGGGTTAAAGTCGGGCGCCACCCCGGAGCCTGCCCATGTTGACTACCGTGTTTCGTCTGATTGAAGACGTGCTGCCGCCGTCTCTCGCACCCATTTACCTCCCCGCTGCCACACGCGCCCTCTACGTGGTCGACGGGTCGCTCACCGTTGAGTTTGAAGAGGGCGCTGCGCACCAGGCCGCCGACAGTGTCTGGATCGGAAGCGAGCCCGTTGCCTGCGTGGCAGGCGCCAAAGGGGCCCGGATCTGGCGCTGGGAACTCGTGGACGCGCATCCTGCGTCGGATGGTTTGCTGCGTACAAACCCTGGCGCCCAATCCACGCTCAAGCTGGCAGTCCCCCTTGGTCTCGACCCCGACCAACGCTGGCTGATTCGATGCGATCGGGTCAATTTCCCGGCTGGCGGCGTGGCGCTCACCCATGTTCATCAAGGGCCAGGCATCCGATGCTGTCTCAATGGCGAGATCACGATCGAGACCGGCGGCCACCGCGCGGTGCATGGCCCGGGTCAGGCGTGGCTTGAAGTCGGTCATGAGCCGGTGCTCGCCCCAACGACCGAGCGCGAACCAACATCATTCATCCGCTGCTTCCTCTTGCCACGTGCCTGCAAGGGAAAAAGTTCAATCCGCTATGTGCGGCCGGAGGATGCATCCAAACCCAAGTCGCAGACCTATCTGGTGTTTGGAGAGCGCTACATCGAATTGCCAAGTTGACGGTACCGAAGAACGCGGGCGGTGTGATAGCCGCTCAAACCCCGCCGACCATCACGAGCGAAAGCGGCGGCTCCGAGCCGCTTCGCGATCAGCCTTCGCCACCCATCGCCGCGGGCAGTGTCAGCGCCGCCGCCAGCCCGCCCGTTGCGGCCGTGCTGAGCTGCAACGCTCCACCATACAGCTCGGCAAGATCGACCACGATCGGCAGCCCCAGCCCACTCCCTGGCCGTGACTCGTCGAGCCTTGCGCCTCGTCGCAGCACAAAAGCCCGCTGATCAGGATCGATGCCTGGTCCGTCATCCTCAACGCGAATGCCGACCATCGCACCTTCATGAAAGATGGCAATGCGCACCTCGGATCGGGCACTCGCGCACGCGTTGTCAATCAGATTGCCCAACATTTCCTGCAGATCCTGCTCCTCGCCGGCAAACGCGGCATCGGCTCGCGTCGCCTCGACCACCATGGTGAGTGCTCGGTCAGCATGAATCTTTTTCATCACGCGAATCAACCTGTCTACCACCGGCCTTGCCAGCGTGCGTTGCCCTGGCACCCGGCCGCGTGCGGCGGCCTGTGCCCGAGACAGATGCCACTGGATCTGCTGCTGCGCAAGCTCGACCTGTTCGGACACCAGCGCGGCCAG
>Ga0209770_10002082_pt1 | contig 10036 bp, 3 predicted proteins | sample LauGreSu1BDMLBDD_2_FD_187572 | JGI IMG/M metagenome (GOLD analysis project Ga0209770, IMG submission 187572) | Freshwater lake microbial communities from Lake Michigan, USA - Su13.BD.MLB.DD (SPAdes) (version 2) | ecosystem: Environmental > Aquatic > Freshwater > Lake | place: Lake Michigan, USA...
TATCTAATTCGGTTAACTCATCTTCCAACTCACTTATTTCATCCAACAAATCTCCTCTAACTTCTTCGTCATTATCATATTCCGCTTGAAGTCTGGTAATTTCATTTTCAATTCTTGCAATCTCACCTCGGTCTTGATTGGTCATTACTTCAATATCACCTTCTATTTCAAGAACTCGTAATAACGCATGTGCCTTCAATCCAATTTCAGGTGCGTTGGGTAACGCCCATTCATTCTCTTCACGTCTTTCTTGAGCGGCATTTTCTCTTTCTCTTAAAATTTGAGCTATTCTTAATTTTTCTAATCGGTCTCTTTCTTTTCGAGCCAACTCTTTATCACTATAAATCTTAACCTGTTCAGGATAAGTTGATTTAATATATTCATCAACCGAACTTAAAATCTCGTTTAACTTGTTTGTTCCAAAAATCCAACCACCATTAACTGTTGCGTCCAAAGCATCATAATAAGTTTTGTCCCCATCGAATTTTTGAAGTAATGCAACTTTATAAAACTTATTATTACTTGGAGCAGTTCGGTCCAAGATGTAAAATAACTTACCGTCTTGATTGTATCTGTTGAACTGATGGTCTGAATCTGCGGTGGTACACCATTTAGTACCTTTACCATAATAACATGATGAATCGTGAGTTAAGGGATTTACAACAAAGAATCTACCATCATCATAAACAACGTTCCCACCTTCAACTTTCTTAACCACTCGTCTTTCTTTCCCCTCATACTCTGAAAGAGCGGACAATAGTTGACCTAAATTTTTGTATTGGAATAAATCTGTGATTGGAAGGTTACTGGATATTTTTTGAAACTTATCTAAAGCCTGGCTAACCTTTGAAAGGTTGTCCTCAAAATTAACCATGTCCAAGTTTTTACCAACCCAGTCCAAATATTTTTGTGGGACCGCCCCAAGAATTTTATTTACATTCTCTGTACCAAACTTTTGTGAGTACTTGGCTTTGAAGTCGTCAACTCGTCCTTCTTGTATTAATTTTAAAAAATCCATTATATCTTTAATTGATAAATATTCTTTTAGTCTTATATTTCCACAAAGATAGTATTTATTATCAGGAAACAAATAAACAATCTAAAATACAATACCATGGGATGCGGATGCAAAAATAACGGAAACCAATCACAACAGCCTTCACCTCAACAGGTTCAACAGGCTGCAGCTCAAAGACAACAAACTAACGAAAGTGTTAAAGCGGCTATCAAGAAAACGGTTGAAAAGTATTACAACGTAAACAAAACGAGTAAGTAATCTAACACATTTGAAAAAATTAAGGAGGGGACAATGAAAATTGTCCCTTTTTTCGTATTTATATTATATGACAATGGATGATATAATAGATTCGTTTAATAACGGAGAATTAGATGTTGAAGGATATTTCAACGACTATGAAACTTTTTTCAATATTTTAAAGAAAAGAGGTGTTATGTCTCAAGTGGACCCTGATGCTCCTGACTCTGAAGAATGGCAAAATGAATATCTTATTTGGTTATATTCCAATGACAAAGAAAAGTTTGATAAGTACATTGAAAAATTCTTAGGTGATGTTGAAATTGTTAATGGTACACCATACTTAATTCTTAATTCAAGAGGTGAACTATCCAAATTATTTTGCACTTATAGAGATGAATTAAGACCAGAGACCATAGAATCTATATTAGATGGAGATTACGATAACTATTATGATTATTCAACAGATGATGTTTATCGTGATGTGATTGAGGAGTTAACCAAAGAAAATCTCAGAAGACTTAAAGAATATATTATTGATACTTTGAAAGGTCAACAGATACCAACAAGTACTGAAGTTCTTGAATCCATTGCAAACTCTCAAGGTAATGATTATGTAACTGTTGATGAAACAAACATCGATGAAATTGTTGACGATAAAGAAACAATGAAAGAATTAATGAATAATGAGTTAATTGACTTGAGGGGTGAATTATATAGTGTACATAGTAGTGCATATGATTCAGCTTATGCCGATGACTTATATGATACAATATGGGATAAACTTGAGGAGTTTTTTCAAGGTCCTGGAGAATGGTTATCAAGACCTCACACATATAAAAAAGATACTGAAGTTCAAAAATTTAGAGTACCCATTCACAATTTCTATCGTAATATTTTAGACTATCTACAAGATAATAAGGCATATGGTAATTCAGGTACCTTGGAATATCATGGTGATTACTTATCTATCCTACATGAAGGATGGGAATGTTTAAAGGTATGGGCTCCTGATTATCCTGATTCAAGAAAAGTCGATAAAAACATCAACGAATATTTTTCAGACTATATTTAAATAAAAAAGGTATTAAATTAATCCCTTTTCTTTTGCTATTTTTTCAAGTCGATTTAACTTTTTTTCTTTGATATCCAATAGAACTGATTGTTCTTTAATTGCTTCAATACATAATGCAATGATGTCAGGATATTTTACTTGGAATATGGTTTCTTCACTACCAAATACCACTTCAGGTAAAACGTGATTTAATTCTTGTGCAATAAACCCGATTTCTTCTTTAATTTCTTTACCCGAATCATATAACCTATCTGTTTTCCAAAAATACCTAACACCTCTCATCTTCATTACTTTGTCGATTGAGTTTGTAATTGGTTTAATATCCTTCTTAAATCTTTGGTCTGATGGTCCTGGCGCACCTGTCGCACCCGTATCACCCGTATCACCCGTATCACCTTGAGCTCCTGTATTACCTTGTGCACCTGTTGGTCCTCCGCCTGCGGTACCTTGGGCTCCTTGTCCTCCCGTTCCTCCAGGCGCACCTGTAGGTCCATTAGTACCCGCAGTACCTTGAGCTCCCTGATTACCTGTTGGTCCAATACCAGGTGTTCCTTGAGAACCTTGAGCTCCTTGAGCCCCTGCAAAACTTGGACCTTGAAAACCTTGTCCTCCCGTAGCTCCTTGAGCTCCAACACCACCTGTAGCAATAGCTGGTCCTGTAGCACCTTGAGCGCCCTGAACACCCTGTCCTCCAATAGCCCCTTGAGAACCTTGAGCTCCTTGAGCACCGTTACTTCCTGGAGGTCCTACTGCTCCTTGTGAACCTTGTGCACCTTTTCCTCCTTGAGCACCTTGTCCTCCCGTGGCACCTTGAGCACCAACATTTCCTTGGGAACCCTGACCTCCTTGAGCACCTTGTCCTCCTTGAGCACCTTGGTTACCAGTAGCACCTTGAGTTCCTTTATTACCTTGAGCACCTTGTCCTCCTTGAGCCCCTTGGTTACCCGTTGCACCTTGAGGTCCTGTGATACCTTGTGAACCTTGTCCACCTTGAGCGCCTTGATTTCCTTGTGTTCCTTGAGCACCTTGCAATCCTTGAGCACCTTGTCCTCCTTGAGCCCCTTGGTTACCTGTGTTACCTTGAGAACCAACAGCTCCTTGTGAACCTTGACCACCTTGAGCCCCTTGATTACCTGTGTTACCTTGTAAACCTTGAGCTCCTTGAGAACCTTGACCACCTTGAGCTCCTTGATTACCTGTGGCTCCTTGTGAACCTACGGCCCCTTGTGAACCTTGTCCTCCTTGAGCTCCTTGGTTACCTGTGTTACCTTGTGAACCAACAGCACCTTGTGAACCTTGTCCACCCTGAGCACCTTGGTTACCCGTCGCACCTTGGGAACCAACGGCACCTTGTGAACCTTGTCCACCTTGGGAACCTTGAGCACCTTGGTTACCAGTATTACCTTGAGCACCTTGGGAACCTTGTCCACCTTGGGAACCTTGAGCTCCCTGATTTCCTTTTCCTCCTTGAGCTCCTTGGGCACCTTGTCCTCCTTGAGAACCTTGAGCTCCTTGATTACCTGTATTACCCTGAGCTCCTTGGGCTCCTTGACCACCTTGAGCTCCTTGAGCACCTTGATTACCTGTATTACCCTGAGCACCTTGGGCACCTTGACCTCCTTGAGAACCCTGAGCACCTTGGTTACCTGTATTACCTTGAGCACCTTGAGACCCTTGTCCACCTTGTGAACCCTGAGCACCTTGGTTTCCTGTATTACCTTGAGCACCTTGAGACCCTTGTCCACCTTGTGAACCCTGAGCACCTTGGTTTCCTGTATTACCTTGAGCACCTTGAGCACCTTGTCCACCTTGAGCACCTTGGTTTCCTTTATCACCTTGGGAACCAACAGCTCCTTGAGAACCTTGACCTCCTTGAGCCCCTTGAGCACCAACGGCACCTTGAGCACCTTGTGAACCTTGTGAACCTTGTCCACCCTGAGCTCCTTGGTTTCCTTTATCTCCTTGAGAACCTATGGCACCTTGAGAACCTTGTCCTCCTTGAGCACCTTGGTTTCCTTTAGCCCCTTGAGAACCTTGAGCCCCCTGAGCTCCTTGTCCTCCCTGAGCTCCTTGTCCTCCCTGTGAACCTTGAGCACCTTGTCCTCCCTGTGAACCTTGTCCTCCCTGTGAACCTTGTCCTCCCTGTGAACCTTGAGCACCTTGTCCTCCCTGTGAACCTTGTCCTCCCTGTGCTCCTTGGTTTCCTTTAGCACCCTGAGCACCTTGTCCACCTTGAGCCCCTTGTCCACCTTGAGCCCCTTGAGCTCCTATATTACCTTGGGCTCCTTGAGCCCCTTGAGAACCTTGCCCTCCTTGAGAACCCTGAGAACCAATATTTCCTTGAGCACCCTGAGCCCCTTGCGAACCTTGACCACCTTGACCACCTTGAGCACCTATATTACCTTGGGTACCTTGACCACCTTGAGCACCTTGTCCACCTTGAGTACCCTGGTTACCTGTTGCCCCTTGTGAACCTGTGGCTCCTTGTGAACCTTGTCCTCCCTGAGCTCCTTGGTTACCTGTAGCTCCTTGCGAACCTGTGGCTCCTTGTGAACCTTGTCCTCCCTGAGCTCCTTGAGCTCCTTGGTTACCTTTAGAACCTTGAGCCCCTTGATTACCTGTAGCACCTTGAGCTCCTACAACACCTTGTGCCCCTTGTCCTCCTTGAGCACCTGTATTACCTTGAGCCCCCTTAGAACCTTGAGCTCCTTGATTACCTTGAGCTCCTGTAGGTCCTGTAGGTCCAGGAGGGCCAGGAGGTTGAGCATTACCTAACCATCCTTGAGCTCCAATCAAATTACCAAAATTATTTATTAAAAACCTATTTAATCTTAGATTGGCGTTTACACGGTAATTCGGATATGTATTATCCATAGATAAATAAGTCGTGGCACCTCTCTTAAATTTCAAAGTACCTGATTCAATCACCCAATTAGTTTGAGTTGAACTAGTATCGAAGAAATTAATCGTTCCACCTGAAGGTATTATTACTATATTTTCAGCCACTTATTTTATCCTTTAAATTATTTATTCTGTTAAAAATAGATTCAATCCTTAATTGTTGTTCTTTAACACTTCCAACACCTAATGTAACCATTAAGTCATATTGAACTGATTTATATCCATCCTTATCTGTAAATACCAAATTAGGTATAACTTCTTCAACTTGTTGAGCAATTACACCAATTGATTCTCCTTTAAATGCGGATGGCGCAGCAATTGATGGGTTGTTTTTAATTTTAAAATGTTCATCATCCCAAATGAATGTAACCCCTTCAATTTGTTTTGCAACGCTTAAAACATTTTCTAATTTTTTAATATTATCTTTAAGTCTCCTATCTGATGGAGGTCCTGTAGGTCCTTGAGCTCCTTGAGCACCTTTCGTACCTTGTGCTCCTGTGGGACCTTGAGCACCTTGAGCTCCTCCACTTGTACCTTGTGCACCTTGAGTACCTTGAGCACCTGCGGTTCCTGGACTACCTGGTGAACCTGCGGTTCCTTGAGCTCCTTGAGAACCTTGAGCTCCTTGTCCACCTGTAGTACCTTGGGCCCCTGTCGCCCCTTGAGCTCCCTGAGCTCCTTGTCCACCTTGTGCACCCTGAACACTTCCTTGAGCACCTGTCGCCCCTTGAGCACCTTGAGCACCTTGTCCCCCTTGTCCCCCTTGAGCTCCCTGAGAACCTTGTGGTCCCGCTAATCCTGAACCTTGAGCCCCTTGAATTCCTTGAGCTCCTTGTACGACATTTGCAGGTCCTACATTTCCTTGAGCTCCTGTGGTACCTGGTTCACCTTGAGCACCTTGAACCGAACCTGCAGTTCCTGTATTACCTTGAGCTCCTTGAGCTCCTGTATTACCTTGAGCACCTGTGTTAGCACCTTGAGCCCCTTGTGACCCAACAGCCCCTTGAAACCCCTGAGCACCTTGTGCCCCTTGAACACTTCCTTGAGCACCTTGTGACCCAACAACTCCTTGAGAACCTTGTCCTCCTTGAGCTCCTTGTACACTTCCTTGTGCACCTGTAACTCCTTGAGCTCCTTGAGACCCTTGAGCCCCTTGAGCTCCTTGAACACTTCCTTGTGCACCTTGTGAACCTGTTACCCCTTGAGCACCTTGACCTCCTTGGGCTCCTTGAACACTTCCTTGTGCACCTTGTGAACCTGTCGCTCCTTGAGCTCCTTGACCTCCTTGGGCTCCTTGAACACTTCCTTGTGCACCTGTAACTCCTTGAGCTCCTTGAGACCCTTGAGCCCCTTGAGCTCCTTGACTTGCACCTTGAGCCCCTTGAGAACCTTGAGCCCCCTGAGCACCTTGAGCACCTTGAGCACCTGTATTTGCCCCCTGAGCACCTTGTGAACCTGTCGCTCCTTGAGCACCTTGAGCTCCTTGAGCACCTGTATTCGCTCCTTGAGCACCTTGAGCTCCTTGAGAACCTTGTGGTCCTGTAGCCCCTTGAGCTCCTTGACTTGCCCCTTGGGCACCTTGAGCCCCTTGAGAACCTACCGCTCCTGTTGCACCTTGAGCCCCTTGGACACTTCCTTGAGCCCCTGTCGCACCTTGAGAACCTTGAGGTCCTGTGGCACCTTGAGCACCTTGAACACTTCCTTGAGCTCCTTGTGCTCCTTGAGAACCTTGTGGTCCTGTAGCACCTTGAGCACCTTGAACACTTCCTTGTGCACCTTGTGCTCCCTGAGAACCTTGAGGTCCTGTGGCACCTTGAGCACCTTGGCTAGCACCTTGAGCACCTTGAGCTCCTTGTGAACCTTGTGGTCCTGTTGCTCCTTGAGCACCTTGGCTAGCACCTTGAGCTCCTTGTGCTCCTTGAGAACCTTGAGGTCCTGTAGCCCCTTGAGCACCTGTATTTGCACCTTGTGCTCCTTGAGTACCAACCGCACCTTGAGCCCCCTGAGCTCCTTGAGCACCTGTATTAGCACCTTGAGCACCTGTGTTACCCTGAGCACCTTGAGCTCCCGTATTACCTTGAGCACCTGTATTTGCACCTTGAGCTCCTTGTGAACCTGTAACTCCTTGAGCACCCTGAGCACCTTGTGCCCCTGTGTTTGCACCCTGAGCACCTTGTGAACCTTGAGCACCTTGAGCACCTGTGTTACCCTGAGCACCTTGAACTCCACCTTGAGCTCCTTGAGCTCCTTGGTTACCTTGAGCTCCTTGGTTACCTTGAGCACCCTGAACACCACCTTGAGCACCTTGGGAACCTTGAGCCCCTTGATTACCCGTGTCACCTTGTGCCCCTGTGTTGGCACCTTGAGCACCTTGAGAACCTAACGCACCCTGAGCCCCTGTCGCACCTTGAGCACCCGTATTGGCTCCTTGACTTCCTTGAGCTCCCTGAGCTCCCTGAGCACCTGTATTACCTTGAGCACCTGTACTGGCACCTTGAGCTCCCTGACTTCCTTGAGCTCCCTGAGCACCTGTAGCACCTTGGGCACCTGAATTAGCTCCTTGAGCTCCCTGACTTCCTTGTGCACCTTGTGCCCCTGTCGACCCTTGAGCCCCTTGTACTCCACCTTGAGCACCTTGTGAACCAACGGCACCTTGAGCACCTTGACTTCCTTGTGCTCCTGTATTTGCACCTTGAGCACCTTGTGAACCTGTCGCTCCTTGAGCACCTTGACTCCCTTGGGCACCTGTATTTGCACCTTGAGCCCCTTGAGCCCCCGTGTCTCCCTGAGCACCTTGAGCACCTTGAGCACCTGTTACCCCTTGAGCTCCTTGAACTCCTTGAGCTCCCTGAGCACCAACCGAACCTTGAGCACCTGTATCTCCTTGAGCACCTTGAGCTCCCGTGGTTCCTTGAGCACCTTGTCCTCCTTGAGCACCTTGAGCTCCTTGAGTACCTATGATACCAGGTAAAGGTCCTACCCATACAGCACTTGAATTAATCATCTGTGTATTGGCAACAAATAATCCTCCACTAGTTACACTTGAACCTGAAGACACAACACTACCACTTAATGTGATTAATAAACCAGCTGAAACTGTAGATGAAGATAAAGATAATGTCGGATTACTAAACGCGTCGGAAATAACATTAAATTGCAGTTTGTTAGTACCATCATCAAAAACAAAATGAGGATTGGTATTAGATGTAGTACCCGATGGATATATTATAACGTTAGGCATTATCTTAATTTAGATTCAATAAATTCCAATTCTTTATCGATATCTTCAATAAATACTTGTTGTTCTTTTATGGCTTCCACTAAAACCGCATTTAATTTATTATAGTCAATCCAATAATAACCATCAGGATTGATTGAGATAACTTGAGGGAAATATTCTCTAACTTCTTGTGCAATCAAACCTATTGTATGTAATTTTTCTTGCTCTTTGAATGAATCATATTCTCTTAACTTGTTATTCCAATCGTATTCAACCGCATCAATCATCATTAATTTTTCTAATGAATTCGTTAAAGTTTCAATACCTTTCTTTAATCTAACATCTGAAGGTCTACATGATGTAGTATTAATAACACATCCATTACTATCTACCTCACCACAATCCGCAGGTGCAGGTGGACCATCACAACTAAAGAAATACTGACCAGCACCCCAATCATAAGTAGTGGTCTGACAATTAGTTTCATCATCAAAATAACATCCACTATACATACACGAAGCGTTTGTTGACCATACATTTCTTGGATTTATAGTACCATTACAAACATCAGTACAATTAGCCCCAACCCATAAAAGAACTTGATAACAAGTAACTCCCGCTGGTGGTCCTGTATCACCTTGAGCTCCTTGGGCACCTTGTTGTCCTTTAGCACCTTGAGCCCCTTGAGCCCCTTGTGGACCTGGTGTCGACGCACCTCCAGCACCTTGGGCTCCTGTATCACCAGGACTTCCTGGAGGTCCTAACACCACGTTATTAGTACCCGCAGCACCTTGAGCTCCTTGGTTACCTTGTGGACCCAATGGTCCAGTATTTCCCTTACCACCCTGAGCACCCTGAGCACCTTGAGCACCTAATGCTCCCGTTGGTCCTTTACCTCCTTGAGCTCCTTGGGCTCCTTGAGCTCCTTGAGGTCCTACTTTACCTCCCGCTCCTTGAGCACCTGTTGGTCCAATACCTCCTTGAGCTCCTGTACCACCTTGAGCACCTGTTGGTCCTTGAGCTCCTTTACCTCCTTGAGCACCTTGTACTCCAGGAACTCCTGTTGCCCCTGTTGGTCCCGCAGTTCCTTGAGCACCTGTATTGCCTTGAGCACCTGTGGCTCCTGTATTACCTTGAGCACCTGTATGTCCAACCGCTCCTTGAGCACCTTGAGCTCCCGTGGCTCCTACGTCACCAAATGGTCCCAAAGCCCCTACTGAACCTTGAGCTCCTTGAGCACCTGTATTACCAATATTTCCTTGAGGTCCAATGTTACCTGTATTACCTTGAGCTCCTCGAGCACCTGTGAATCCTGGATTACCTTCAGGTTTTGGTCCTACATCTCCTTGAGTTCCTTGAGCTCCTGTGTTACCAATATTTCCTTGAGGTCCGATATTACCTGTATTACCTTGAGAACCTTGAGCACCTTGTGGTCCTGTGTTTCCCTGAGGTCCAATACTACCCGTATTACCTTGAGCGCCTTGAGCTCCTGTATTACCTGTGGCTCCTTGAGCTCCTGTGTGTCCAACGGCTCCTTGAGCCCCTTGGGCTCCTGTATTACCTGTTGCACCCTGAGCTCCTGTGT
>Ga0209770_10002083_pt1 | contig 10034 bp, 7 predicted proteins | sample LauGreSu1BDMLBDD_2_FD_187572 | JGI IMG/M metagenome (GOLD analysis project Ga0209770, IMG submission 187572) | Freshwater lake microbial communities from Lake Michigan, USA - Su13.BD.MLB.DD (SPAdes) (version 2) | ecosystem: Environmental > Aquatic > Freshwater > Lake | place: Lake Michigan, USA...
GACGCGGTCTTCGGATTCCTTGACGGCGGAGTCGGGCAGGCCGACGAGGATGAGGTCGGGCACGCCGGATTCGCCGGTGTTGACCTCGACCGACACGGGCACGGCATCAATGCCCAGCAGCGCGGCTGAGCCGATAGTGGCTAACATGAGACAGGAGGCGGGAAGCGAAGGTTGGGTATTAGCCCGCTCCGGCCTGCAGGCGGCGTTGCAATTCCGCCAGGTTGGCCTCAACGGCCTGCAAGTAAGGATTGGGTTGGCCCGCTGTCGTCAAATAGCGATGCACGCCGCCCGCCTCGAAGTCGAGCATGGGGCGCACATAATTGGTCCAGAACCCGGTGCTCTTCTCCAGCAGCTGCTGCAGGCTGTGGTAGGGGCGCTTCTCGGGCGGGATCTTCTCAAATTCGAAAGCCTCCACGAACTCCTTGTAGAGGATCGGCAGCTTTTCCAGGTAGTCGGCGGCGCTCATCTGGGCGAGGTAGTCGGCCGTGACCAGGATGAAGGCCATTTGCCTGGTCTCATCGCGGTGAAACGAGACCTGGCTGATCTTGCTGCGGGGGCCGGTGCAGATGATGGCGGCGCAGATGTCCTCGATCTCCGAGGCCGTCACGCCCATGCGCGGCAGGTATTCCCGGCAGAAATCACAGCTGCGGCGCTCGTGGACGAAGGTGTATTTGGCGCCCGTGCCTTCCAGGTCGTCGGTTTTCTTCAGGTAGCCGCTGTCGTGGAGCAGCACGGCCATGACCGCCAGTTCCCAGTCACGGGCGAGCAGCACGGGCCGGTCGAAGGTCCGGCTGCGGCCTTGGAGCAGATGGATCAGGCAGACGGTGGCCTGCATGGTGTGCTCGTAGTCGTGATACTTCATGTCGATGGCCTGATATCCGGGGTAGTGGCCCTCGAACATTCCCGTCACGTCATCGAAGAGACGCTCCAGCAGGGGGTAGCTGGCGGTTGCGCCTATGCCCGCAAATGCCTCCTTCACAGCCTTGAGCACGGCGGCGGGTTGCTTGGTGTCGACTGCGTGCGGCGGAACCATGCGTTACCCACAGGAGATAGGGGTTGCCCCCCATGTCCAGCAAGCCCATATGTCGATCCACCGAGAAATGGTAAACAACACCAACTTGATGGTCGGCCTGACGGGCGGCATGGGGTGTGGCAAATCGACGGCGGCGGCGCGCTTCGCCGAGCGTGGATTCCGTCGGCTGGATGCCGACCAGGTCGTCCGGGACGAACTGCTGCCCAGCCGCGAGGTGGCCGAGGCGATCCGAGCGAAGCTGGGGGATGCCATGCTGGCGGCCGATGGGAGCGTGCGGCGTGACCGGGTGGCGGAGAAGGTTTTCAAGGATCCTGCGGCGCTTGCCTGGCTGGAGGAACTGCTGCACCCGCGGTTGCTCGCGCGGTGGCGCGAGGTGGTCGCGGCGAGCCGGGGCACGGCCTTCATTGTCGAGGTTCCGCTGTTGTTCGAGAAGGGTTTGGAGAATTGGTTTGATTTCACCATCTGCGTCACCACAGACTCCGAATCGCAATTGAGGCGGCTGGAACAGCGAGGCATCCCCCCGGAACAAGCCCGCTCGCGTATCGCCCAGCAACTGCCACTGGCCCGCAAGTGCGAGTTGGCAGACCACGTTCTCCTGAATGACGGCACCCCCGAATTTCTCCGTGAACAGGTCGATGCGCTGGCCGACCGCCTCTTGAACTCCCAACCCGACCGGCCCGCAGGCCGCATTCATGTCAGTCCCTCCTAAATCCGACGAAGACAAAGCTGCCGGCAAAGACACGGCCGAAACCAAGAAGCCCGCGCGCTCCCGCCTGATCCGGGGCGGCAAGAAGACCCCGAAGGTCGCGACGAAGGAGATCGATTTTGCCGAGCCGCCCCCGGCTCCTCCGTCCCCGGCCCCCGAGCCGGTGCGCGAGACCCCGCCGCCTCCGCCCCCGCAGGCCGAGGCGCCCGCCCCGCAGGGCGGTGACCAAGGTCAGTCCCAGCCGCAGTTCGAGCAGGACGGCGGCCAGTCCGAGGGTGGCAATGGCGGTGGTAACGGTGGCGGCAATGGCGGCCAATACCAGCAGCATGGCAACGGCGGTGGCGGCGGCAAATGGGGCCGTCGGCAACGCGGCAAATTCCGCGGTGGCGGCGGTGGCGGCGGAAAGTGGGGCGGCAACCCGAATTTCCAGCCGGCGCCGAAGCATCCGCCTCAGCCGGCGCCGCCGAAGGAAGTCGTCCATTATGGCGACCTGCCTGATCCCGCGCGTTTCCAGAGCCTCGAGGCCATCGGGCAGCTGGCCGAAGAGATCGCCACCAGCAAGACCGACCCGGTCTGGCTGAACGAGCTTTTCGCCCTCAATCTGGCCCAGCTCACCGCTTTCGCGAAGAAGCTCGAGGTGAAGTTCGAGGGCGCCCCGAACCGGCGCCAGCTCATCACGCAGATCTTCGCGACGATCTCCGAGCAGAAGATCGCGCTCTATGATCGCGGCTACCTCGACCAGACCGATCGCGGCCTCTGGTTTGTGGTGCATGACGACGTCAACTACCGCCTTTATCCCGAGGACGCCTTCATCCCCGAGATTTTCGTGAAGCACTTCGGACTCAAGCGCGGCCACGCGGTCGAGGTCCAGCTGCAGCCCCCGCAGGGCAACGACCGCTGCCCGGCCGTGGTCGCCATCCGCTCGGTCATGGGCGGAAAGCCCGCCGAGATCTCCAAGGTCCAGCCCTTCGAGGAACTCGTCCCGTATTACCCGCTCAAGCGCATCCTGCTCGAGATGCCGGGGCAGAAGGACGTTTCCATGCGCATGGTGGATATCGTCACGCCGATCGGCTTCGGCCAGCGCGGCCTGATCGTCGCCCCGCCGCGCACCGGCAAGACCGTCCTCATGCAGAACATGGCGAACTCCATCGCGGAGAACTCGCCGGACGTGAAGCTCATCATCCTGCTCGTCGACGAGCGGCCAGAGGAGGTCACCGACTTCAAGCGCCACTGCAAGGGCGAGGTCGTCAGCTCCACCTTCGACGAGGCGCCTGAGAGCCACGTGCATTGCGCGGAGATGGTCATCGAGAAGGCCCGCCGGCTCGTCGAGCAGGGCGAGCACGTCGTCATCCTGCTCGATTCCATCACCCGCCTGGCCCGCGCCTACAACGCGCTGGCCTCGAACAGCGGCAAGATCATGTCGGGCGGCCTCGAGGCCAATGCCCTCCAGAAGCCCAAGCGCTTCTTCGGCTCGGCGCGCAACATCGAGGGCGGCGGCAGCCTGACCATCATCGGCACGGCGCTGGTCGACACCGGCAGCCGCATGGACGAGATCATCTTCGAGGAATTCAAGGGCACCGGCAACATGGAGCTCCACCTCGATCGCGACCTCGTCAACAAGCGCATCTTCCCCGCGCTCAACATCGACAAGAGCGGCACCCGCAAGGAGGAGCTGATCTACCACCCTGACGAGCTCATCAAGATCTACTCGCTGCGCCGCGCCATGCAGGGCGTGCCGGCGGCCGACTCGATGGACATGCTCATCCAGCGGCTCAAGAAGACGAAGACCAACACCGAGTTCCTGCTGAGCCTCAACCGCTGAGCCCGCCCTGCGGGTTCGGTTCACTTCTCCGTGACCGCCACCGCCGACCCTCTGATCCCGATCGCCTTGGAACGGGGTCTTGTCGTGGGCGACGACCGCGTGGAATGGCTCCGCGCCCTGGCCGGGGAATTCGGGATGCCCTGGGTTGTGCTGGCCGCGCGCACCATTCCCGAGGATGTCCTCGGGACCCTGCCTAAGTCGTTTGTGCTTGAGCACGGCGTGATGCCTTTCGCGCGGGATGGCGATCAGCTGCAGGTCGCCGTGGCCGACCCCATTGCCGTCGATGTCATCGACAGTTTGCCCCACGTTGCCGGACAACCTGTGCAGGTTGCCCTGGCGGAATCCGGTGACATCCAGGCGGCCATCGGTCGCCATTATGCCGCGAAGGAGAGGCTGGCCGGTCCCGGCCAGTCCGCGTCGGTTGACATCACGGCATCCAACCAGCCGGCAGGGCAGGAGAGTGCCTTGGACGCGCCGATCATCAGGCTGGTGCATACGCTCATTACCGAGGCCATCCGCCGCCGGGCCTCCGACATCCACCTGGAACCGCTGGAGCGGCGTTTCCGCGTGCGCTACCGCATCGACGGCTCGCTGCTGGAGGTGGAAGCGCCGCCCAAGCACCTGCAACTCGCGGTTATCTCGCGGCTGAAGATCATGGCGAACATCAGCATCGCCGAGAAACGAGTGCCGCAGGACGGACGCATCCAGGTCAATCTCGGCGGGCGCGGCCTCGACTTGCGCGTGTCTACCCTGCCCACGGCCCATGGCGAAAGCATCGTGCTGCGCCTTCTCGACCAGGAAGGCCTCAAGCTCGGTCTGCCGGAGCTGGGATTCCTGCCTGACGCGCAGAAGGAATTCGAGCAACTCATCGCCGCGCCGGACGGCATCATGCTGGTCACGGGCCCGACCGGCTCGGGCAAGACGACCACGCTCTACGCCTCGCTACACCAGCTCAACCAAACCGATCGCAAGATTATCACGGTGGAGGACCCGGTCGAATACCAGCTCGCCGGCATCAACCAGGTGCCGGTCAACGCGGCGATCGGCATGACCTTCGCCGCCGCGCTGCGCGCCATGCTCCGGCAGGCGCCGAACATCATCATGGTCGGTGAAATCCGCGACCGCGAGACGGCCGAGATTGCCATCAACGCCTCGCTGACGGGCCACATGGTCTTCAGCACCCTGCACACCAACGACGCCCCCTCGGCGGTCACGCGCCTGATCGACATCGGCGCCAAGCCCTTCCTCGTGGCCGCGGCGCTCCGCTCGGTCATGGCCCAGCGGCTGGTGCGGCGAATTTGCCCGGCCTGCCGCAGCGCCTACACACCCGCGGCGCGCGAGCTGCACGCCCTCGGTCTCAGGCCCGGCCAGCTCGGGGGCGCCACCTTTGCCCGTGGGGCCGGTTGTGCGGCTTGCAACGGCACGGGCTACCGGGGCCGGATGGGCATCTTCGAGATCTTCCGTGTGCACGATGGCATCCGGGAGATGATTTACGACAACGTTACCTCCGCCCGCCTGCGCGTGCAGGCCCGCCGGGACGGGATGCGGACCATGCGCGAAGATGGCATCCGTAAAGTCCTTGCGGGGCTCACGACAATCGAAGAGGTTGTGAGCGTCACCGTTGGCGACCCGCTTTAACCCTACCTATCGCATGAGCTACGAAATGAATGACCTCCTGGAGCTGGTCGTGGACCAGAAGAGCTCCGATCTCCACCTGCAGGTTGGCGTGCCTCCCTGCCTCCGCCTGCGCGGCAGCATGACACCGATCGACGGCCCCGAGCTGCGGCCCGAGGACACGGAGCAGCTGATGCTGTCCATCACCCCGGACAACCACATCCAGAACGTGAAGCTCAACGGCGGCACCGACTTCGGCTTCGCCTTCGGCGACAAGGCCCGCTTCCGCGTCTCCGTGCTCAAGGCCAAGGGCAACTACGGCATGGTGCTCCGCCAGATTCCCAACCAGCTCTTCGACCTGCGCACCATCGGCATGCCCGACAAGATCAAGGAGCTGCTCTACCGCCAGCGCGGCCTGTTCCTGGTCACGGGCCCGACCGGCTCCGGCAAGTCCACGACGCTCGCCTCGATGATGAACTACATCAACGAGAACCGCGACGGTCACATCATCACCATCGAGGACCCGATCGAATATTACCACCCGCACAAGAAGTGCGTCGTCACGCAGCGCGAGGTCGGCTCCGACGTGCCGAGCTTTGCCGAGGCCATCAAGCGCGCCCTGCGCCAGGACCCGGACGTCATCCTCGTCGGTGAGTTGCGCGACCTGGAGACCATCGAGGCCGCCATCTCGGCCGCCGAGACGGGCCACTTGGTGTTCGGCACGCTGCACACCAACAGCGCGGCCAAGACCGTCGACCGCATCGTGGACGCCTTCCCGGCCAACATGAAGGAGATGATCCGCATGCAGCTCTCGACCTCAATCATCTGCGTCATCTCCCAGTCGCTCTGCAAAAAGAAGACCGGCGGCCGCATCGCGGCCTACGAGATCATGGTCAACACCTCGTCCATCGCCTCGCTCATCCGCGACAACAAGACCTTCCGCATCCCGTCCGACATCCAGACGGGCGCCAACCTCGGCATGATCACGCTCGACACCCACCTGATGAGCCTGGTCAACCGCGAGCTCATCGAGCCAGACGAGGCGCTTGAGAAATCGCAGGAACCCGTCGTCATGCGGGAAAAGCTCACCTCCATGGGCTTCAAGCTGCGCGAGATGTAATCCCTTCAATTTCCGGCCGTGGGCCCGGCCGGTCTCCTCATGTTCGAGGGACACGACCAGGCCATTTTCGATCTTCTCGCCGAGCGCGGGTTGGTTGACCCCGCCTCGCTCCAGGCGGCCCTTGCTGCGCATCGCGCCCATGGCAAGCCGCTGGCCCGTCTGCTCCTCGAGCTCGGGCTCCTGGAGAAGTCCGACTTGCTGCGCGCCGTGGCCGACCACACCGGCTGCGACTACGCGGGGGAACTGCCGGCGACGCTGCCCGGCGACACCCTCGCACTCCTCGGTGGCGACCTGGCCCGGACCTATGGGGTAGCGCCGATCGCGTCCGACGGCTTTTCGGTCTCCGTGGTCGCGGTCGACCCCTTCAATGCCAATCTGGTCACTGACCTGAACTTCGCCCTGGAACGCGATGTGCGCGTGAGCGTCGCCGATCCCGACCTGGTGCATCGGCTCATCCGGCAGCATTACGGCGAGCCGGAGGATTCCGTGGATGAAGCGCTCACGGACCTCCAGGCGTCGCCGGACATTTCCGGGAATGACGTGATGACCGACGCCGACATCGAGCAACTTGCGGGGCAAACGCCGATCATCTTTTTCGTCAACCGGGTGCTCGCCCAGGCCATCCGCGACCAGGCCTCGGATATTCACTTCGAGCCCTTCGAGCACGACTTCAAGATCCGCTGCCGGATCGACGGAGCGCTCCATGAGATGCCACCGCCGTCCAAGCACCTGGCCCGGCCGATCATTTCCCGGCTCAAGGTGCTCGCGAATCTCAATATCGCCGAGTGTCGCCTGCCGCAGGACGGGCGAATCAAGCTCAACCTTGGCGGCCGGGCGGTGGATCTGCGTGTTTCCACACTGCCGACCCAGTATGGCGAGAGTGTCGTGTTACGCGTGCTTGACCAGTCCTCGCTCCGGCTCGAGGTCAGACAGCTGGGTCTGCCCCCCGCGATCCAAACCGGCATGGAGGAGGTCATCCGCCGGCCCAACGGGATCTTTATTGTCACCGGGCCCACGGGTTCGGGCAAGACCACCACGCTCTACAGCTGCCTGAAGACGCTCAACACCGTCGGCGACAAGCTCCTCACCGTCGAGGATCCGGTCGAATACGAGATCGAGGGCATCATGCAGGTGCCGGTAAACCTGGGCGCGGGGCTCACGTTCGCCCGGGCCTTGCGCACCTTTCTTCGGCAAGATCCCGACATAGTGATGGTCGGCGAAATCCGCGACCTCGAGACCGCCCAGATCGCCATCCAGGCCTCGCTCACCGGCCACCTCGTGCTGACCACCTTGCACACCAACGATGCGCCTTCGGCGGTAACCCGCCTCGTGGACATGGGCATTGAGCCTTTCCTGCTTGGGTCCACCCTGGAGGCGGTGCTGGCGCAGCGACTGGTGCGGCGCGTGTGTGCATCCTGCCGGGCGCCGTATGATCCGGGCGAGGCGCTGCTCGGGCAGTTGGGGGTGGATCCGCAGGCCGTCAACGGCCGCCCCTTTTTCGCCGGTGCGGGTTGTCCCGCCTGTCATCACACCGGTTATGTGGGCCGGCTCGGCATCTTCGAATTCCTTGGCATGACGGACGCGTTGCGCGAGCTGGTTGTGCGCGGAGTCTCGCTCGTGGAACTCCGCCAGAAGGCGATGGAGCAGGGGATGACCACGCTGCGCGATGCCGGGCTGCAGGCTATCCTGTCCGGTGATACGACGGTGGAGGAGGTTGTGAAATACACCTGACATGCCGCGTTTCGCCTACATCGCCCTTGATGCACGTGGCTTGGAGAGATCAGGCCAGCTCGAAGCCCCGGATGTGAAGCAGGCTGCCAACATCCTGCGCGGGCAGGGTCTTTTTCCGACCGATATCGGTCCGGAGCAAAAGGTGGAATCCGGCCGGAGCCCAGGTTCCACCACCGCAAGGACACCTGGCAAAGGGCTGAAGATGTTTATGCGGCTGCCCTTCGTCCGCCCCGTCGGAGCGAAGGAACTGGCTGTTTTTACACGACAACTGGCCACGTTGCTGCGGGCGGGCATGCCATTGCTGCGCGGCTTGGAAGTGCTGGCCCGGCAGGAACACAATCCGCACTTCCGGCGCGTGCTCGAGGCACTGGCCGAGTCCATCAAATCCGGCGGCACGCTGTCGGAAGCCATGGCGGGGCATCCGCGGGTCTTCGACCGGCTCTACCTCAACATGATCAAGGCGGGAGAAGCGGGTGGCGTACTCGATGCCGTCCTCGACCGGCTCGCGCTCTTCCAAGAGAAGAGCCTGAAACTGAAGGGTAAAATCACCGCCGCCATGGTCTACCCGGTCATCGTCATGGCAGTGGCCGTCCTCATTCTCACCGGACTACTCGTGGTCGTGGTGCCGAAGTTCAAGCAGATCTTCGCCGATCTGCTCAAGGGCGCGCCCCTTCCGCCGCTCACCCAGGCCGTGCTGACGGTCAGCGAAGCCGTGAAGACCCATTACGTTCTGTTGCTGACCGCCGCGGCCGCACTGTGGATTGGTTGCAAGGTTACCCGCAAGACGCCCGCCGGATCCCGGCTGCTTGACGCGCTGGTCGTGAAGGTGCCGATGTTTGGTCCGCTTATCCTCAAGGCCATTGTCGCCCGGTTCGGCCGGACGCTCGGCACGCTGTTGTCAGGCGGCGTGCCCATCCTGCCCGCCCTGCTCATCGCCCGGGACACCTGCGGCAACAGCCTCGTGGCCGGGGCCATTAGTGAGGTGCATGACCGCGTGAAGGAGGGAGAGCCGGTCGCCCGCCCGCTGGAGGGCACGGCGGTCTTTCCCCCGATGGTGACCAGCCTGATCGATGTCGGAGAGCACACCGGTCAGTTGCCGGAGATGCTCGGCAAGGTGGCCGAAATCTACGAGGACGAGGTGGACAACGCCGTCGCTGGGCTCAGCGCGTTGATCGAGCCCATTCTGATCCTGTTTCTCGCCCTAGTAGTCGGCACGATCGTCATCGCGCTTTTCCTGCCGATCGTGCGGATCGTGCAGTTGCTGACCTGAGCTGTGCGGGGTCGCCGCAAGCGCCCAAGCCGACGGTCACTTTGCCGGCTTGGTCAGCAGCAACTGGGCGTTGAGCCCGAGGTGGCGGTCCGAGAATTCGTCGTTCTCTCCGGCCTGGCGGAGAAGCTTTTGCACCATGCCCATCTTGGCGTCGAGGTCGTCGATCTTGGCGACGAACACGGCCTCCGGGGTGGCGGCGATGACCGCCGCTCCCCACTCGAGTTCGCCCTGGTGGCTGAGGACGATGTGTTCGAGACGCTCCAGCAGGTCCGCGTTGAGCTTCGCCTTGAGGCCGGCCTTGCGCACGAGTTGGTATCCGAGGACGACGTGGCCCTGGAGAATGCCCTTGCGACTGCGGCTGGTGACGAGGTTGCCCTGGTATTCGATGACCTTGCCGGTGTCGTGCACGAGCACGCCGGCGAGGGCGAGGTCGGCGTCCACCTCCGGATAAAGCGGCAGCAGGGCGCGGGCGGCGCGGGCCATGTGGCAGGTGTGCTCCAGCAGGCCGTGGCGATAGGCGTGGTGCATGGCGACGGCCGCCGCCGCGGTGCGGAACGGCTCGCCGATCTCGTCAAAGACGGCCTGCACGGTGGCCCGCAGCTCGGCGTGGGCGATCGCGGCGATGTGGCCCTGGAATTCGGTCCAGAGCGCATCGGCATCCTCCGGGGCGGTCTCCACGAGGTTGGCCATCAGGGGCGAGCCGGCGAGCTGGTCGGCCGTGATCTCCTCCGCGCGCAG
>Ga0209770_10002085_pt1 | contig 10026 bp, 5 predicted proteins | sample LauGreSu1BDMLBDD_2_FD_187572 | JGI IMG/M metagenome (GOLD analysis project Ga0209770, IMG submission 187572) | Freshwater lake microbial communities from Lake Michigan, USA - Su13.BD.MLB.DD (SPAdes) (version 2) | ecosystem: Environmental > Aquatic > Freshwater > Lake | place: Lake Michigan, USA...
GACATGCAGCTCGCACGCCGCATCCGAGGCGAGCGCTCGTAAACTACGCCGCCCTTTGCATTCGATGCGCTCAAACATTTTTTTTATCTTACTCGCCCGCTCCCGCTCTCTCTCACTCTGGCATTTTTTTTTGCTCGCCCGCTCCCGCTCCCTCTCACTCTGGCATCTTGAGCATATCCGGTCGCTCGCCTCTTGCTTGGGCATCTTTGCTCGCATCGAATGCAAAGGGTATCGTGCTTCACGAGCGCTCGCCTCGGATGCGACGTGCCAGCTGAATGTCCTTGGGCATGATCGTCACGCGTCGGGCGTGGATGGCACACAGGTTGGTGTCTTCAAAGAGGCCCACCAGATACGTTTCGGACGCCTCTTGAAGAGCCAGAAGCGCCGAGCTCTGGAAGCGCAAGTCGTACTTGATGTCTTGCGCAATCTCGCGCACCAGTCTCTGAAACGGGAGCTTGCGGATCAGGAGCTCCGTGGACTTTTGGTACTTGCGGATCTCGCGGAGAGCGACGGTTCCCGGGCGGAAGCGGTGCGGCTTCTTGACGCCGCCTGCCACAGGCGCCGACTTGCGCACAGCCTTGGTGGCGAGCAGCGCGCGCGGCGCCTTGCCGAGGCTGCTCTTGCGCGCAGTCTGCTTGGTGCGGGCCATGCTGAAGGGGCGACAAAACTATAGGGGAAGCGAAGCAATGGAGGAAAATGTCGTGCCGGAATGTTGGTGCTCGGCACACCGCGAGGTGCTCGGCGTACCGCGAGGTGCTCGGCATACCGCGAGGTGCTCGGCATACCGCGAGGTGCTTGGCTCGGACAGCGTGACACGCAATCACGCGATCGATGCAAAGCTCGTGACACTCGGGCAAGATTGCCGGTAGTGACACTGTGCATTTGTTGGTGACAACCGGCCAAGATTGCCGTTGGTGACACGGTTCATTTGTTGGTGACACGTGTTGCCTGCTTGGTGACTTTGTGTTGGTGACACGTTGCTTTTCCGGTCCCGCGGGTCTCATGCTGGTGCAAGAGTGCAAGAGTGCAAGAGTACATTTGCAGCAAATAAACACGCAACGAAAAAAAAACATGTCGGCGTGCGCATGCGGGACGTTGGTATTCTCCCGCGGCGCCTCTTGCGGGGATCCGCGGTGCGCCGCCAAATTGGCAGCGAGAGTGCGGGAAGTCCGAGACGTTTGCGCGCCCGCAATGGCGTACAACAACGGGAGCGCGCCTGCAATGGCGTACAACAACGGGAGCGCGCCTGCAATGGCGTACAACAACGGGAGCGCGCCTGCAATGGCGTACAACAACGGGAGCGCGCCTGCAATGGCCTTCAGCCCGCCTCTGACAAACAGCATTGATTGGCTCGGTTGGGCGCGGCAGCATGCGTGGAATTCGTGGTGCATGGTTGACGGCGTCTGTCGCCACTTGCACCCCCACGCGGCAGCTTCCGCTTTTGCTCCGCCTTTGGCACCATCTTTGGCTCCAGCTCCAGCTCCAGCTCCAGCTCCAGCTCCAGCTCCAGCTCCAGCTCCAGCTCCGGTTCCGTTGCCTGTGGGACAAGCGCCGCAGGGAGGAACCCGGGCGCAGGAGCACAAGCAGGGACAGAATCTCAAACAGGACCGTCAAGAGGTGGCTTCGCAGGTGGCTTCGCAGGTGGCTTCGCAGGTGGCTTCGCAGGTGGCTTCGCAGGTGGTTGTTGAGAAGCGCAAGCTGGAGCTCCAGCACGAACGCCAGCTCGAACAAGTTCGCCAAGAAGTGGCTGCGCAGGTGGCTGCGCAGGTGGCTGCGCAGGTGGATGTTAAAGAGCGCGAGCTGGAGCTCCGGCACGGACGGCAGCTTGAACAAGTTCGCCAAGAGGCGGCAGCCACGGCTGAGAAGGCGCGCAAAGAGGCGGCAGAGGCGGCGGCCACGGTCGAGGAAGCGTGCAAAGAGGTGGCGGTCACGGCCGAGAAAGCGCGCAAAGAGGCGGCGGTCACAGTCGAGAAAGTGCGCAAAGAGGCGGCAGAGGCGGCGGCCACGGTGGATCAAGCGCGCCAAGAGGCGGCAGAGGCGGCGGCGACGGCGGCGGCCACAGTCGAGAAAGTGCGCAAAGAGGCGGCGGCCTCAGTCGAGAAAGCGCGCCAAGAGGCGGCGGCGACGGCGGCGGCGACAGTTGAAAAAGCGCGCAAAGAGGCGGCGGCGACAGTCGAGAAAGCGCGCCAAGAGGCGGCGGCGACAGTCGAGAAAGCGCGTCAAGAGGCGGCGGCCACGGCGGCGGCCACAGTCGAGAAAGCGCGAAAAGAGGCGGCGGCCACAGCGGCGGCCACGGCGGCAGCCGCAGTCGAGAAAGCGCGCCAACAAGCGGCGGCGGAGGCGGGGGCCGCCGTCGCCAAGCAAACTGCAAAAGTCAACGCGGTTTCTTCAAGCCTCGCCGACGCTTGTGCGGCGAAAGAAAAGGCGGAGAAAATCCTTGCTGCGCGCACGGCCCAGCACGCAAAAGACCTGAAGCAGCAAGCCGCGGATCACAAAAAGGCTCGCGCCGTCTCCGACTCGGCCGCACTCAAGGCCGAGCGACGAGCCGTCCAAGCCGAACAATTGTTGCGGCAGCTGCAACAAGCCGGGGCGGACAAGGGCGAAGCACGCACGGACAAGGGCGAAGCACACACAGACAAGGAACCGAGATCAACGGAGTCGTCACGTCTGGCCGACATTGCAACCGCCGTGGAGTGCGGTCGTGCAGCGGGGCGCTTGTTTGCGCTGCAAAACTCGGCCGCAAACGGCGCGGCACATGGCGCGGCACCTCTTGCCGTTTGTTCTCAAACTTTTGCTTCCCCTCGCGCTTCCGCGGCACCCAGTTCCGGGGCAGCCAGTTCTGCAGCGGCAGCCAGTTCCGAGGGCCAACTCGTGCGTCCCCACCCGCTCGAAGTGTGGGCGGCCGTTTGCGCCGCGCAACGCGACCAGCTGTCGTGCGAGCACCACAACCTGCAGCAGCAGCACAGGCTGCTCAAGCAGGAACACGCCGACCTTGCTCTCAGGTATTTTGAGGCCAACAAAGCCAACGAAGCCAACAAAGCCAACAAAGACAACAAAGACCGAACAGGCACCCAAGTTTACGACGGCGGCGACTGCGCAGTCGAGTGTCGAGATGACGAGGGTCGAGAGGACGACGACTGCATAGGCGGCGGCCAATATCGCCGGCTGAAAGACAAGTTTGATGTCCTTGAAGCCCGGCACGCGCACCTTCTGCAGATGCACCGGTCCCTCTTGCCCAAGGCCGCCGAGGCCACGAAGCAGCTTCAATTGATCCAAGGCGCACACAACCGCCTCTGCGTCGACCTGACGGGCCAATGCGAAGGCAACGACCGCACCGGCGACAAGGCGCGCAAGGCGCACATCTCGAACAGCGACATGGACACGGACGGCGCCGCAGGCAACGACACGGACATGGACACGGACGGCAACGACATGGACACGGACGCGAAAGGCAACGACACGGACATGGACACGGACGGCAACGACATGGACACGGACGCGAAAGGCAACGACATGGACACGGACGCGAAAGGCAACGACGTGGACACGGACGCGAAAGGCAACGACATGGACTCGAAAGACCACGCCAGAAACTTGAACGGCGTCCAGACGGCTTGCTGCGCGATGCGCTTGACGCTCAATGCCTGCATGCACGAATTCTTGTCCGTGTGCAACGGCTCGCGCCTCGCTCTCGGCCTCGCGCCCGTCACGATCAACAGCGAGACGGACGCGTCGTACAAGGCAAAGTTCTGCCGAATGCCGCTTGCGATGCAATCGCGCGACTTGTGGGAGTGCGTCCGCTGCGCTCTGCGCCCGCACGTCGAGGGCATCACGCGCAGTCTGGTCCAGCGCAATGCGCAGATTTCCGCCATGACAGATGCGCTCTTTTTCCTCCGGGATTGCCTGTCGCGGGTTCCGCCCGGCGGAGACACGGCCATTGTGCGCGCGCTCAAAGTCCTCGACGTAACTTGGACGGAGGCGCTCGGCGTCGACAAGAGTTTGACGCCCGACGTTGGGCAGAAAGTGGACGACGAAGGGGAACCAAGCAACGGACCAAGCAGCGGAAGCGCGGGCGGCAACGCTGTGGAGAGCATCGTCGTGGAGAGCAAAGGGGGCGGAGGCGGAAGCAAGGCGGGAGGCGCAAGTGGCAGCAACAAGTCTCCTGCCCGTTCCTCCCGTGCGGCGATGCGAGCAACGGCGCGCGCGAAAAACAAAGCCGAGGCCAAGGCCAAGGCTCGGGGTCAATAACCTTAACCATGAATCTGCTTGCAATTCTGCCGCGAGTGTGCACGCGGGTGCTTGGCTCACCGTCGCGTCAGTAATGCGGCACCCGCCTTTGGTACTGCACCTGCAGCCTTTGGTACTGCACCTGCCTTTGGCACGGCAGCCGCCTTTGGTACTGCACCTGCAGCCTTTGGCACTGCACCTGCAGCCTTTGGCACTGCACCTGCAGCCTTTGGCACTGCACCTGCAGCCTTTGGCACTGCATCTGCCAATACCGGACCCGCTTGCGGTTGCTCCGCCCGGTAATCAAGACCCAGCAGCGCGGCGGCGGTGGGCGCGATTTGATTCTGCGTCACCGTCGGCACATTCGTCCGCTCGCCCAGCGCGGGCGTGTCCGGGCCGAGCACGCCCGTCCAGATGAAGCGCGAGTCGGCAATGTGTGCGCCGTGGTTCTTCCACGACGCGTGGCTGGCGCCGCGGCCGTGGTCGGTCACGAGGAGCAGCGAGGTGCGGCCGCGCATTTCCGGGTCGGCCTGCGCGGCGGCCCACAGCTCGCCCACAAAGCGGTCAAAGTGGCGGATGCTTTGCAGGTAATTGTCGTAGCGGCCCGAGTGCGCCCATTCGTCCGGCTCGCTGTAGCAGACGTACAGGAGGCGCGGCTTCTCGGTCTTGAGGTGCTGGAGCGCGGCGGCGTGGATGAACGCGTCGTGCGTCATGGCCGTGCCCCACGTCGGCGTGTGGTCGGCCACGAGCTTTTCCAGCAGGGCCCGGTGCGCGTCGAGCTTGGGGTCCGTCTTCTCGAAGCCCGTCCAGATGGGCAGCTGGCTGCGCGCGCGATTGAGGAGGAAGGGGATCACGTCCCAGTTGCCAAAGGCCGCGACGCGCCCGGCAAAGGCGGGTTTGCGGTTCAGCCACTCGAGCACCGTCACGTTTGGGTTCGGCTTCTTGGCGTTTCGGTCGATGCGCGGGTCGGAGAAGCCGCAGAGAATCTCGCTGTAGCCCGGGGAGGAGATGTTTGTCGCGTTCGTGACGCGGGCGGCGCTGCCCTTGTGCTGGTTGCCGTAGAGCTGCCCTTGTTTGGCGAGCGTGCCCCAGAAGAAGGGCATGAGCGCCTCGCGCCGCGCTTCGGGCGTGTCGCGCCAATAGGCTTTGTGGAGGGTGCGGAGGGCGCCGGCCGTGGCGACGCCGCCGTGCTCCTTGCTCATCAGCCGTTCCTCGGCGCCGGTAAACACTTCCTGCCAGCGCACGCCGTCGACCATCACGAGGAGGACGTGGCGAGTCTGCGGGGCAGGCGTTTGCTTGGCCACTGCATCACGTCTTGATGTGGAGCGACGTTTCTTTTGCGCGACCGGCCTCGTTTGGTCGCGCGGAGAGCCATACGACCAATACGTCGACGGAACGGGAGTTGCACCTGTTGCGCGGCTGACTCGTCGAGTCTTGCGGCGTAATTGGCTTGCTCGACGCGGACTTGTGCGGCGTTGGCTTGCTCGATGCGGACTTGTGCGGTGCTGCATTGATTGGCGTTGGCTGACAGGGCGCGCGTTGTAACGTGTACGTGTCGTGCGGACCCGGCTTTTTTGACGGCGATGCCTCGCAGGATCCACGAGGTCGCCGTCCTGCGCAAACTTTTCGGGCATTGTGCACAAATAATGCAGGCAGTGCGCGACCAAAGACGTTTATTATGCACGGCAAAAAAACAACGTCCAGCTTATTGTGCGTCGTCACCTCATTTGCATGCGGCTTGGCATACTTCCTTGGATCCGTGAGCGGTGGCGGCGGTGTCTGTTGAGCACTTCCACTGCTTTTCACCTGTTGCATCAGTCTCTGTGCACGTGGGAGGGTTCCAGTACGTACCCCACTGTGTCGCTGCGTTTCCCCACGCGTCGTCCTTATTTGTCGCAAAGGCTTTGACATTCTCCCACGCATTTGGGTCGTTGTACAGGTGCACGGCAGCACCGATGCCGGCTGCGGCCGCGAGGTACTTGCCGGAATTATTCTTCACGTGTTCCCACCATGACTCCTCTTCCTTTGGTTCGCCGTGCCGCCGCTTGTCTCGCTGGCTTCGACCTCGGTGCCGCCGAGAACGAGAGCGCGAAACAGGAGGGAGCGGGGAGCTTGAACGAGAACGGGAACGAGAACGAGAACGAGAACGAGAACGGGAGGGGGAGCGAGAGCGAGAGGGGGAGCGAGAGCGAGACTGATTGTCGTCGTCGTCGTCGTCGTCGTCGTCGTGGTAATCGCGAACGCCCGCTTTCAAAGGAAGCTTCTTTCGAGACGGCGGATTTGCTTTGTTTACCCATTGGCGCGGCGGCACATTGCGTCGAACCACCAGCAGTTGTTTCTTTCGAGCAGATTGCTTGCGACGTGGCTTGCGACGCGACTGCTGCGAGGAACGAAACTGCCGCGAGGAACGAGACTGCTGTGAGAAACGAGACTGTGGATTGCGACGCGACTGCTGTGGCTTGGAACGAGACTGCTTGGAAAGTTTGCGACGAGACTGCTGTGAGGAGCGCGAGTGTTGCGGCTTGGAACGAGACTGCTGTGAGGAACGAGACTGTTGCGGCTTGGAACGAGACTGCTGCGAGGAACGCGAGTGTTGCGGCTTGGGACGAGACTGTTGTGAGGAACGAGTGTTGCGGGAACTGGTGGTGGCGCCGCCCTGAAATTTATGAGGGTCATTTTTGACTTGTTTCATAACGCCCGGGCAAACAACGGCAAGGTCGGTGCGCGAAAGAGAAGCGCACGGGTATCTGCACGCTTCGCCAGACAAGCTCGTGTTTTGTTTGCCCACGTTTTTTTGGCGTTGCTGGCAAGCGTTCGCAAGCTGTGGCAAATCTTCGCCTTGGCAATTGCACGCGTTGATTGTCGTGACCCACTCTTTGGCAGCCTTGTGCAAGGTCTGAACCTCTGCCAACCACGCATTCACCGCGCCCCTCTCTTTTCCTTCCGGGAGCTCTTTGCGGAGCGCCTCAATGTCTGCCTCAAGCTTTGCCAGCGTCATTGGGGTGCGAGTAACCATCGACACGACAGTGAACAACAATGAAGGCACGACTTTGGTCATGCGATTGGCGTGCTGCTGGCGCAAAAACAAGGGTTGCTTCTCGGGGATGATGTTGCGCTTTGAGAACAGCTTCTGAAACTTGATGACGGTGGCAAGCGGGTGCGCGCCTGCGTAAAATAACTTGCGAAGTGCATCGGAAAATTGATCAAACCGCGTCGTGCACAAGCTCGGCTCATTGTTGAAACGCGCCAAGATTGTTGGGACCGTCAACAGCTCCGCAGGCACGCAGGGTGTCTGGGTTGATTTGTCGCCTTGTCTCGGTCGAGGCTGCGGCACGCGTCCGAGCTCTTTTATGAGAGTACTCAGCGAATCCACGAGCATGCGGCGCACGTTACTCGGAAACACGCGTGGCAGCAGTTCTTGCAATTCGCGCACGGACTGAGCGAGATTGGCCATATTCATGTGCAGCTCGTTGTAGACGAACATCGGTTCCTGCCACAACGTGTTCATCTTCCCATCGGTGCCAACCATGTTTGTTTTTTTCGTGTCGATCAAGATGGCAAGTTGCAGGTTTGCAGTAATGAAACAACTTTATGAGACCCACCACCCGCGCCGCCCTTGCAAACAAAAACTCGCAAACGCATCAATGGCTCGAGTCCCCCTCGCCCTCAACTTTGACATCAACTGCGCCCTCGCCCTCGACCTCGTCCTCAACTTTGACATCAACTGCGCCCTCGCCCTCGACCTCGTCCTCAACTTTGACATCAACTGCGCCCCCGACCTCGACGTCGTCTTTGCCCTCGCCCTCGACCTCGCCCCCGACCCCGACGCCGTCTTTGCCCTCAACCCCATCCTTGCCCCCGACCTCGACCTCGCCCTCGACCTCGACGCCGTCTTTGCCCTCGACCTCGACGCCGTCTTTGCCCTCGACCTCGACGCCGTCTTTGCCCTCGCCCTCAACCTCGACATCGTCCTCGCCCTCATTATTGCCCTCGACACGCTCTCTTGCAAGCGCGGAAACGCCGCCCTCGACACGCTCGACACGCTCTCTCGCAAGCGTGGAAACGCCGCATTGACACAACCACAGCGCAAACAAGACGACTTGCACCAGCACCCACGCGACAAACAGCGTGCTAATCGCGACGAGCGCATTGTCGAGCGAGGACAAGACTGCCGTGCGCACCAGCGTCGCAGTGCCGCGTTCGTTCCAATAAATTCCGGGCGGCCACTGCTCCTGCAAGTCGTGAGCACAAGCGGCGTGCGCGGTCGCTGCCACAGTTTGTGTAATCGCTGCCTCGGTTTGTCCCGCAAATGTCGCCGCAGATGTCACTGCAAATGTCGCCGCAAATGTCGCCGCAAATGTCGCCGCAAATGTCGCCGCAAATGTCGCCGCAATCGTCGTGTTGGCAAGCGCCGCCGCAAATGTCGCCGCAATCGTCGTGTTGGCAAGCGCCGCCGCAATCGTCGTCTCGGCACCTTGGTTCTCGGCACCTTGGTTCTCGGCACCTCCATCGGCACCTCCGTAGCAGTCCAGCGTCTTGGTGATATTGATGCGGTCTTGCCAAGTCCCCAGCTCTCGAAATCCAAGGACAAGGATGGCGCGCACCACTGTGCACTTGACGTTGCAAATCTTGTAAACGGTGCAGCGCGAGCACGTGCACGATACCGGCTGCCCAATCGCGGAAGAACCGCACGCGCACGAAGCAGGGTCGTATTCGCAGCAGTGCCCGCCGTCTGCGCAGCCAGTGGCCGCGCGAGACTGTTCCAAGTAGTCGCCGCAGTCGCGGTCAGGAGGTGTTGTGCTTGTGTCGCACGCGCAGGCGTCGAGCGCGCATTTTGACGCGTCGACCGTTTGGAACGACCCCACTTGCTCGACGCGCACCAAGTCCCAGCTGCCGAGCGAATTGAGCGTTGTCGCGTTCAAGATGGAAGTAAACGCAAACGCGCCAACAAATGCCAGAGTGCCGAAACCGGACCACAAAACGACGAGGCGCAACCGCTCAAAGTATATTCCCGTCGTTTCGTTTACGCGGGCCGAGTCGGAACAACAGCGCACCACGAACCACGTCGTCGCAGCGATGGCAAACACGACTATGCTGGCGATCCCGACTGCGGCTTGCGCGCCCGCGTCTGCCGGCATGCCTGCAAAAAAAAAAAAAATTACAAATAAACGAGTATGCCAAGGTCCTCCGTGATTGTCCTCCGCGATTTACCGTCGCACCTGTTTGTGTTCTGTGACACACGAAGCTTGCCGCCGGTTCGTGTCATTAATTTACCTGCGCAACGCCGCAATCAAGTCCGACGAGGCGCAATCAAGTCCAACGAGGCGCAATCAAGTCCGACAAGGCGCAATCAAGTCCGACAAGGCGCAATCAAGTCCGACAAGGCGCAACCACGTCCGACAAGGCGCAACCACGTCCGACAAGGCGCAACCACGTCCGACAGGGCGCAACCACGTCCGACAGGGCGCAACCACGTCCGACAGGGCGCAAGTCTGACAAATTTTGCCGGTCTGCATCATGTCGACGCTCGACGCGCGCATGTGGCGCGCCGCGCAAACGGCAGACAACCAAGGACTGCAAAAGCTTGTGCACGCGTACGGTCAAGTGGCAGACGATGCTTTGAAAAAGGCTTGCCTCGCCATTGCCGTGGAGAACGGGCACGTCTCGACCGTGAAACTGCTGCTCGCAGCTGGAGCGCGGTTGAACGAAAAGTCCTCCTTCCGCCCGTCTGCGTACAACTCCTACACGTATATGAGCCCATTGGAACGTGCGCTTCGCGGCGGACATCCCGAGATTACA
>Ga0209770_10002087_pt1 | contig 10018 bp, 9 predicted proteins | sample LauGreSu1BDMLBDD_2_FD_187572 | JGI IMG/M metagenome (GOLD analysis project Ga0209770, IMG submission 187572) | Freshwater lake microbial communities from Lake Michigan, USA - Su13.BD.MLB.DD (SPAdes) (version 2) | ecosystem: Environmental > Aquatic > Freshwater > Lake | place: Lake Michigan, USA...
GGCCAGTGGCAAGAAATGTTCTATGAAGAGCGTTACAGCGAGGTGTACTTGTCGCAAGACACGCCGAACTATGTGAAGTGGGCAGAAGCTATGGGTTGCGTTGGCATTCGTGTTGACGATGAATCAGAAGTTGCTTCAGCAATCGACAAGGCCAACTCCATTAATGACCGTCCGGTTGTTGTTGACTTCCGCGTTGACGCCGGCGAAAAAGTGTTTCCAATGGTTGCAGCAGGTCAAAGCAATGACGACCTCATGTTGCATCCAAGTCAAAACTCACGAAGGGAGTTCCTCCGATGAACACCGCTAATCCGTACGGCAGCGCACCAACACACCACATGTTGTCGGTGCTTGTACAAAACAAGCCTGGTGTACTTGCGCGCGTGGCTTCGTTGTTTGCGCGTCGTGGCTACAACATCTTTTCGTTGGCTGTAGCGCCAACTGATGATCCAGAGTTCAGCCGCATCAGCATCGTGGTCGATGTGGAATCGGCACCGCTCGAGCAAATTGTGAAGCAGTTGTTCAAGCTCATTGAAGTGGTGCGCATTTCCGAACTCGACCCACGCAAGTCGGTGGAGCGCGAACTGATGGTGGCCACTATTCGTGCAACCCCAGAGCAGCGCGGTCAGGTAGTGGAATTGGCCAACATTTTCGAAGGCAAAATCCTCTCCGTTGGCCAGGACGCAATCATCTTGTCCATGGACGGCAGTCCAGAAAAGTTGGACGATTTTTCAGATTTGCTGCGACAATATGGAATCATCGAATCGCAACGAACCGGCCGCGTGGCGCTTCCAAAGCTCGACCGCGCCGCAAAGAAATAATCCGTTTTAATCACAAGTTCAAGAACACAAGGGAAAGGCAAGACCATGGCAGCAAACATTTATTACGAGAAAGATGCTGATCCAGCACTCATTCGTTCGAAGAAGGTTGCAATTATTGGTTACGGCTCACAAGGTCACGCACACGCACTCAACCTGAAGGAATCAGGCGTTGATGTTGTTGTTGGTTTGCGCGACGGTTCATCGTCAAAGGCCAAGGCAGAAGCTGCTGGCTTGAAGGTCATGAATATTGCCGATGCTGCGAAGTACGCAGACCTCATCATGATCCTTGCTCCAGACACCGAGCAGAAGAAGATTTACGAAGAGAGCATTGCTCCAAACCTTGTAGACGGCAAAGCAATTGCGTTTGCTCACGGATTCAACATTCGTTACGAGCGCATTCATCCACCAAAGGGTGTTGACGTCATCATGATGGCGCCAAAGGGCCCGGGCCACTTGGTTCGTCGTACCTACACCGAAGGCGGAGGAGTGCCAGCACTCATCGCTGTTCATCAAGACGCAACAGGCAAAGCAAAAGCACTCGCATTGTCGTATGCCGAAGCAATTGGTGGCGCGCGCGCAGGTGTTATTGAAACCACTTTCACCGAAGAAACAGAAACCGACTTGTTCGGTGAGCAAGTGGTGTTGTGCGGAGGTCTTACCTCACTCGTACAAGCCGGATTCGAAACACTTGTTGAAGCTGGTTACCAGCCAGAGATGGCGTACTTCGAGTGCTTGCACGAAGTAAAGCTCATCGTTGACTTGATGTACGAAGAAGGAATCGCAGGAATGCGTTACTCCATTTCCGACACTGCTGAATACGGCGACGTTTCACGCGGACCACGCATCATCAATGCATCAACTAAGGCAGAGATGAAGAAGATTCTTGAAGAAATTCAGAACGGCAAATTTGCTGAAGAGTGGATTGCAGAAAGCGACAGCGGCCGCAAGCGCTTTAGCGAATTGCAGAATGCCGGACGCAGCCATCCAATTGAAAAAGTTGGAGCGCAGTTGCGTTCGATGATGCCGTGGATCTCGAAGGGCAAGCAGAAGGTCAGCGAAATTTCAGGCGGCTGATCGCCACTAAATCCCACAGAGCCCAAGTAATTCAAGGGTTCTGAATCCCGAGTTGTTTAGTCAGGAATTAGGCTTTAGCCTGCCTGAAATGACAAACAACTTGGGTTTTGAAACACGTCAAATTCACGCCGGCCAAGAGCCAGATCCAACAACAGGCGCTCGCGCAGTTCCTGTGTATCGCACCACAAGTTATGTGTTCCGCGATGCGCAGCATGCACAGAACCTGTTTGCGCTTGCCGAAATTGGAAACATCTACACGCGCATCATGAACCCAACACAGGGTGTGCTTGAAGCACGTTTGTCATCACTTGAAGGCGGCACGGCAACTGCAGTTGGTTTGCCTGGTGCGCTTGCAGTATCGAGTGGTCAGTCGGCAGAACTTCTTGCAATCCTCACGCTTGCTGAAGCAGGTTCACACATTGTTGCGTCACCAAGCTTGTACGGCGGAACATACAACTTGTTCCACTACACCTTGCCAAAGATGGGCATTGAAGTTACGTTCGTTGACGACCCAGACAATTTGGATCAATGGAAAGCAGCAGCACGCCCGAACACGAAAGCGTTCTACGGCGAAGTATTAGCGAACCCACGTAACAACGTGCTCGACATTGAAGGCATTAGCAAAGTTGCTCACGAAGTTGGTGTGCCACTCATCGTGGACAACACGGTTCCAACTCCGTATCTCATTCGTCCGCTCGAGTGGGGCGCAGACATCGTCGTACATTCACTCACCAAGTTCATTGGTGGACACGGAACATCAATCGGTGGAGCAATCATCGACGGTGGTTCATTCGACTTCAGTCAGAACGACAGGTTCCCTAACTTCACCGAGCCAGACCCGTCGTACCACGGCCTTGCATATTGGCCAGCACTTGGTGCAGGTTCGTACATCATTAAGGCACGCGTGCAAATGTTGCGCGACCTTGGTATGGCAACAACTCCAGACAATGCATTCAACTTCTTGCAAGGGCTAGAAACATTGTCGTTGCGCATGGAACGCCACTGGGCGAACGCACAAAAAGTTGGTGAGTTCTTGGCCAAGCACCCACAAGTTGAAGAAGTGTTCTATGCAGGACTGAAGACCAGCAAGTGGCACGACCGTGCAGTGAAGTATGGCAAGGGCAAGGGCTTCGGTTCAGTGCTTGCGTTCAACATCAAGGGTGGCGTTGAAGCAGGTCAGAAGTTTGTTGCGGGCCTCAAGTTGCACAGCCACGTTGCCAACATTGGCGATGTGCGCAGCTTGGTCATTCACCCAGCATCAACCACTCACAGCCAGCTCACACCAGAAGAGCAGAAGTCAACCGGTGTGTTCCCAGGACTCGTGCGTTTGTCGGTTGGTCTCGAGACCATCGAAGACATCCTCGCCGACCTGGAAGCCGGTTTCGCAGCCGCGAAGTAATCTGGCTGCCGTTATGGCAGTAATTACTGAACTCACTTCGGAAAATCTGATCATCACGCTGACGGGCGTTGATGCAATGTGGGCTATCAAACGACGTCTCGTCATTAATCGCCAACACATCGTGTCGGCTCAGGTGTTGGGTCGCAAGGCTGCCATCAAATTGCTGAGGTTTCGGCTGTGGGGCAGTTACCTGCCCGGGGTGGTCTGTGCGGGAACCTTCAGCGTGAGCAAAAAGGCTGGGTTACCGCCTGGAAGTCGGGCCTTTATGACTACATACAGGGCAAAGGAAATACTGGTGGTCACAACTTCTTTGGTACGTCCTAGGTTGGTCGGCCTGCAGGTAGCCAACCCGACTGCAGTGGCCTCAGCATTGAACTTGTAACTGTTCACCTGCCGTTCATCTAAACCTCATCTCGAAATAACCCTTCGCTGACAAGATTCGGGCGTGACAATCGCCCCACCAATCAAGCGTGAAATGCATGTGGTGCATAGTCGGGGCGACAAAGTTTTCCGTCGGTTAGTTACCGCAGGCGCACTTACTTCTCTTGTCATTCTCGGACTAATTGGTGCGTTCTTATTTGGTCGCGGCGCTCAGGTATTTTCTCAGTATGGAACCAAGTTCATTACGGGAACCAACTGGGCAACGAGTTTAGATGAAAGCATTGCCAGCGAGTTCGGCATAGGGCCGATGCTGGTGGGAACCGTGATTGTGTCGGCCATAGCAATGTTGTTTGCAGTTCCAATGTCCATCGCTGGTGCGTTGTATATCGAGTTCTATGCAGCTGGTCGGTTGCGAAAAGTATTGAGTGGATTGCTTGACCTTGCTGCAGCGATTCCATCGCTCATTTTCGGCTTGTGGGGAATTCAGATATTTACCGATTTTGGTCAACGGTGGGCCGAGTTTTTAGCAACGCGAATGGGATGGTTTCCACTATTCAGCACAATTTCAGACAACTACGGTCGCAGTCCTTTTGTTGCCGGATGTGTGCTCGCATCAATGGTTGTGCCAATTACTACATCAGTTGCGCGTGAAGTGTATTCACGCACGCCGCGTGAGTTAATTGACACGTGTTACGCGCTCGGCGGTTCAAAATGGGGTGCAATCAAGACAGTGGTGTTGCCATTTGGAAAGAGCGGCGTTGTGGGTGGCGCAATGCTTGGACTGGGGCGTGCGCTTGGTGAAACTATTGCCGTGTACTTGGTGTTGAACTTGAACTTTCGCTACACATTCCGCATTTTGGAATCCGAAGGTGGAAACGTAGCGTCGCTCATTGCTCAGCGATTCGGTGAAAGTACGTCGGAAGAACTGAATGCCCTTGTTGCGGCCGGATTCGTACTCTTTCTCTTAACTCTTACCGTGAACATGATTGCATCCGCGATTGTTACGAAAACGACGAGGTCATAATGTCTGACGTCACCATTCCGCAACCAACTCGGCCGTGGCAGCGCAAGCGTTCCGAAACATTTCGGTCTGGCGCATCGTTCGTAATTGTTGGGTTACTGTCGTTTGCAGTTGTGCTGTTCACTGGATTCGCTGGAGTTGATGGATGGGCAGTCGTGTTTTTGCTCATTTCGATTGTTGCAGTTGTTATTCGTGGCAGAAAGTTGTCAACGAAAGAGCGAGGAAACTCAAAAGTTCAATTGGTGATTACAGCAGCTGCAGTTCTCGCATTTGCTCCCTGGTTGTCCATTTTGGGAAGCGTGCTGTTCAAAGGTGTTGTTGGACTCAGATTGAATTTCATTACATCCGACATGCGGACAACAGTTCCAGATGACGAACTGAATATGGGTGGCGCGTTGCATGCAGTCTTGGGCTCGTTATTAATGGTATTGATTGCAACAATTATTACCTTGCCACTTGGAATTTTGAGTGGCGTGTATCTCACCGAAATCAAAGGTCGATTCACATTCCTCGTTCGCTTCGTAGTGCAGTCCATGAGTGGTGTTCCATCAATTGTTGCTGGTTTATTTGTCTTCACCACATACAATTCGTTGACAAACGGCCCATCTGCGTTTGGTGGTGCACTCGCGTTGGGAATTCTTATGTTGCCAACGGTTGCGCGAACATCTGAAGAAGTATTGAAGTTGGTTCCAGACGACTTGCGATCAGCAAGCTTGGCGCTCGGTGCTCGGCAATGGCGAACAACATTGATGGTGGTATTGCCAACTGTGCGAAGCGGTTTAATTACAGCAGGAATTCTTGGTGTTGCTCGTGTTATTGGTGAAACCGCGCCGCTTTTGCTTACCGCTGGTTCTAATTCGGCTTTTTGGTTTAACCCAGTAGAGGGCCCAATTGCTTCAATGCCAATTTACGTTTTCGGTATGTTGCAAATAGGAACCGAATATGCAACCAATCGCGCGTGGACCGGAGCACTTGTCTTGATGCTTGCAGTGTTTGCGTTGTTCTTTACTGCTCGCAAACTTGGTGGCAAGGACAAGCGTTAAATCATGAAAGTAACAACAGTTTCTCAACGAAGTGAAAGTGAAAGGACAGTTATGTCGAATGCTTCAGCAGTACTAGATACGCCAGAGCAAGGATTCGCAGGTTTGGAAACCCGCGAAGCACATGCTTGGTTCGGTAATCACCATGCACTATCGGGCGTCTCGCTGCGCTTTCCTGCAAAGTCGGTAACTGGGCTCATCGGACCTTCGGGTTGCGGCAAGTCCACCTACCTGCGCTTGCTCAATCGCATGCACGAATTCATTCCGAACACAGCGATGGCTGGCGAAGTGCTGTTGCATGGCGACGATATTTATGGCGAAAGCGTTGACCCTGCTGCAATTCGATTGAAGGTCGGCATGGTGTTCCAAAAGCCAAACCCATTTCCAGCTATGACCATTCGCGAAAACGTGATCTCCGGTTTGAAACTTGCACACATCAAGATCGACAACGAAGATGAGTTGGTTGAGAAATGCCTGAATCGTGCTGGTTTATGGAAGGAAGTTAAAGATCGTTTAGATGCAAGCGGTGGTTCACTTTCTGGTGGCCAGCAACAGCGGTTGTGCATTGCCCGTTCACTTGCCGTTGAGCCAGAAGTACTACTGATGGACGAGCCATGTTCAGCTCTCGACCCTGGCAGCACCCTTCGCATTGAAGAAACCATCAAGGAACTTGCTGAGAAAATAACGGTAGTCATCGTTACGCACAATATGCAGCAGGCAAGCCGCGTAAGCGATTACTGCGCTTTTTTTCTAAGTGATGGTGGCCCAGGAGTGCTCGTAGAAGCAGACCAGACTCGCAAGATGTTTACGAATCCAACAGATACCCGCACCGCAGACTATGTGCAGGGAAAGTTCGGCTGATCGTTCACTGAAAGTTCATCTTGCGTTTTGGGGGATTCCATACAGGGGATATCTCCCCGTAAGCCCACCTTTGTACGGTCTTGTTTGTCAGAAGACCCAAACAAAGGATCAAAAACACATGCGAAATATTCGTAAAGTTGTTGCAGCAGTCGGCGTTGCCGTAGTTGCATCACTCACTGTTTCTTCAGTGGCTCTTGCAGAAAGCATCAATGGCGAAGGTGCAACCTTCCCACAGAACTTCCTTGCAAATGCTGAAGTTGCATTTAACGCTGCTAACCCAGGCGACACAGTTGCCTACAAGAACCCAGGTCCAGGATCTGGAACCGGCAAAAAGACGTTCAAAGCTGCAACTGCAACTTCCGGAATTGACTATGCAGGTACCGACTCAGCAGTTTCATCAACAGATGCAGCATCATTCGACTGGACATATGTTCCATACGTAGGTGGCGCAATTGCATTGGGATATCGTCTCGACGAACTCAAGGGTGCAACATTGTCATTGAGTGCAAACACCTTGAACGGAATTTTCTCTGGTCTTATCACCAACTGGAATGACACGAACATTGCTGCAGACATGAAGGCAAACCCAACGTGGACAAACACCAAAAAGAAGTCTGACTACAAGGGTGTTGTTACACAGTGGCAGCCAGTTGGTCCATTCGCGTCAATCGTGACTGTTACCTTGAATCCTGCAGCTTTGAAGAAGGCTTCAGGCAAGAAGATTGAAATTTATGACAACAAAGCCAAGAAGGCAATTGCTACTTCAGTAGTTGCTAAGAAGGGTGAAGTCACCATCAGCGTAAAGAACTTGAGTGCTGCAGTTGAGTACTCGGTAAAGGTTGATGGCAAGGAAGTATCGAAGTACAAGCAGGGTGCAGTAACCCTTCCAGACAAGACCATCACCGTTGCATACCGTGGTGCTACATCAGGAACCACAAACAACTTCACGTTGTTCATGAAGTCAGCTGTTAACGCAGACTGGACCCAGAACGACTCGTTCACCGTCGGTATTCCTGGCGGCGCGGCACAAGCTACGAAGCAGGGAAGTCGTTTCCAGGGTTTCACCGGAAACACCGAACTTGCGAACTACGTTGCGGCCAACAATGGATCCATCGGCTACATGGAAGTGTCGTTCGTGAACGACCGTGCATCTAGTGGAGTAAAGGCAGCTTTGGTAAAGAACGCAGCTGGTATCTACGCAGCACCAACATCAGCAAACACTGCTTCGATGTTGAGCGGTTCAACCATTGACGCAAAGGGATTCGTAACCTTCGACTACAAGCAGACGAAGAACACGAATGCATACCCAATCGTTGCAATCACCTATGCACTTGGAAAGCAAGCAAAGAGCGCGAAGAATGCACTCGTAGCTAAATACTTCAAGTGGATTATCGAAACCTACGCACCAGCAAACGCTGAAGGCCTCGGATATGCACCATTGACTGGCGCATTGAAGACCGCAGCACTAGAAAAAGTTGCATTGATTAACAGCAAGTAAGTAGTTCGGTCCTCTGACCGAAACCCCCTGTTGAGAAGCCCCGGCCGAAAGGTCGGGGCTTCTTGCATGTTCGGTTACTTGTCGTCGCCGTCTTGTTGTTCGCGTAGGAATTTTTCGAATTCCTCCGCAAGTGCATCGGCCGATGGAAGTTCTGATTCAGTACGGCGGTCGTATTCGTCTTCAAGCATGGTGAGGTAGCTGACGGTTTGATCGTCGCCCTCAACCGCAGCGTCGTGCAGTTCTTCCCACCGCTGAATCTCTTCGTACATTTCGCCGTGACTGGTAGGAATGCCCAGCACGTGTTCTAGGTGGCGCAACAATGCTGCGGAAGACTTTGGGTGTTGCGCATTAGTCAAATAATGCGGAACACCTACTCGCAATGAAACTCCTGCAATTCCTTCGCGGTCGAGACGTTCTTGAATAACACCAACAACACCAGTTGGTCCTTGATACTGCGGGCGCGATAAGCCAAGCCGGCGGGCGAGTGATTGGTTACTGCTACTGCCCACTACTTGTGGAGAGCGTGTGTGCGGAACTCCTTCGGCGGCGGCGCCAACGGTGACCACCACTTCGCAGCCAAGTTGTTTCGCGCAATCCACGATGCAGTCGGCGAACACGCCCCAGTGCAGGTGGGGCTCAACGCCAGACAAGATGACTAAGTCGCGCGAACCCTCGGGGTAGCGCGCAATGAGGAAGTCATTTTCGGGCCAGCGAATGAGTCGCTCGCCATCTTCGTCAATAAATGTTTCAGGGCGTTCTTGGGTGAAGTCAAAAAATGGGTCGGGGTCAACCGAGGCCACCACAGTGACGGCACGGTCTTGAATTGCCCACTCCAGCGCGCCTGTAGCCACGCCACACACGTCAAACCAGCCACGCAGTGCAACCACCAAAACAGGGTTGCGCAGCGTTCCTACGGCCTCCCAATCGGCGTCTAAAACGTCATCAACGTTCATGCCTGAACCCGCATTGTTTTCGCTTCGGCCAACTCCACTGTGTAAGCATGGCAGGCGTGACCACGCATCAAAACCCCCAGAACCGTGTTTCTGCACGCCTTGCAGCCATCGCCGAATCGGCCACTCTTGCAGTGGACGCGAAGGCTAAAGCGCTGAAGGCAAAGGGCGAAAACGTCATTGGTTTTGGTGCTGGTGAGCCCGACTTTCCTACGCCAGAGCGCATTGTTGAAGCAGCAGTTCGCGCAGCGCGGGACCCGAAGTTTCACCGCTACACGCCTGCAGCTGGGTTGCCAGAGTTGCGCGAAGCAATTGCAGTAAAAACAAAACGCGATAGCGGATTTTCAGTTGATGCGTCACAAGTGTTGGTGACAGTCGGTGGCAAGTACGCCGTGTTCGTTGCCTTCGCGGCATTGTGTGATCCGGGTGACGAAGTAATTATTCCCGCCCCGTATTGGACAACGTATCCAGAAGCAGTTTCGTTGGCTGGCGGAGTTTCCGTTGTGGTTGACACCACGGAAGAAACCGAATTCAAAGTGACGGTTGAGCAGTTAGAAAAAGTTCGCACACCACGTACAAAAGTGTTGTTGTTTGTTTCTCCAGACAACCCAAGTGGTGCGGTGTATTCGCCTGAAGAAACAATTGCTATCGGTAAGTGGGCAGTACAACACGGCATTTGGGTAGTAACCGATGAAATTTACGAACACCTCACCTATGGCAAGCACAAGTTTTCGAGCTTGCCAACACTTGTTCCTGAAATTGCCGACAAATGCATCATCGTGAACGGCGTTGCAAAAACATATGCAATGACCGGTTGGCGAGTGGGCTGGATGATTGGCCCTAAAGATGTGATGAAGGCGGCAATCAACTTTCAATCCCACACCACCTCGAACGTTTCCAACGTTGCACAAATTGCAGCGCTTGAAGCAGTGAGTGGAGATCTCTCTGCGGTTGCCATGATGCGCGAAAGTTTTGA
>Ga0209770_10002089_pt1 | contig 10017 bp, 9 predicted proteins | sample LauGreSu1BDMLBDD_2_FD_187572 | JGI IMG/M metagenome (GOLD analysis project Ga0209770, IMG submission 187572) | Freshwater lake microbial communities from Lake Michigan, USA - Su13.BD.MLB.DD (SPAdes) (version 2) | ecosystem: Environmental > Aquatic > Freshwater > Lake | place: Lake Michigan, USA...
TTCTCCTGCAGTTGTGTTTGTTGTGCTCATGTCTGATCGCAGATACTTTGGGATTGTTCGATTTGTCGAGCGCAGCAATGACTCACCATGCTCGGTTGCCCACTGCAAAACTGCAGTTCCTACACCATTTCCGCGAAACTCGGGTTTGGTGGTTCCAAATATGTAGCAGCGTTCTTCTTTGGTCTCTGAAGGCAAATAGATGGTGTATCCAACACCAATAATTTGAGATGCATGCTCTGCAACAAGGACGTCGTGCTCGAGAGAGCAATACGTGCCGTCAAACTCTTCTGCTAGTTCTTCTGCTGTTTGCACAATTGCATGGCCATCGAAAGAGAATCCTTCAGAAAGCAATGCGGCAATCTCTGGAAGATCTGCATGAGTTGCCGGACGAAGTTGAAATTGAATTGATGACATTATTGAGATGAGGTTATTCCCTGAGATTCTGCTTCTGCAGCAATAGTGAGCCAGTGTTCTTCAGCGGCATCAACGCTTTGTTGGGCGAGGGCGAGTTCTGCGCTAACACGCGTGAGCTCCACATGGTCGTTACCAACAGCAGACATCTCGCGCTCTAGCTTCTGCAGTTTTTCTGTTGCCTGTGCAAGCGTCTTCTCGGTTTGTCCCAACAAGCGACGCAGAGTGCTTGGGCTTTTCGCAGGCTTCACCTTTGTTGGCAGAGATGAATCGAGCGCTGGAGCGGACTTCAATTTCGGCGCTGTTTGATTGGTGGTTTGCTTGCCCCGCTGTTGCAGCCAACCAGCAATGCCGCCTACTACTTGGCGCGTGCCGCCTTCGCCATCCAGTGCCAAAACATCTATAACAGTGCGGTCCAGGAATACGCGGTCGTGGCTTACCACCACCACAATTCCAGGCCAGTCGTCAAGGTATTCCTCGAGCGCGCGCAAAGTGTCGAGGTCCAAGTCGTTTGTTGGTTCGTCCAGCATCAATACGTTTGGTTGCTCAATGAGTGTGAGCAGCAATTGCAAGCGACGGCGCTCGCCACCAGAAAGCGTTGATAGTGGAGCAAACTGCGAATCACCATCAAACCAAAAACGCTTCATCAAATTGATGTCTTCAACAGATGGGTTTCCTTTGTCGCCCATAACGGCTTCACGCACGGTTTGCGACAAGTTCAGTTCGCGACCAAGTTGGTCGTAGTAGCCAATTTTGACGGTGCTACCAACTTCAACGTGGCCACCAGTTGGCTTCAAGCGACCTGCAATGAGATCGAGCAGTGTGCTCTTTCCTGCGCCGTTAGGGCCAACTATGCCAAGTCGGTCGCCAGGTTCAAGTGTGTAATCAAACGCATGAAGTACTTCGTGCTCGGCAGATTTGTCTGATGCTGGCCATGAAAATGCAATGCCTTGCAATTCAATTCCTTTTGAACCGAGGCGTTGACTGCCAAGTGACAAACCAAGTTCACCTTGACGCGCTGGACCTTCGGCTTTGCGTGACACCAATTCTTTTGCTGCGTCCATACGCGCTTTTGGTTTCGTTGTACGTGCAGGTGCTCCGCGGCGCAACCATGCGAGTTCAGTGCGTGCGAGGTTTTTGCGCACTTGTTCGGCAGTTGCTGCGCGCTCTTCGCGCTCAATACGCCCCGCAAGATAAGCGGCATATCCAGAGCCTGCAGTTTTGCTGGTTGGAACATGCATGTATGCAGAACCGCGATCAATTTCCAATACTTTGTTGGTCACGCGGTCAAGCACGTGCCTGTCGTGAGTGACAAGCAGAAGACCTCCGCGGTATTGCGCCAACCATTCTTCTAGATATGAAATTGCATCAAGGTCGAGGTGGTTAGTTGGCTCATCCAAGATAAGCGCATCCCATTCATTCACCAATAGTTGGGCCAACGCAACACGTTTTTGCTGGCCACCAGAAAGCTCGTCTGTTTGTGCATCGAGCAAACCAGACATTCCCAACTTGTCGAGCATGGCTTCGCCGCGCCAGTCTTCGCCGACCGCATCGCGCACCGTTCCGGCAGGAAGGACTGGTTGCTGCGCGAGAATTCCAATTCGCGCGCCACGTCCGCGATGCACCACACCATTGTCGGGTGAATACTCGCCACTCAAAATTCGCAAAAGTGTGCTCTTGCCACATCCGTTTAAGCCCACAATGCCAACACGATCGCCTTCGGAGAGCGTGAGGGAGATATCGGTGAATAACGGACGGTTTGGTCGGGATGCCGAAAGTTTTTGGGCATCTATCACGATCACGACGCTCAATTCTAGGGCTGTTTACCTACAGATAGACGCTGGCTACCATTAAGCCATGTCTACAACCCAACTTCGCGAGTCTTTGAAGCAACGAGCATGTGAGTCGATTGACAAACTCAAAAACGACCTTGTCGGTATTAGCCACGACATTCACGCTCACCCAGAAGAAAACTACGAAGAGCATTACGCACACAAGCGCTTGACCGATGCGATTGGCGACAACAAGCTAGATGTCACTCGTAAGGCGTACGACATTGATACAGCATTTGATGTGGCTGTTGGTTCGAAAGGCACAACCGTTGCCGTGCTATGTGAATACGACGCGCTGCCAGGAATTGGGCATGCGTGCGGACACAACATCATTGCTGCGGCTGGGCTTGGCGCAGGTCTTGCACTTGCAGGTTTGGCAGAAGAAGCAGGCGGGCGTTTGCGCCTCATGGGCACGCCGGCAGAAGAAGGTGGCGGCGGAAAAATTGAGATGGCGCGCAAAGGCGCTTTCGCCTCTGTAGACGCAGCCATGATGATTCACCCAGCCGACCGCGAACTTGCGCGTATGAATGCCATTGCCATTCAACACTGCTTGGTGAAGTACACGGGCGAGGCAGCGCATGCCGCAGTTTCTCCTCACCTTGGAAGGAATGCACTCGATGCAGCGGTGCTTGGGTACATGAACATTGCGGCGCTTCGTCAGCACATCATGCCAACAGAGCGCATTCACGGAATTTTCTTGAAGGGTGGAGAAAAGCCAAACATCGTTCCACGTGAAGCAGAAATGGATTGGTATGTTCGCTCGAACTCCATTGAAACTTTGCAGCCGTTAAAAGAACGTGTTGCAGGTTGTTTGCATGGTGGCGCACATGCCGCCGGCTGCCATGTGGAATTGGAGTGGCAACCGAATCCGTTCGCCGACATCGTCGACAACATTCCGTTGCTTGCTGCTTATGTAGAGAATTCTGCGAAGTTTGGCCGCATGCTGACCACCGAATACATGGCAGGAACTGGTGGCGGTTCAACCGATATGGGCAACATCAGTTACCTCACGCCATCGATTCACCCAATGATTGCAGTTGCGCCTCATGGTGTATCTCTGCACACTCCAGAGTTCGCTGACTTTGCGACAAATGATGATGCAACACGTGCAATTTTGGACGGCGCAAAAATTATGGCAATGACTGCTATCGACCTCTGGACTAACGATGCACTTGTTGCCGAAATGCGTGAAGCATTTGGTGATGGTTTTGTGCCTGAAGGTGTGCTTTAGTCGCGAGTAAGCGGCTTAGCTAAGCGCAAGCCGGCAAGTTTGTCGGGTTCGCTTAACCCAGCCATCGCAATGTCGAAGTCGGGAAGTGCGTACACCTCGCCGTCATCGGTGATCATGATGTAACGGTCGAATTGGGCAAGGAATGTGCGGTCGTGGCTTACTGCAACCACGGTTCCCTCAAAACCATCAAGGGCTTTTTCCAAAGCTTCAGACGACTCAATGTCTAAGTTGTCGGTTGGTTCGTCTAACAACAACACGTTGTGACCTTCAATTTCCAAACGCAAGATTTCAAGCCGAGCTTTTTGCCCGCCCGAAAGCGTTTCAAACTTTTGACGTGCGTTATTGCGCAAGCCATAACGAGCCAATGTCTTCATGGCTTTCTCTTCTTCAGAAATACGGTCAAGCACGATGTCTACACATTCGCGACCAAGGAAGTCTGGGCGGTTGTTCACCTGGGTGAACACACCAACGGAAGTGCGCGGGCCAAAGGTGACTTGTCCTTCGGTTGGCAGATTTTCGCCGCTCAACACCTTCAATAGGTGGGTCTTGCCCGTGCCGTTTGGACCAATGAGGCCAACACGCTCACCGTGGTGAATCTCTTCGCTAAATGGCAAGAACAGATTGTCGATCGAAACCTTTTCTAGTTTGGCGACGCGTCGCGCGGCATCGGCACCACGAAGGCGTACATAAATCTGCTGGTCGGCAACGGGAGGTGGAGGAGGGCCAGCAGCAACAAACTTTTCCCAACGGGTTTCTGCGCCGTTTGCTTTGGTCGCATTCTTAAAGTTCTGCGCAGCACGTTGCTTCATGATTTTCATGTGATGAAACAAACGGCGCTCTTCTTCGTTCCAGCGCTTCAAGTCGTCGCCGAGCAGCTCCTGGCGTTTTGCGCGAGCCTCGGGGAATGTCTTGTACGAACCGCCATGCACCCAACAGCCAGAACCCTCAATGACTACAACTTTGGTTGAGCATTGTTCGAGCAGGGTGCGGTCGTGGCTCACCATCAAGATGGTGGACTTGCACGACTTGATCTGCTCCTCAAGCCACTTGCGCGTAGGAATGTCGAGGTAGTTGTCTGGTTCGTCTAGTAACAACACGTCAGCTCCGCTGGTGAGCAAGAGGTCGAGCACCAAACGTTTGCGCTCGCCGCCAGAAAGTTCGGAAACGAGGCGCACAGAGAAATCATCTACCGGAGTCTTCACACTGCGCTGCGCAGATGCTTGCCATTTTGCTTCAAGGTCGTATCCACCAAGGTCGCCCCAGTCGGCGAGTGCGTTGGCATAACCCATTCCGTCGTCGTCGCCACTACCAAGTGCTTTTTCAGCAGCGACCAATGCGCGTCCCGCATTCCGCAAATTTTTTGGAGCAACTTCAATCAGCATTTCGCGCAGTGTGTCGTTTGGTCGCGACATGCCTACGTCTTGTGTCATATTCAGCATGGTTCCACCAATGGCATACTCGCCACCGTCGGCTTCAATCTCTTGAGTAAGAATTCGCAAGATGGTGCTTTTTCCTACGCCGTTGGCACCAACAATTGCTGCATGTTCGCCAGGTGAAACTTTAAAACTCACATCGAAAAACAACTGGTCAGCACCGGGTGGGCCGTATTCAAGTTCGCTCACCACGATGCTGCTCATCCGAAAGAGTCTGTCGGAGAAATGGCTCAGATACGCTGTGAAATGTGAAGAATAAGCGTGCATTTGGTCTTTTGCAGGTGACCAATGCGGTGTCGGGAATTTCCAACGGCGTGGTCATGATTACGGTGCCGTGGATAGTGCTCGAACTCACAGGTTCGGCTGCAAAAGCCGGGTTGTTGGCTGCTTTGTCCAGCCTTCCGGGCATCGTGGTTTCACCCGTTGTCGGTGGGCTGATTGACCGATTCGGTCGGCGAGCCATTTCTATGTTTTCTGACTTCATGTCGATGGTGTCGGTATTGATGTTCTTGGTTGTGAACGCTGTTGGCGACTTGACGTATACGTGGATTTTGGTGATCGCAGTTCTCGGCGCGTGTTTTGACCCTGCCGGCTATACCGCTCGTAAAGCACTCATACCCAATGCAGCAACTGCATCGGGAATTGAGATTGATTCAGCCAATGGACGACACGAAGGAATTTTTGCAATTGGTTGGATGGTTGGTCCGGCAATTGGTTCGGCATGTATTCAGTGGAGCGGACCAATGCTTGCATTCGCAGTTACAGCAGCAATGTTTGCCGTTGCCACAATCGCGGTGTCATTGATGCACGTGGACGACGAACATGGCAAAACAGTGGCACATCACGAAGATGGACATGATTCATTTTTCTCGTCATTGCGAGAAGGATTTCACGCGCTCACACGCGACAAACCACTGTTTGCTCTAGCAATTGGGTTTATGTTTTTGTCTGGCCTGTACATGCCAATCGATACGGTGATCTTTCCGACGTATTTCGAGTCCATTGATAACGCGACTGGGCTCGGCGCACTGTTTGCCTCGCTTGCTGCGGGAATGGTGATCGGATCATTTGCTTACGGTCGACTCGCCGCAAAGTTTTCTACGAGCACCTTGCTGCGCATGGTCATGATCGTGTCCACAGTTTCACTGTTCCCACTGGTCGTATTGCCTCCAACATGGTTGTTTGTTGTGCTCGGTTTCTTCGCAGGGCTCTCCTGGGGTCCGTTCAACCCATTGTGGAATTCCATTGTGCAAAAACGTGTGCAACCAGAGTTGCAAGGTCGTGTGTATGGACTGCAGATGTCGTTGCTCTATGCCGCACCTCCACTTGGTCAGTTGATCGTTGGTGCGTGCGTTGATGCGTATGGCTTGCAGCCAACGTTTGTGGTGTTAATGGCCATATTCGGAGTAGTGGGGTTTACTTTCGCTGCAACTCCAATATTGCGCAAGCTTTAGAGTGGTTGCATGCCGTTTCACCCGCAAGCACAAGCTGTAGCCGACTTTTATGCAGCGGTGCGCACCGCACCATTTGAAACTCTTGGAGTTGATGAAGCACGAGCAACCTATGCTGCGAGTAATGCCGTAAGCACAGAAGTAGTTCATGAAATTCGTGATGTGCAAGCGGGAACCATTCCGTGTCGTTTGTACCGACCGTCTGCCAAGACCGACCTTGGTCTGCTGGTGTATTTCCATGGTGGCGGTTGGACTATTGGTGACCTGAATTCACACGATGGCGTGTGTCGGTCGCTTGCTAATAAGTCTGGACATGCAGTGCTTTCAGTGGATTATCGATTGGCTCCTGAACACATATTTCCTGCTGCCTATGACGATTGTGTGACCGCAGTGAAATGGGCACATGAAAATGCGTCAGCACTGGGTATTGACAACACGCGTATGGCGGTAGGTGGCGATTCTGCAGGTGGAAACTTGGCTGCTGCGGTGGCGCTTGCCGAAGTGGTTCCCTTGAAGTTCCAAATGTTGATCTATCCGGCGGTTGATATGAGCATGAAGTCGCCATCAATTAATGAAAACGCAGATGCACCAGTGTTAACGAAGGCAGTCATGCTGTGGTTTGGCGACAACTACATGGGAAAAAATGGAGACCGCACAGCGGTGAGCGCTTCACCAATACTTGCCACAGATGATGCACTGAAGCGAACGCCACCGGCAATTGTGATTACTGCTCAATACGATCCGCTTCGCGATGAAGGCGAGGCTTACGGAAAGCGACTAGTTGAAAACGGTGTTTCGGCAACGATCACTCGCTACAACGGAGCATTTCATGGCTTCTTCAACATGATCACCATTTTGGACGATGCGCAATCTGCTCATGCCCAAGCATCAATGTTGCTAAAGAAGTATTTGGACTAACGAGTTATTCGTTGCCCTGCACGCGCTCAAGGTGAGTGTTGTCGGCAGCTAGAAGGCCAAGGGCATCACCAGGTGTGATTGCCGTGCAGAACTCGCCATGCAAGTTGGCAACGGTCATATCGTGCACGAGCTCTGGGTCGTAGTCGGCGCCATCCCAACCAATTCGATTTGAGGTGGAGCAGCAGTCTGGAACGAGATAGGTATCAAAGCCAAGGTTGCCAGCCATGCGAGTGGTGGTTTCGACGCACATGTTGGTGAAGAACCCAACGATTACTACACGTTGGATACCTTTGCGACGCAGTTCAATTTCTAAATCTGTGCCTACGAATCCGCTGTTCACATCTTTTTCAACCACGATGTCGCCAGGTTGAATTTCAAAGCCAGGTTTCTGATCCCCGGTTGGAAGTGAAAACTTCAATGGTGAATTGGCCTCGCGTGAATCATGGCGCGTATACGCAATAGGTAATCCTTTTTCGCGAAAACCCGCGAGCAAGCGAAGCATGTGCGATTCGGCATCAGGGTTATTGCGACGACCGGTTGGCCCGCCCCAATGTTGCAGAACATCAACACCTTTTTGCACGTCAATAAGTAGCAGGGCAGTTTCTTTTCCGAATTGGCGAATCATGGTGCAAATGTTACTTGCGGCGTGAGTCGCGGGCCGCAGGCATCCAGTTTTCACCGGCAGTTGCGTCAATGCGTGCAAGAAATTTGTGACCCACAGGCTCAATAAGCGCGCAATATTTCTCGGTCAGTTCTGCACCGAGTGATCGCCATGCCTTCTCGCAGAGTTCATTGGTCTTGTCCTCGATGTATTCGCGAAAAGCAAGTCCAGATTCGTTGATGCGGCCATCGGTCACGAATCCGCGTGCGTCGAGAACATTCCAAGCTTCCTCAAGTTGAGCATCGTCGGCACCGCGACTGCGGGGAATCCAGTCGCCGGGGTAACCCAAGAATGCATCGTGCAACAGTCCAGCCTGCACACCGCTGATGTCCTCGCTAGCGAGAATCGCAAAGTGTGTGTCGCCACGCCACTCGCGAATGCAATTGACGGCCAACCATGCGCTGAGAACAGGATTGTCTTCGTTGCGTGGCCATGACTTGTGTGCTGCGTACACGGTATGTCCAGCAATGGGAAGTGAATCGGCGGCATTCCACAATTGCGGCGCAAGTGCACCAAGGTCGTTCACAATTTCTGGTGCATATTCGTGCAATCCGGCAATAACTGCTTCGTTGCGAACTCGATATGAGTCTTCAAAGGTGGTGTGCTGTCGAGCAACATCAAGGCACAGGCTGATGAACTCTGCGCGAATGGTATAAAACGCCGCTGTCACTACGTCATTTCCCGCATTTGCTAGTGGGGCAGAGCGGGTTGTGATGTAATACCCAATGCCATTGGGAACACCCAGTTCGGTAAATAGCCGAATTCCATTTGGATCCCAATAGATCCAGCCGATGAGTCGGTGTGAAGCTAGCGATGCTCGTGCAGAAAGTGTTCGCCAATCGGTCATGTAAAGACCGTAGCAATAGTGCAACAATATGAGCGAACTATGAGCACTCCCAGCCTGTTTAGCGACAAGCGCGAGTTACTGCCATTTGACGGAAGCGCCTTACTGATTCCGCACTTCATCGCTTCTGTTGAATCCGCAAAACTTTTTACACAACTCAATGAAGAAACTCCGTGGGAAATGCCAGAGATGGTGATGTTTGGGAAGAAATACCCTCAAGCTGGATTTTCTACATGGTTCACAGATACCAGCGTGAGCTATGTGTATTCAGGAATCACTCGCACGCCACATGCCATGACGCCTTTGCTTCATGGCGTTATGGGTCGATGCGCGTTGGCATCCGGTGCGGAATACAACTCAGTACTTGTCAACTTGTATCGCGATGGCAACGACAGCGTCAGTTGGCATTCTGATAACGAGGAAATCAATGGAAGCGAACCGACGATTGCATCGGTGAGCCTTGGTGCAACTCGGCGTTTTGACCTGCGCCACAAGGAGTCTGGCGAAACCGTACGTGTTGACCTGGAAGATGGCTCGCTGTTGGTGATGTCGGGGTTATCGCAACACTGTTGGGTTCACCAGATTGCAAAGACGAAATCCAAGGTTGGACCCAGAATCAACTTGACGTTTCGACGAGTAACGCCAATTCTGCAGCGGTAATTTCTCCTAAGTGTGTAGTCACTACTTTCCCAGAAGGTGAAAGCACCAAAGTTGAAGGCACTGAAGTAATACCGAGAGCGGTTGAAACGCGCCCTTCAAAGTCAATGATGACTGGCATAGTGAGTCCAATTTCTGCTGCGTATTTCTGTACTGAATCAGACACATCTCCTAAGTTGACCGCAATGACATCAACCTCTGCATGGGATGCTGCGAACTCCTGCAATTGAGGGAGTTCAACTCTGCAGGGAACGCAAGTGGTGGACCACAAGGAAATGACCGTTGTGTTTCCCTTGAACACAGTCGATGAATCAATAGTGACGCCTTCAATGTTTTGAACATTCACGCTGGGCCAGTCGCGTTCACTCGCACTGTTTGACGAGCACGATGTGAATAGGACGAGTGCAAATAATGATCGCACGAACAATTTCATTCGAGTACTTCAATTTCAACGGTCTCATTCATTCGAATGGTGCATTCACCGGTGATTATTCCCGGCTTGGTCCAGAAATATCGAAATGTTTCCGCTGGACGAACAGTGAATGGACCAACGACATGGGTCATGACATCGTTATTGAC
>Ga0209770_10002093_pt1 | contig 10009 bp, 9 predicted proteins | sample LauGreSu1BDMLBDD_2_FD_187572 | JGI IMG/M metagenome (GOLD analysis project Ga0209770, IMG submission 187572) | Freshwater lake microbial communities from Lake Michigan, USA - Su13.BD.MLB.DD (SPAdes) (version 2) | ecosystem: Environmental > Aquatic > Freshwater > Lake | place: Lake Michigan, USA...
GGGTAATGGTTACGTTACTACATTAGTAAGTGGCGTTTCTAGCGTACTTGCTGGGGATATTGCCCAATTAAGAACAGAAACAGTTGCTGCTTCTGGAACACTTAATAGTGCAATTGGTCAATTAAGGACAGAAACAGTTGCTGCTTCTGGCGCTTTATCAAGTGCAATTAGCTCAGAAGAGTCCGCCCGTGTTGCTGATGTAGCTGCATTGTCTGCCGCTATTCAAGCCGGTAATTCAGGCTCTTCAGCTGCAGTTGATCAATTAAGAGCAGAGACAGTTGCTGCTTCAGGTACACTTGCTGGTGATATTAGCCAATTAAGAACTGAAACAGTTGCTGCTTCAGGAACTCTTGATTCCCGCATCACATCAGAAGTAAGTACACTAAACAGCACAATCCAATCTGTTTCTTCTACACTAGACTCGCGTATTTCCACAGAGGTTTCTAACCTCGTTAATTCTGCTCCTCAAATATTAGATACATTGGGCGAATTGGCGGCAGCTTTAAGTGGTGATGGAAATTTTGCTACTACTGTAGCTACAAACATTAGCAATCTACGTACAGACGTTGCTACTGCAACAGCTGCTCTTGCTAGTGACCTTAATTCAGAAGTTTCGGCTCTTGAAAGTTCTTTAGCTTCAGTTTCTGGTGCTCTTGATTCCAAGATTGACTCTGAAGTTTCGGCTTTAGAATCTTCTTTGGCATCCGTTTCTGGTGCACTTGATTCTAAAATTGACTCAGAAGTTTCAGCTCTTGAGAGCACAATGGCTTCCGTTTCAAGCACATTAGACAGCAAGATTGATTCAGAAATCAGCACACTTCATACACACATTGATTCCAAGATTGATTTTCTCTCTGGTGCAGTTGATGATGAAGTTGCAGCACGCGTTGCAGATGTAAGTGCTTTATCAGCCGCTATCAATGCTTTAGATTCAGGCTCCTCGGCTGCTGTTGAGCAATTGAGAACAGAAACAGTTGCTGCTTCTGGAGCTTTACAAAGTGGTTTAGATACTCTCCGTTCTGAGACAGTTGCCGCTTCTGGCACATTAGCTGGAGATATTAGCACCCTTCGTAGCGAAACAGTCGCTGCTTCCGGTTCACTCTATAGCACATTAGTATCTGTTTCCGGTTCACTCGATTCAAAGATCGATCAATCTGTTGCAGATCTCGTTAATAGTGCTCCTCAAATACTTGATACTTTAAGTGAACTCGCATCAGCACTCGGTTCTGATTCTAATTTTGCTACAACCGTAGCTAATAATATTGGAACACTTCGTACTGATGTACAAACAGCTACAGCTGCTCTTGCTAGTGATATCAGCGCACTTGAAACACAAGCTGCTACAGATCTCGCTCAATTAAGAACAGAAACAGTTGCTGCTTCTGGAACACTTTCCAGCGATATCAGCACACTTCGTTCTGAGACAGTTGCTGCTAGTGGAACATTAGCTAGTGACATCAGCACACTCCGCAGTGAAACAGTTGCCGCATCCGGCGCTTTAAATAGCAAGATTGACTCACTGTCTGCTTCTGTTGATACACAACTCAGTGATCTCCATACACACATTGATTCTAAGATCGACTTCCTCTCCGGAGCAGTTGATGATGAAGTTTCAGCACGTATTGCAGATGTTGCAGCATTGTCTGCAGCTATCAATGCTGGTAATTCCGGTTCTTCGGCCGCTGTTGATCAATTAAGAACAGAGACAGTAGCTGCTTCTGGTACATTAGCCAGTGATATCAGCACACTTCGTTCTGAGACCGTTGCTGCTTCTGGTACTCTCTTTACCAAGATTGACAATGATTTAAGTGCTCTGTCCGCTGATATGATTGCTCGCGATTCCGCGATTCTCACATCTGCACAATCATATACAGATGCTGCTGTTACCGCTCTTGTTGACAGCGCTCCTGAGTTCCTTAATACATTAAGAGAACTAGCTTCCGCCATTGGTGATGATGAAAACTTTGCAGTAACACTCACCAACAAATTCGCTGAAGTTAGCTCTGCAATGGCTTCCGCTGCTGCAGCTGATGATGCTAGACTCGATGTTCTTGAAACAGCATTCGATACACTCACCAGTGCTTCAGGAGTTACAACTCTTGGAACAATTGCATCACAAAATTATGATGCAGTCAGCATTACAGGTGGTACCGTTATGTCAATCTCACTTAGTGCTGCGACACTATATGATTGCGTAATGGATTCAGGAACATTCTAATCAACCGGTAAACAATTAACTTTAGGGGGCCTTCGGGCCCCCGCAATTATTCATATAAAATATTATGGCAAACATTTTTCAAATCAAACGTCGTACATCTGGTCAAGCGGGCGCACCTGCTTCTCTTCAAAACGGGGAACTTGCTTACAACGAAGTAAATGACACACTTTATTATGGAGCTAATGATGGCATTCGTGCTATTGGTGGTTCTGGATCCTATGTTACATTAGGTTCTTCACAAACAGTTGATGCAGCTAAAACATTCTCAGGATCTGTTGATCTCGGAAGTTCAGCCGTCACAGTAACACAATCTACAGCCGATTCATCTTTAGCCGTTGCTAATACCGAATTCGTGCAAAACGTTGCTTCACTCCTTGATGGTGGAACCTTTTAATTTGGAGGTATTAACCTAAAAATATGGGAAATATTTTCAAAATTAAAAGAAGGACTACCGGATCAGCCGGTGCACCTGCTACTATAGCCCATGGGGAATTGGCCTTCAACGAAGTTGGAGAAGCCTTTTACTATGGGAAAGCTAGCAATGCATCTTCTGCTATTGGTGGTAAAGGTGAATTCTTAGATAAGAGTACATCACAAACAGTTGCCGGAAATAAAACATTCACAAGTAATGTAGTTCTTTCTTCAGCTGTTACAATAACACAAGTTACAACTGCTACAGATACCTATCTTGCTACTACTGAATTCGTACAAAATGTCTTCTCTGTTTTAGACGGAGGCAATTTTGATGATGCTGGTGGTGGTGGTGGTGGTGGTAATATGTTCGGTCCCGGTGATTTCGGTATCACATTTAATGGTTATTCTAATGAAGTCGGTACTGGTGGCATGATACTAGGTTTCTCGGATCAAAGTACATGGCCTGCGGGTACACATTTATTGTCCATGGAATACAGTGCTGATGGTGTAAATTGGGTTGAGTTCGGCACGTGGTTTGCTTCACATGTTGTAAGTTCTAACTACGTTAAAACAGCTAGCATGCATGCATCAAGTGATGGTGATTATTATGTTCGTGTATATGCAAAAAATTCAAGTTCACAAATCTTGGGTACAAGTAATATAATTCAAATCAACAAATCTACCTCTCTTGTTGATAGTTCTATAACATATACATTACTGAATGGTGCCGAGGGTGATGGTAGTTTCGCTGTTACATATAATGGCCCCGCAAATAATGGCACTCATGATTTTTTGATCGGTTTTGATCAAAATAATTGGCCTGCTGGTGCTACACGTTTCGCAGTAGAATTGAGCCAAGTTGGTGATTTCACAGTAGATGGTAGCATAGGTACACAACAAGAGGGTACTGTGATTGCTCAAACATACAACTATGAATTACCATTGGCAGTATTTGGCGAAGGCAACGGCGATGTGTATATAAGAGTATATGCATTAGACTCTAATGGTTACTTCCAAGGCGGTAGTTTGAACAGTGGAACTATATTGGCAACAAGTAGTACATTGAGAATAAACAAAACCAATGGGGTTTATACACTAATATCAGGTAATTCTGGCGGCGGAAATAATGGCGGTGGAAATACCCCTGTAACAGGACAATATTACTATTCAGTATCTAGCAGTGACTGGTATACAGTAAGTAACTGGTGGGGCGATAGCAGCCATACACAACAAGCAGCAACCCTTCCATTGTCATCAACTAATGTTGTTATCGTCAATGGATCCGTTGAACCTGTTGTTAGTCTGGATAATGCTAATTGGGTACAACCTGCGTCGATTGATTCGGGCTCTGTCGGTATCACATTCACATCACAAAACTTCGGAAATGTTACTTGCAGCATAAGCGGTGAGGCAACTTTCGAAGGAAATTCAACCTATAACGTATAATTAAATGAGCTTAAATACATCAATTGAAGGATCTGGGATTTTCCATGATAACACCGAAAATGCAGGTACAGTAACAAATGCAGAATTCTATGATTCGGCTACAAATACAGGAACAGTAGAACAAACAGCTACTTTCACTGATTCAGCAGCTAATCATGGCGATGTAGATGTTGCTGTATTCGAGGGCAATTCACAAAATACCGGGACAGTTGCTAATGCAATATTCCGCGGTTCTGCAGTTAATGCGGGCACCGTATCTGTGAGTGCAACATTCGAAGACAATGCTTCAAATACTGGAACAGTAGCTGATGCATCATTTACTGGTACTTCTGTAAATAACGGAGGAACCGTAACAGGCACAGCTAATTTTGCTCTTAGTACTACTAATAGCGGAACAGTTAATAACTTAATATATGCCGCTGGTTATGTTATAAGTGCCGGATTTATTAATTATATTACGATCAATGGGCAATACTATGAAAATGGTACTTATGACGTAGTAGCAGACGGAAATGGCGGTACAAATATCACATACACATATCTGAGTTCAGGCACATTAATATACGATGATACAATATCATATGTATATAGATCAGATGGTGCCGGCACGTATAATCAATATGCGCGCGAAGGTTATGTGATACAAAATGATGTAGTAAATTATATACTTATCAATGGTCTACCATATACTAATGGTACCTATGATGAAGTAGCTGATGGATTTGGTGGATCATATAATAATTATACATATTTCACTTATGGTGATGTAATATTTGACGACGGCACTACATGGGTATACAGAGCTGATAGCGCAGGTGGATATAATCAATATTATAGACAAGGTTATATTATATCCACAGCCAATAATTATATAACTATTAATGGAACACAGTATACTAATGGAACATATGATGTTGTCGCTGATGGATACGGCGGAACATCTAATCAATATTATTATATTGGAACAGGATCACCTATAGCTAATGATATTACTGTATATTCTATATTTGAGGGTGTAACAGTGGACAATGGAACTGTGGATTATATCTCAGATGGTAACGGGAATTATTATGAATCTGATAGAGATTATCCCGAAGTTGGCCAAACATTACATTCTGAACCCCTTTATGTAACCATAGAAGGGAGTTCATATGAAGCTGGAAATTGGAAAATAGAAGCTGATGGAGTAGGTGGAGGCTCTAGATATAATTACTGGACGGGTCAGGGTGAAGTCATAACAAATATAAATGGCGTTGATTATATATCTGACGGTAACGGCGGATATACAACTGGGCCATAAAAATTAACTCTTAACAATTAACAACACTCAATGGGTAGGTGGGCAACTGCCTACCCATTTTTTAAACACATAACATATATGAATAATAATATATTTTTAGACGGACAGGGTTCTTTCAACCATAACACAAAAAATGCAGGAACCATAAAATGGGGAGAATTTAATAATGCAGCAGTTAATACTGGCGCTATTGTTCTCTCTGCTGTTTTTACGGGTACTGCAGTTAACAGTGGTACTATCGGTGATTTGATGCCTGTATATGCCACTTCAGTATTCAATTCCAATAGTGGAAATTGGGAATCTACTTATACTACGGTATTAAATAACAGTAGTTTTTGGGCTGGTACCAGTTCAAATTCACAGCCAATGGCAGATGTATCTAGTTTAACAGGTAATTGGGAATCTACTTATACATTAATGAATGCTAAAAGTGCAACGTGGGATGCATCTTCATCAGCAGGTGTAGATTTAACTGTAAGAGGTTTAACAGGTAATTGGGAATCTACTTATACATTAATGAATGCTAAAAGTGCAACGTGGGATGCATCTTCATCAGCAGGTGTAGATTTAACTGTAAGAGGTTTAACAGGTAATTGGGAATCTACTTATACAACGGTTAATGCTAATAGTGCTAATTGGTCTTATAATGGATCAGATTTAAAAACTTTATCCGGCAATTGGCAAAGCACTTATAGTATTGTTAATACTAATAGTGCTAATTGGAACTATCAAGGAAATGATCTTAAAGCTTTATCCGGCAATTGGCAAAGTACTTATATGACAGTAAATACAGGTGGCAATATAAACGGAAGTTTAAGTGCTCATTCCTTAAGTGCAGCAAACATTCATGGTAGTTTAAATGCTAAAATTAACACATATAGTACACCAGGTACAACACTTAGTATATCTGATGCTGGTGCTATTGTAAAAATTAATTTCACATCATTATCAGGCAATATTTTAATACCCACAGAAGCCTCTGCAGGATGGATCCCGGGTACACAAATAATATTGATCCAATGGGGTACAAAAACCGCATCTATTGTAGGCAACGCGGGTGTCACAGTTTCGTCTTTTAGTAGTTTGAAAACTACTAAAGGTCAATATTGTGCTATAACCTTGGGTTATCTAGGATCAAATGTGTGGATACTTGGAGGCAATTTGCAATAATATGTTGGGAATATTGGGTTTATATATTACTGAAATTAAAGCCGCTGCAGCGGCTTTAATGGGTACAACATGGATCCAGAAAGGTTCAGATATAGATGGTGAAGCAGCAGGTGATTATTTCGGCTGGGGTGTTTCATTAAATGCATCTGGTGACACATTAGCTATAGGTGGATACAGTAATGATGGCAATGGGTCAAATAGTGGTCATGTTAGAATCTATAGCTGGAATGGATCTAGTTGGGTTCAATTAGGTTCAGATATAGATGGTGAAGCAGCAGGTGATTATTCTGGTTATTCAGTTTCATTAAATGGATCTGGAGACAGAGTAGCTATAGGTGGATACAATAATGATGGCAATGGCTCAAACAGTGGTCATGTTAGAATCTATAGCTGGAATGGATCTAGTTGGGTTCAATTAGGTTCAGATATAGATGGTGAAGCAGCAGGTGATAATTCTGGTTATTCAGTTTCATTAAATGCATCTGGTGACACATTAGCTATAGGTGGATACAATAATGATGGCAATGGGTCAAGCAGTGGTCATGTTAGAATCTATAGCTGGAATGGATCTAGTTGGGTTCAATTAGGTTCAGATATAGATGGTGAAGCAGCAGGTGATTATTCAGGTTATTCAGTTTCAATTAATGCAGACGGAGACAGAGTAGCTATAGGTGCAAACAATAATGATGGCAATGGGTCAAATAGTGGTCATATTAGAATCTATAGCTGGAATGGATCTAGTTGGGTTCAATTAGGTTCAGATATAGATGGTGAAGCAGCTGGAAATGGTTCTGGTTATTCAGTTTCATTAAATGCAGACGGAGACAGAGTAGCTATAGGTGCCCCCTATAACGGCACTGGCGGCCATGTTAGAATCTATAGCTGGAATGGATCTAGTTGGGTTCAATTAGGTTCAGATATAGATACAGCCGCAACTTATTCACAGAGCGGATGGTCTGTTTCATTAAATAATACCGGCGATTTAGTAGCAATAGGGTCACCACAATCCATCCAAGCTGCGGGGCCTGGTTTTGTTAAGGTATATCAATGGAATGGTACATCGTGGATTCAAATAGGATTAGATATAACAGGCGAAGCGTCTCTTGATCGGTTGGGGGCGTTTGTTTCTCTAAATTATGTGGGTGATAGCCTAGCCATTGGTGCACCGTATAATGACGCCAACGGATCCAGCAGTGGACACGTTAGAGTATATAATCTAGTGTAGATTTTATATAGTCACATGATTGGGTTCTAAACCCTCTCACATTTTAAAAGCACTGTCACGCGGTCAATATTTTCCGCTGACAGTGCTTTTATTATTAATATATTATCTTTTTGAAGGTATTCTTCCCAATCTAGGACATCTAGATCTCTATTCTTAATATCATTAGAAATGAATGGTTTATTGCTATTACAAATAGATACCATATTGGGATAATTATCGTAATCGCATGTTTGAATATCTAATAATACGGAACCAGTAACTGTAGCTAACAAAGTCCATGCTACTACATTGAGATTAAAAGGTACGGTGAAATAATTCACATCCTCGCCGCCAACCAATGATTCTGGAGTATTAATATCATATGATATAGTATAATATTCTCTACCACCTATAGGAATTATATTCGTAGCATCTCCATTACCATCTTCACCACCGCCATAATAAAGAACGTCATTGATTTCATTAAAAGCCAATTCGCCATTCTTCAAACTAGAAGGAGCCCCCGCAGATCCTATCCTCCTTCGCTTAATTTTTATCGTACTATACTCCGGCATGGTCAGTATCACTATTTATGCAAATATCAAAAAAATAAAAGCATATGGAGTGATACTAAAATGTGATTAATCTTGTTTATCGACAGGCAAATCAATTCCTCTTTCATTAGCTACTGATTTCATCTTAGCTAAGTAGGCTACCATAGTCTTTGGTCTTTTACCTTCATGTTGAAAATCATTTTTGCGGTTAATCAGATCTTTATAAATCTTTATAAATCTTTCTTCAGAAATATCATTCAAATCAACATCTTTATCTTCACCAGAATACTTGTCTTCATTTCTTTTAAGATAATCAATAAAATCATCAAATTTAGATTGCTTCTCTGGCGAAGTTGAATAACCTAATTTAGTCATTCGTGTCCAATTCAATACTCTGCCAAGATTAGCCTTTGTTGGGTTATCATTAATGAATTTTTTGACGAAAGCAATTTTTTCATCTACATCTTTAATTTTCTTAGCATCTGTTCTAGTGTCTTGCCATTCTGTGTTAAATTTATTAACACTTTCAATATAAAAATTCTTAAATGAATCCATGTTTTTATTTACTCCATTTGATATTATGTCTACAATCAGGCCAGATATATCCTACTTCTGGATCTGCATCCGGAAATACATTTCCATAAAAAATTGGATCCTTCTTCTTTAATACACATTGATGGGTATAATGAATTTCATTATCGCCAAACCAAAAAGGTAAATCATTGTTAGTAGAAAAAAAATCTTTATAATAAGCAATTTGATCTTCAGTATTATCTTTATACCCTCTGCGCTTCCACTCTCTACATGATACAATACCATATTCAATCAATTGATTGAAATGGCCCCACCACATCCATTTACAAGGATCTCTAAACCCCAAAGTCTTGTCTTGATCAGGGTTCATTTGGAATGATCTCAAAATGCCCAATACTTCAGCACGTTGTTTGCCAAGCCTTCTATAATCAAGCACTCTCAAAGACTTTTCATAATCTGGATAAGGAAGAAATGTCTGCATATTGATAAAGTAAATGGTTTCCGAAACCCTTCAAGATATTGTATGTTTATTACAAAGAATATTGAAGCCTATCAAAATCTAAAAAACAAATCTAGGTATGATAGGGGATCAGCAGATGCATTGAAATTGACAGCTTTTACTCTGAAGAAGGAAATTGAAAAAGAAGAAGAAAATAACTTTGGAGTAATTAGAGATAAAATGGCAGAATTGAATGTTCCATATTTTACGGTGTTACCATGTGGTTTTCATTGTGAAAAATCTTTGGATAAACATACATTCAATGATATTCAATTTTGCGGTAAAGCTTGGAGAGCACCTCACTATGCAATAACAACTAAAGAAGCATTCTGGGGAATTAGACTTTTTCAAGATAAAAGTGAGTATCGAGGTCTTTATGTAAAATTAGATAATCAATATATTCAAGTAAAGAAGCGCAAAGATATTTTAAATTTTTATTTCAATATGAATATTGGAACAACCTGTTCTTCTATTCCTTTGCCTAGCCACCATTTTACATCCACAACGGCTAGTGATATTTTGGACTGTATTGAAAATATCAAACGATTTTCTACAACAGATATTATTTTAGCTAATCTAAAAGTTATTCGTCGTTATATTAAAGAATTTCATTGGAACGGCAAAGAAGAAGTTATTGAACGAATCAAACCTTATGCACACATCAGATAAT
>Ga0209770_10002095_pt1 | contig 10009 bp, 11 predicted proteins | sample LauGreSu1BDMLBDD_2_FD_187572 | JGI IMG/M metagenome (GOLD analysis project Ga0209770, IMG submission 187572) | Freshwater lake microbial communities from Lake Michigan, USA - Su13.BD.MLB.DD (SPAdes) (version 2) | ecosystem: Environmental > Aquatic > Freshwater > Lake | place: Lake Michigan, USA...
AATATTTATTAAAAGTAAAATAAATTAAATAGTTTATATTTTTAAAAATAAAATAAGATTTATAAAAAAAATTGAAGTAAACTTTAATAACTAAAAAAAATAATAAAATTGACAAGTAAATTGATTCAAGTAAAAATAAATTATTATTAAAGAAATAAAAAAATTTAATTCCAAAATTATGAGAAACTAAATCAAAATTTAATTGAATAAAAAAGTAAGAAAAAACTATTATAAAAAAAAAAAATGAAAAAAAATAATAAAAATTTATAAAAAAATAAGTTTTTTTTGAGAAATGAATAAATATCAAAGCAGTTATTAATACAAATAAACCTAACGTTTCCGACGAATCTCAATTTCATCAACCGCCTCACGAACCTTCTTGCATAGCTCATCAACTTCCCAAAAAAAGAGATATCATGTTTATAATAAAAATAAAAATATTAAAATTAAAATGTTTTATTAAAATAAATTCGTTTAAAAATAAAATCTTATTTTTAAAGAAAAATGTAAAATACAAATAAAAAATTAATAATAAAAATAAAACACTTAAATAAAAAATAAAAGGATGATATTTATTGATATTATTTAATAAAAAAAAATTGAAATTAAAAAAATTTACACTGAAAAAATTGAAATTAAAATTACTTAAAAAAGAGGTAATAATTTCAAATGAATAAATAAGATATAAAAAAAGAAAAAATATAAAAAAAGAAAAATTATAAAAGTTTAATAAAATTAAAGATATTAACATTACAAAAAAAAACAAAGGAAGGTATCAAAAATTTGTTCAAAAAAACGAATATAAATTTAAGATGTTATCATTTACGTTAATTTTAAAAAAAAGGTCTATAATATTTGAATTAAATGTTATTAATTTAGTAAAAAATAAAAATAAAAAAATATGTAAATTTAAAAAGTAATTTACTTTATATATCAAAACAACAAATAAAAATTAACTTTAGTAATATTGTAAAATGTATAAATTTCAAATCAATAAATGATCGTATAAAAAAAAAAAATTATCACTAAAATGAATAATAAAAAAATTAAACTCTAATAAAATTATTAAATAACTCATATCAGTAATTAACATCGTGAGGGATTAAGAATATAGGAGGTAAGAATCAAAATATTTTTAAGGCAAATCAACCACCCGCAAAAAAAACTATAAAATGTACTGAGGATATAATTAAATGTAAGTATTCAGCTAAAAAAAACATCATCAGCATTGGACCACTATATTCAACCGCATATCCAGCGACTACTTCAGATTCGGTTTCAGCGTGATCGAAGGGGGCTCGTTTTGATTCTAATAAAAGTATAACAATAAAAGCGGAGGCTGCCGGGCTGTATAAGAACAAAAATCAATAGATATTTTGGGCATTGACGAAATCATGAAAATTTGCTGATTGTGAACTAAAAACAAGTAGTGAATATAAAACAGTAACAAAAATATCTAATGAAATTACATGTACAAGTGCTCGAACAGTACCTATTATAGCATAACGAGACTGACTTATTAATCCAACTAAAACAAAAAAAATATTACTTAATAAAATTAAAATTAAATGATATAAAATTAAAGAATCAACGTTTTCAAATATAAAAAGAGAAGGACCTCATATAAAATTTTGAGAAAACATAAGTTGTAAAGCATATAATAATGCTAAAAAAACTGGAGCTAGGGCAGATGTCGGTCTGGGAATTAGAAAAATTTCTTTTGTTAATAATTTAACTAAATCTAAAGCAATTTGAAAAGCACCATTTCGCCCCATTACTGCAGGACCCATTCGTCTTTGCGCGTACGCTAAAAATTTTCTTTCAACTAAAACTACAAATAAAGCTAACAAAACTGAAAAAAGAGAAAAAATTAAAGCCATTTCACTCAAATTCTTAAAACATTAAAAAAAAAATATAAAAAAATAAGAAAAAAAATAGAAAAAAAATAAAGAAAAATACAGTTATAAAAAGCATGTTTGCGACATTATTAAATTCGAAAATAAACATTTTATGCATAGGTCAAATAATTAAATCTAAATAAAATCTTATTATTTTATCAAATACCAACCGTTCGTTAAATAAGTAAGAAGAGTATATTAAAAATTTTTTAATTCAATTATCTGCTATTTTTTTTTGAAGAAAATCAATTAAAAAACCTTCTTGTCAGATTAATTCATTTAATAAATAATAATTTAATAAAAAATGAGTTTTATTTAAAAAATAAGATACATAAGCAAATTTTATTTTTTTTAAATTATAAAAATAAAAATTATAGAAATAAAATAAATTAAAAATATTCAAGGGTAAGAAGAAGGACTTGAACCTACAACCTTTGGAGCCACAATCCACTGTTCTACCAATTGAACTATACTTACCGTTTATTTTTTTTTTAAATTAGTATTGTAGTTTTGATTATTAAAAATTAATTGATGGTAATTTTTATTTATATTTGAAAAATTAATAAATTTCGATACTGTATTTTTCATAATATTAATATTTTTTTTATATAATTTTAAAGTTTTTCGAATAAATGTTTGAAAAAATTGAAAAATATAATGGTCAATTAAGTCTAAATGATGAACGAATCATGCCATATATAAATAAATATATTGGTAAGAGAATTTTACTCAAGGATTTCCTACATAACCACCTTCGGGTTCATAGTAATAACGTCCGCAAGGTAACATACTAGCGCTGCAAAATAAAGATAACATAAAAATAATAAAGGCAAAAGTTTGAATTAAAGAATTTTGCATAGGGATTGTAGGAACATGTTTGTTATAAACATTGTATCAATTATAAATAACAGGTAAAAAGGTCAATAGGATAAAAAATAAACCCATTCACATTAAACCTTCATAATGAGTAGGGGATATAACTAATAAACCCATTAAAGGTCTAAAATATCAGTGAGGGGCGACTCCGTAAAATCTAATCTCATCTAATTCGGCGATATTTCATCTTTCAAAAAAAAAGTAATTTACTGTTGATGGGTTAAAATGATGTAGTCAAAAGTACATAAAAACAAACATAGTTCAGTATCATGCATCTTGAATTTCTTTTAAAAAAGCATCGTAAAATCAAGAAATATAAGAACCTGATTTATCTTCGTAAGTAGATTCTCCACTATCGGAATCTCATGATTCGTGACAAAATAAAACATGAAGTTGAATAAGATATAAATAGTATCAAGGAGTAAAATAATGTAAAATCATTAGTCTAGTCATTTGATCGATATTTAGATGTTTGTTAGTAAAAATAATGTAATAGGTTTTATAGATATTATTAAAAACAGATCAATATATATTTGCAATAATCGTTAATGTTAAATCACTTAAATGGGTAGCACTTAAAGAAATACCAAGAGCGACGATATAATGAAATCAAAAGAAAGCGTAACCTCCTAAAATTCAACCGTCAGATTCGGCACTAATATAATTTTTTAAATATATTTTTTTTAAAATATGCATATATGATAAAACAAAAATGGTATCAACACCTCTAATGTGCATATAAAAAACTTCAGCTCCGAATCTAGTATCATTGAACATTTCTTCACGAAGTTCGATAACTAATCCAGGTTCGGGAATATAATATCATCCTAAATAAAATCCAGATAATAATTGTAAAGAAATGGCAATTAATAACATAAAACCAATAACAGATGTAACACTAGAAAATGGTAGAACTAAACGATTTACAAAAAAATTTAAATAAGAAAAAAACATACCTGATAATGAAACTAAATTTCATCCTCAACTTGTAACTGCATCTACACCTTGAAAAATAGGATGGTAACCTCATTGAACTCGACGAAAATATCTACCTTCGAACAAAATTAATATTGTCAGTATAAAGCGTGACGTTCATAATCCACAATAAGACTTAACAAAAATAACATAAAGAAAAATATTAATAAAATAAAATCATAAAAACCTGCAAAAACAACACCCGATACATACGGAAATAAAAAAATTAATTCAATATCATAAAGTAAGAAAAAAACACAAATAAGTAAAAATTGAATAGGTAATCTTATTGGTTTTTGAGTTTGCGGCTTAAAACCACATTCGTAAAAATCTCTCCTCGAGATTTTTAAAAATCCAAATCTTTTTAATAAATCACGAAAAGAAAAACAATTAATTGCATTATAAACAATAATTCCTAAAATTGCAACAGATAAATAATTAAAAAAAACTTCAAAGTCTCCCAAACTTACAAATAAATTTAACATAAATATTAAATTAAAAAATATACGAAAGAAAAAAAATAAAAAAAATTAATTTATACATATATTTTTGTCAAAAAAAAAAATAGAAAGTAATATTTTGATAAGAAGTATAACTAAAAAGCATTTTAATAATTAATCAGGTTTTTTTAAAAAAAAAATTAGGAAACATTTCTAAATTTTAAATAATTAACGATAGGAACTAACTTTTCCAGTTTTTTTGTAGATAATTTGTTTAGCAAATCGAATACCTTTACTTGTAAAAATGTTAATTTTTTTAATATTAACTAATTCATTTGTTTTTTTTTCTAAATCTTTTAAATTTATTCCAAAAAGAAGAATAGAAGTTTTAGTGATAAATTTAACATTAATAAAAAAAGAATACAAATACAATAAATGAGAATAACCGAATTGAAGGGCGATGGTATTTCTATTATTTTTGTAAATATAGTAACCTTTTCCTTTAAATTTAATTTTTCTAAAAAAAATTTTTGAAAAGGAAAAAAAAATTATTTTAAAATAATTAAAAAATAAATTAAAAAAATTATTTTTAAAAATAAATTTAATAATTATAGATTTCAAATACTTATCATACGAAATTAAAGTAAATCTATTAAAAATCGGTAAAAAAAAAAAATAAAAATCAGAATATAAATACATAAGTAATAGGCGATTGGGGGTAAAGTTTTTTTTTTTTAAAATTAACAGATTTCACTCATTTGGTAAATATAAAATTGTTTTATAAAAATAAGATAGGGGGTTGTATTTTTTTATAATAAATCTTTTTTTTCTAGAGATTTTTAATTTAGATTTAACCGTGTTGTAATTATAATTTCCATACCACTTCATTTATAAATTAATTTGTTTTATTTAAGAATTAGTTTTCAATGTTATCATTAAATTTTTTCTAAAATTTTTAAAAACATAGTTATGAGCAAATATTTTTGATTTTCATGAAAAACTTTTTTCAGGGCAAATTAATAAATTATTGAAAGTTTTTAATAATCGCTCGTTTAGAGCTTTACTTTGAAAAAATTTAATATCTTTGATAATTCAACGCATTGATAAATGTGATCTCTTATAAGGAGCTATATATTTTCAAATGAAAGTGTATTTACCAGATTTACCTCTTGAAAATTTTCTTATATTTTTATCAACACTATAAATAAAGTAACTAAAGACAGGGGATACTTTTGACATTAATAAATACAAATAATTTTTTAAAAAAAAAGTTGTGTTTGGTAATTTATTATTATTATAGTAAGAATTGTTATAGTTTAAAATAAAATTTTGATCAAATAAAAATACGTTAGAGAAATTATTATAAGAACAGTAACTTGTGAATATCGTATTGGTAAACATATATAAATCCAGTCATGAGCAATTTTCATTTGTCAAATTTATTTTATTTAACTTAATATTTTTAAAAAAAAACCTAAACGAATTAAATATTATTCTATTAAATTTTTCTTTTTTTCCTTTTCTCATTAAAAAATTTATAAACTTTAATAAAGGTAATTCAAAATTTTTAGTTCTTAAGGATGCACTTTTTTTAAAACAAATAGGAACATCAATCATATTATTAATAAAAAATCTAATAAAAGATGTATTTTTTAAATAAAAAAAATTAGACAAAAAGGCGGTGGAGTTATTGTAATTATATTTAATTGGAAAAAGTTTTTTAGAATCACTAAAAAGTGTATAGTTAGTAAAATTTGAGTTGTAATAAGATAATAAAGATAGGGCGTTAAGGTTTTTGTCTATATTAGTGAAATTAGATATTAAAAAAAAAAAAAAACTTAGATTATTATAATCTAATGAGAGGTTTTGTCAAAAAGGGATAACTGTGGGGAACTCTTGTTCGTCTTTTATTACAAAATACTTATTGTTTAATAAATTATAAAAAAACAAAAAATTTTTTTTTAAAAAAAAAAATTTAAATAAAAAGGTATATTTTTAAAACTTATAGTACATTTTTTGTTGAAAATAATTATTTAAAAAAAAAAAAAAATTAAATTTAGTACGGTAAATTGTTAATTTTTTTTGTTTTTTTTCTGGTAAATAAAAATCTAAAGATTTTTTGTGAATATTATTTTTGTTAGTTTTTTTCGATAAAGGTTGAAACAATAAAAATTAATTATTAATCAATTTTGATAACGTAAAATTCATATCTTTGAAAAATAAAGATTTTTTAGTTTATTTCTGATTTTATAGGATTTATATTCATTTAATACTTTATTTTTGTATTCAATTATTCGAAAATATTTTATACTAAAATCTTCGATTAATGATCTATTATTTTTTTTACTGATATTAAATCAATAGTTATTTAAAAAAATATTATTCGGTAATAATAAACCATAATGGATATATATGAGCATTAATTTATTAAACAAGTTATCTTGGTTTACAATTAAGGAGTTTTTTTTATCGTTGTATCAAAATCTATATCAAAATAGATTAAGACCTCATCTATTTATACTTGGATTAGACATATTTCCCAAAAAAAATTTAATTTTATTATGTTGTCTTTAGACTTCATTGAAAAGGGTAGATTTCTTACTTTTAAATTATATTTAAGAAAATAAAACTTTCTTAAATATATTTAAAAATTATTGTAATTTTTTTTATAAAAAAATTACAATAATAGCAACGAAAAATAGAAGGAAGGCGAAACTTTCAACGAAAGCAAAACCTAAAGTAGTATAATTGAATAATACTTCTTCTAAATCAGGTGCGTAAGAAATTCCTTTAATTAATGAAGCAAAAATTAATCCAGTAGCTACAGCGCAACCCATTAATGGCATAAAAACGAAACTTAAAGATAAAACTTTAGAAGCTTTAATGAATAACAAAACACATTAATAATAAATAATATTTAACATAAAAAAAAAATAGTCTTTTAAGATTATTAAAAAATTAATAAATCAAGAATTTGAATTGATTAATCACAAAAACTCAACCGGAAATCTTCAATAACAAACTATAAAACTCATAAATATCAATAAGTATAATAAAAAAAAAAAATAATAAAATTGTTTTAAAGAAGATATACAAAAAACAGTAAAAGTGTATGTAATTTCATTAGTAGCATAAACTCTTCTTAATAGGACTACTCAATAAATATATAAAAAAAAAATACTAAAAAAAAAAAAAATGTGTATCATTAAAAAAGCACCTGCAAAAGGACCGTCGTTTTTAAACCAAAAAACGGTACTAACTTTATGATAAGTAAAATGATCTCTTTTAGCCGGACCTCACCCTCATTTAGACGGTTCGTGACTTAATTGAATATAGTCGATTGATCGTGTTTTTTGATATCATAACGGATCAGTAAAATAACCAAAAAAGGCCATTATAAAATTTGTATAAAGTAAATATGCTATAAAAAAATTTATTATTAAAATAAAAAAAAATAGTTTTTTTCAATTTAATCATCTTAAATTTAATTGTAAAAGATGAGCTAATAAGATAATAATAGAAAATATACTAATAAATTTAAAAAAGAAAACTCTGGTGTACCAATTTCATCAAGAAAAAACAAAAGATAAGCTATAAGTTAATTCAAAATAAAATGGTATTATTACAAACAAAGCCGCAAGTCCGTAAGAAATAGCATAAATTAGGTCGATTAATCAAAAACTTTTGTATCAGGCGAATCAAACCCTTTTATCACGTCCGGTATAACTTCCGAATCTACTAGTTATTAAGTTTTCTGCAATTCAAGCAAATATAAAAATAAAAAGAAGTCATGTTTGTACTAAACTTCATTCGATAGGTTCTCATAAAGGTTCATCATCAGTAATACAAGCATCTATAAAAAAAATAATAAAAAGACCTCTTAAATAAAAAAAACTTTCACCGAAAGTTCTTTTATATATATCTAAAAAATATATAGAGGATTTTTTAAAATTTAAATTTACTTTTATAAAATTTAAAAATATGAAATTAATTAAATTTTTAAAATTATTAAAAAAAAAATAAATAAAAAAATTATTTTTAATTAAATTAGTATTTTGGAAAAAATTTTTTTTATTTTCAATGAAAAAAAAACTATAATCGGAGAATTGTAATTTTGAAATAAATTTAATTTTCTTTTTTCTATTAATTCAAAAATTTTTTTTAAAAATAAACTGTCAAAACAAGTAAGACGAGTTGGTCAAATTTTCTAAAAATCTATAATTAAAGGAAAATATAAAATTTTTTATTTTTTTAAAAAATAACGTTTTAGTTAAGAGATAATTACTGTAGAATGATAAAAAAAATTTATTAATAAAAGAGGACAATTGCACACACGTAAATTAATTAAAATACTAAAATTAATTAAGTAAAAATCTTTTAAATTTTTTTATTATAATTTTTACTACAATTAAAATAATTAAAAAATAGAATATAAAATTAATGAAAAAATAAAAATAAAATTAAATGCTAAATTTAATCTTTTTCTAACAATAAAAAGAATTGATACGGGCATAGAGTAAAAATTTAAATTTTTAAAATGATTTTTGAATTTTATAATAAATTTACTATTGTTCACGTTTGTTATCAAATAACAGTATTTTTTAAAAAGAAAAAGAACCAACAAGGACTCCTCCTATTTTTAATCTGATGACTTCATAGTGAGGTAGCAAGCCTTTAGATGTTGAAATTAAATAAACAGAATTTCCTGTTTTTTTAGTCAATAGATTCAATGATTTGTTTGAAATGGTAAATATTTTTGAAGGGGTTGATATTAATTTAAAATTCGAACATATAGGTTTGGTTTTATAAAAAGAAAGAAATATTTTAAAAAATAGTTTATTATTTTTTTTATTTTTTATAATAATAAATTTATGTAAAAAATTAACTCTGTATAAAAGCTTTAGAAAAGTAAATACTTTTCTTGTATAAAAAATACAAAAAATTAATTTTTTTTTTGATTTATTTATATTAATACTATTAATTACATAAGATAAAGAATAATTATATAACAAAGTTGGAAACACGGGATTCGAACCCATACTCATTAAACCCAAAATTTAATGCTTTACCGATTAAGCTAGTTTCCAATAAAAAAAAATAAATTATTTAGAAAAGTACCGAATCTCGTATATAGTTTTTTTGTTACTATAAATAAATCAGTAAGAATCTGCAAAATTGGCGACTTTTCAATTAAAAAAATAATTTAGTAAAAATAAATTCGTAAGATTTAAAATATAATTGATTTTAAAAATAATATTTTTAAAAAAAATGATGTTAATAAAATTATAAAAATGTTCAAATTTCATATTAAAATAAAAAAAAAGTTAATATAGATGAGAAAAAAATTACAATAATAAATCCCAAAAATTTTAATCAACCTAATTTAGTCAAGTAATCGTACCTATAACGAGGGGCTCCGCCTCTTATTAAAACTAAAAAACTTATTGCAACGCAAAATTTAATTGCAAAAAAAAAGGTCATATTTTGAGGAAATTGGTAAAAAATTTTTGAATTAAAAATTAATAAACCGTTTTGTAAAAAAGGGTCTATAGTATTAAGAAAAATAAAAAATAAATCTTGAAAAATGAAATTAATAAAAAAAAAAAAATCAACAACGTATAATTTTAAATCTCACATCAATTATCAACTAGCACGTTTAAAACCAGGTAAATTACCATTATTAGATTCAGTTCTAAAAAAAAATCTAGAGTAATTAGTGCGTTTAACGGTTGATCAAATTCGTCCCGTCTCGATGCATTTATTTTTTTGTTGAGTTATCGAAGATAGTCTAATTAATTTGTTTTTGTTATATAAAGCTAA
>Ga0209770_10002096_pt1 | contig 10007 bp, 10 predicted proteins | sample LauGreSu1BDMLBDD_2_FD_187572 | JGI IMG/M metagenome (GOLD analysis project Ga0209770, IMG submission 187572) | Freshwater lake microbial communities from Lake Michigan, USA - Su13.BD.MLB.DD (SPAdes) (version 2) | ecosystem: Environmental > Aquatic > Freshwater > Lake | place: Lake Michigan, USA...
GAAATGGTGGTTCGTCCAGGTGATACCTCGGTTGCGATTGGTATCGGTGATCTTCCAATCATTGCGCCATCTCTGTTGATTAACTTAATGGAGCATGCAGCGATTCTTTCTTTAGATCTTTATCTAGAGCCTGGTGAAACGACTATTCCAATTAGTGTTGAATTCATTTCACTTTCGCCTGCAGGAATTGGTGCTTCGCTGCGCGGAACTTCACGCGTTATTGAGATTTCAGGAAAAGAGTTGACCTTTGAGTGTGAGGTCTATGAAAATGAGCGCCAGATTGCGGCGGCCTTGATAAAAAGATCAGCGGTGGAGCGAGTATCTTTCCTCGCCCGCACCGCTGCTCTTCACTTAATTCAAAACGATAAGCTGTAAGTCTTAAAACAAACTAATTGCTTGCAATTAGCTCTGTGTTAATCAAAGTTGTTGTTATTACGCCTTCTTGGTGGCCCAGAAGATCTCTGCAATCTCATCGATCTTTGCGATCAATGAATCTGCAACTGCAACATCCTGAGTTCCCTTTGTTCCTGCAGCACCTGCAAGCTTTGTTGCCTCATTGAACAATGAGTGCAGCTGTGGGTATGCCTCGAAGTGTGGAGCCTTGAAGTAATCAGTCCACAGCACCCATAGGTGCTCCTTAACCTGATGTGAACGCTCTTCCTTGATCGCCACTGAACGTGAGCGGAAATCTGGATCTGGGTTAGCTGCGTACTTCTCCATGCAAGCCTTTACAGATAGCGCTTCGATCTTTGCCTGTGCTGGATCGTAAACACCACATGGAAGATCGCAGTGTGCGTAAACAGTTGTCTTTGGTGAAAACATTTTCTTCTCCCCTAATGCCAATAAATTGCTCGGTTATGGTGCGAGACTACCGCCCATGAGGAAATTTGGCACAGTCAAGATCTCAGGATCCTCCATGGCCCCGACCTTTAAGGATGGCGACTGGCTTCTGGTCTCATGGTTTGATGGCGGCCTTCCATCTTTGGTTGGCGAACGCATTCTGGGCAAGGTTGTCGTGATTGAACGTGAAGAACGCCCAGGAATCTTCTTAGTAAAGCGCCTTCAGAAATCCCATGGCGGTAATTTTTGGGTTCAGGGCGACAATGATGAAAGCACCGATTCACGCACTTGGGGATGGATTCCAAGCACAGAGATCGTTGGCGTTGTGTTATTTAGGTACCGCAGAAATCGAACAGGTAAATAAAAACGCCCCCGAATTCACGAGGGCGTTTTTAATCAAAGTTTTTTTAGCGGGTGAAAGCCTCCAGCAATAACGCTTTTTGCTCATCCTCATGCAAGTGATGGCTACCAGTTGCAGGAGATGCTGTTGCACGACGTGAAACACGACGAAGAATACGATCTCCAAATCCACGACCACCATGTGCATCAGATGTACGCAATGCGATGTGTGACCATGGACCCTGGTTAGCAGGTTCATCCTGTACCCACAGCAAGTTTGCATTTGGATGCTTGTTTGCCTCTGCAACCATTTCATCAATTGGAAGTGGATACAAAAGTTCAACGCGAACAATTGCAGTTCCAGTTTCGCCAAGCTTGGTGCGCTCTGCAACTAGGTCGTGATAAATCTTTCCTGAACAGAAGATCACGCGTGATGCGTTCTGAACTGAATCATCACCAATAACTGGACGGAAGTGACCAGTAGTGAAATCTGACAGTGCAGATGCTGCAGCCTTCAGGCGAAGCATTGACTTCGGTGTAAAGACAATCAGTGGACGTCGCGCAGGGTTCTTTGCGTGCCAACGTAACAAGTGGAAGTAATTTGCTGGGCTGGCAGGTTGTGCAACAGTCATGTTCTGCTCTGCACACAGCTGCAGGTAACGCTCAATACGTGCTGATGAGTGATCCGGTCCTTGTCCTTCATATCCATGTGGAAGTAGAAGTACTACAGATGAACGCTCGCCCCACTTTTGCAATGCAGAGGAGATGAACTCATCGACAACTGTCTGGGCACCGTTGGCAAAGTCGCCGAACTGGCCCTCCCACAGAACTAGCGCCTCTTCACGCTCAAGGCTATAGCCGTATTCAAAGCCCATAGCAGCGTATTCGCTAAGCAATGAGTCGATTACGAAGAACTGGTTTTCATCCTTGATAAGTGCACGAAGTGGCGTCCACTCGTTGCCATTTTCCTTATCAACGATAACTGCGTGACGGTTTGAGAAGGTTCCACGACGAGCATCTTGTCCTGCAAGACGAATTGGATGACCTTCTTGTAGCAATGATCCAAATGCCAACATTTCTCCTGTTGACCAATCGATAGTTGCATCGTTGAGTGATTCCACACGCTTTGCAAGCTGTGGAGTCAACTTTGGATGGACGCTAAATCCTTCTGGAACAGCAAGCTGTGTTGCTGCGATTTCACGTGCGATGTTTTCGGAGATCGCAGTGTTGATTTCCTGTGCAGCTGGAGCGACTGGAGCCTTGAAGTTTGCATCATGCTCTGGCTCGATGTTGTTAACTGCAGCAAAGATTGATTCAAGTTGCTCTTGGTAATCGCGTGCGATTCCTTCAGCCTCTTCAGGAGTGATATCTCCACGACCAACAAGTGCCTCCGTGTAAAGGGTTCGTGTTGAACGCTTTGCATCAATCAACTTGTACATCAACGGCTGTGTGAAGCTTGGCTCATCGCCTTCGTTGTGACCGCGACGGCGGTAACAAATCATGTCGATGACAACATCCTTGTTGAACTCTTGACGGTATTCAAAAGCCAAACGAGCTACGCGAACACATGCTTCTGGGTCATCTCCATTTACATGGAAGACAGGAGCCTGAATGATCTTTGCGTAATCAGTTGAGTACTGAGATGTGCGTGATGCGTGAGGTGAGGTTGTGAAACCGACCTGGTTATTAATTACAATGTGAACAGTTCCACCTGTGCGGTATCCGCCCAATTGGGAAAGCTGTAGAACCTCAGCGTTTACACCCTGGCCCGCAAATGATGCATCTCCGTGAAGCAGAATAGGCATTACAGAGAAGGCATTTTTGACGTTAAGGCGATCCTGCTTTGCACGCACGATTCCTTCGAGAACTGGGTTAACAGCCTCAAGGTGTGATGGGTTAGCAGCAAGGTAAATCTTGGTTTGTGCACCTGACTCAGAGGTGAAGACACCCGATGTTCCCAAGTGGTACTTCACATCGCCTGAACCTTGAACCTGGTTCTCTGCGTAATGACCCTGGAACTCTTGGAAGATCTGTCCTGCAGATTTTCCAGCAACATTTGCCAGAACATTCAAGCGACCGCGGTGAGGCATGCCGATGCAAACCTCATCTAGTCCGCGCTCTGCAGCTGCAGAGACAACCGCATCAAGAAGTGGAATTACAGATTCGCCACCTTCTAGAGAGAAGCGCTTTTGTCCAACAAACTTTGTGTGCAGGAATGACTCAAATGATTCTGCGCTGTTGAGCTTGCGCAGTACACGCAGCTGCTCTTCCCGAGGAAGCTTGGCGTAGCCAACTTCAACCTTGTCCTGAATCCACTTACGTTCAACTGGATCCTGGATGTACATGTACTCAACACCAACTGAACGGCAGTAAGAATCACGAAGAATTCCAAGAATCTTGCGAAGCGTCATGAACTTCTTGCCACCAAAACCACCAGTAGCAAATTCGCGATCTAGATCCCACAGAGTTAAACCATGTGTCACAACATCTAGATCTGGGTGTGAACGCTGGATGTATTCAAGCGGATCTACATCTGCCATCAAGTGACCAAATGTTCGGTACGCCTGAATTAGCTGCTGAACACGAGCAGTCTTATTGATCTCTTCATCACGTGTAAATGCAAAGTCATTTGCCCAACGAATTGGCTCGTAAGGGATACGTAGCGCAGAGAAGATCTCATCGTAGAAACCTTCAGCACCCAAGAGGTACTCGTGCATGCGACGTAAGAAATCTCCTGATTGTGCACCTTGAATAATGCGGTGGTCGTAAGTGCTTGTAAGGGTAATTACCTTGCTAACAGCCATGTTTACGAGGGTTTCTTCACTTGCACCCTGGAACTCAGCTGGGTAATCCATCGCACCAACACCAAGAATCAATCCCTGTCCCTGAACAAGGCGTGGAACTGAGTGGACAGTTCCAATTGTTCCTGGGTTAGTGATCGACATTGTTGTGCCAGCAAAATCTTCAACAGTTAACGCACCAGAGCGAGCCTTCTTAATGATCGCTTCATATGCAGCCCAGAACTGTCCGAAATCTAAATCTTCGCAACCCTTAACTGATGGAACAAGAAGTTGACGTGAACCATCTGGCTTTGCCAAGTCGATCGCAACACCAAGGTTCATGTGCTCTGGCTTTCCAATTGCTGGCTTGCCATCTAGTTCGCCAAAGAATGCGTTCATCTCTGGCATTGCACGAACTGCCTTGATCATTGCGTAAGCAATGATGTGTGTAAATGAAACCTTGCCACCGCGACCACGCGCTAAGTGATTGTTAATAACAATTCGATTATCAATCATCAACTTCGCAGGAATTGCACGTACCGATGTTGCAGTTGGAACTGAAAGTGATGCCTCCATTGATTGAACAACGCGAGCGCTAACTCCGCGGATTGGTTCAAGTGTTGATGCACCTGGTGTAACTAAAACTGGAGCTGGCTTTACAACTGGATCTGCAGGTGTTGGTTGTGCCGCAGCTGATTCACGAACGATTGGTTGTGACACTGGAACTGCTACTGGTGCTGCTTGTGCAACTGGAGCTACGGGTGCAACTGGCTGAGCAACAGGAGCTACTGGCGCAGCTGCAACTGGCTGAGCAACAGGTGCTGCTTGTTGTGCCTTAGGAATTGGTGGAACACCTTTGCTTGGTGCAGCGCTACCTGCAGTTGCACCTGGCTTATTTGTTTTGAAGTACTCAACCCATGCAGGGTCCACAGAAGTTGGATCCTGTAAATATTGCTCGTACATTTCATCGACGAGCCAATCATTTGCACCAAAATCCTGTGCCGACACTGGCAAACTCCTTCTGCATTGATTACAGGCCTAGCCTATCGGCCTGAGCCCGCATGAATAAACTCGATCTGCCGCTCTTTGGGCGAGATTGGCCACACTCCAGATGCCCTCTCCCCCCTCATCTCTAGTGCCGCTTCACTCTGCAAAGTTGGTGGATCTAGTCCACCCTTAAGCCATGCCAACAGCGATAGTGACAGGTGCCAGCCGAGGTCTGGGCTTTGAAAATGCCAAGGGGTTAGCAGCTCTTGGCTATCAGATCGTTATGGTGGCCAAGGATGAGGGCCGACTATCGCTAGCTCAGCAAACTCTTCAACAGCAATTCCCAGGTGCTCTCTTTTCAACCTATGCCGTAGATCTTGAGGATCTTGCCGCCACCCGTACCACCGCTAACCAAATCGCATCAGAGCATCCAGCAGCTGATGTGGTGATCTTGGCTCACGGGGTGATGAGCGAAAAGATGTCAAAGACTTTGCGCACCACTGATGAAGAGTGGCAAAGAGTTATGTCTATCAATTTGGATTCAGTTTTCATTCTGGTAAATGCCTTGGTCCCATCAATGGCAGAGGCGCGCAAGGGTCGCCTAATTATTTATTCAGCATGCCTTGGAAGAATGTCAGGTCCAGGAAATGCTGGTGGTCTTGCACCGTACCGAATTAGCAAAGCTGGAGTAAATGCACTTGTTCGAAACCTCGCCCATGAAACAGGCTTAGGTGCCCGAGGTTTATTAGTTGATGCGGTCTGTCCAAATCATTCACGAACCGATATGGGTGGAGCAGATGCACCTCGCAGCGCAGAAGAGGGTGCAGCATGTGCGTTGTGGCTGGCAACCCGAGAATTTAATGCAGGAGATACAACTGGAGTTTTGTGGGAAGACAATCAGATTGTCGAGTGGTAATTAATTTTTCTAGTTGAATTAAATATCAGTTGGAATTGCGCGAAGTGCAGCGATAAGAGTTGCACCAGCCAACGCCGCTAAAGGTCCAGCAACCCACCACAAATGTGCTTCTACTTGGTATGAAACAACGCCAAGTGCGATTAAGTTAGCCAAAACCGCTGGAGATCTTCCGTAGTACTTGCCACGGCGATAGCCAATTGCAGAGGCTGCAAGCCCGGCTGAACCCGCAACTGCAAATAAGAGAACACCTAGTAGTGGATAAATCTCAACATTCTCATGGGTAAAGCTCATTACAAGGAGCCACAAACCCAACCCTGCGATTACCGCTGCCTCAACAAAAAGTAGGGATGCCACTAGTGCGCGAGCTTTAGCTGCTTTGGCAGGATCTTGATTCATAGAGGCAAGGTTAACTTAAAGAGGGGTCCAATGCTCTTTTCTCATGATGGAATTCATGATTCGCAAACACATTTATCCTCGCCCTCATTCTTTTACGAGCAACTGCGGCGAGAAATTTCATTAGCAAAAAGAGTGCAAAAGCCCCTAGCGCTAGTCAAAGTGCTTTTCGTAAACCCAAAAGCTGTTCAGGTTGGCGCACACGACATTCTGCATTTTTCATATGAACTCACTCAATTAACTCGACATGAAGAGTGCATAGGACGTTTAGGGGTAAATGAGGTTGTCATTATTGTTAGAGATGGGCACAGTGATGCCGAACAATTGGTTCAACGACTTTTAGGGTCAACTTCACTTTCCGTCGATGGCTCATTACAAATCAAGATTTCAAAGATTTACGGCGAGGGTTATGAGGACTCTTTAACCCTTTTGGCGAGGTTGGATCAGGCTGAGTTAATTTCTCAGTGAGTTTGCTATCCACAGGTTAATTCTTAATGTCAGTAGCCGATCTACCTTTCCTGCATGGAACTCGATCTCGATGTGACCTTTGGTGCAATCGCGCCATTGATGAAAGACACAACAATTGAAGAGATTTGGATAAATTCACCTGAGCGAGTTTTTATCGCTCGAAATGGTCGCAGTGAGTTAACAAATCTTCTGCTTACCGCCGAAGAGGTTCGAAACATTATCGAGCGCGCATTGATGTGGAGCGGACGAAGGCTTGATCTGTCTCATCCATTTGTAGATGCTCGCTTACCCGATGGCAGCCGCCTGCATGTGGTCATTCCTGAAATAACTGCGGCACATTGGGCGGTCAATATACGTAAACATTTGATGAAAAACCTATCGGTAAATGATTTGGTGAACCGATCGGTGATGAGCCAAGAGATAGGCACTGCGCTTATTAATAGCGTGCAGGCTGGTCTTAACATCTTAGTTTGCGGCGGAACGCAAGCTGGAAAAACAACTGTGCTCAATGCTTTGGCGGGCTCCGTACCTCGCAATGAACGTGTGATCACAATTGAGGAGGTTTTCGAATTGACCCCGCAATTGCCCGATGTAGTTCAAATGCAGACAAGAAATGCCAATCTGCAAGGTGAGGGAGAGATTCCTCTGCGTCGATTGATAAAGGAGTCACTTCGAATGCGCCCATCAAGAGTCATTGTTGGTGAGGTTCGTGAGGCTGAAGCCCTTGATCTATTGATTGCACTTAACTCTGGCCTGCCAGGGATGGGAACTTTGCACGCTAATTCGCCGCGAGATGCGATCGTGAAATTACAGACACTGCCTTTGCTTGCTGGAGAAAACATCTCTCACAAATTTATCGCACCAACTGTGGCATCTGCTATTGATTTGATTGTCCATGCAACTCTGGATGTAACAGGCGTTCGGCGAATAAAAGAGGTAGCCGCTGTAACTGGGCGATATGAAAATGATCGAGCTGAGATTGAAATGCTCTGGAAATGGGATGGGGATCATTACATTCGCGGAGTCGGCGCTCTGCCCCACCCGGAAAAGTTTGCAGCTATCGGTTTACCCTTAACTTCGTGGTGGCATGCATGAAGCTGTCGCTACGTATTGGAATCTCTGCCTCAGCCGCAACGGCGGTCGTGTTGCTTATGACTCGTTCTCTAATTATTGCCGGGGCATTTGGTGCACTTGCTGCAGGTATTGCATTTGTAACTGTGCAGGCAAAGAGCTCGCTCAATGAAGCCGCTTTAGTTGCCGCATGGCCAGAGGTTATTGATCACTTAATGTCTGGAATCCAATCAGGACTTTCCTTAACTGAGTCTTTAGCAGGGCTCTCAACTAGAGGGCCCGAAGTGCTGAGGCCCTCATTTCTCCGATTTAAAGCCACCTTGTTTAAAAGCGGTGACTTAACAGTTGCGATTGAGGAGCTCAAAGAGAGTTTTAAACACCATGGAAGCGACCAGATATTTGAAGCTTTGCTTATCGCAAAGAGTTTGGGTGGAAGTGAGCTGTTACAGATACTGCGCACCTTAGGAGATTTTCTACGTCAAGATCTTGCTCTTCGACGCGAGATCGATGTAAAACATGGCTGGATCAAAAACTCTGCACATATATCTGCTGCCGCACCTTGGATTCTGCTGCTGCTCCTTTCGACACAACCCAGTACAGCAAATGCTTACTCCACTCCAACCGGGGCTTTGATTCTTATCGCCGGATTGTTCCTAACGGCAATTGCATATCTTTGGATGAATCGATTGGGGCGATTGCCACAGACTCCGAGAGTTTTTGCATATAAGGGTTCTTCGCAATGATTCAAATATTTCTGGTTACCGCGTTGCTTGTTATCCCTGCCGCGATACTAATTCTCATAGGCGATCAAGTTGATCCAGTTGAAGATGCTAAAAGGATTTCACGCAAAAATGCGAGAGCCAGTGATGACAGAACACAGCTTCGCTTAAGGCTTGAAGAGTTAGGTCGAGGTGGTGATAGAGAGTATGAAGATTTCCGAATCAGGCAATATGGATACTGTGCCGGCTCTGCTGCGATTGGATTTGCATTTTTTACAGCCATCTCCGCTTCGCTCTTTCTTGGTTTTGTGGCATCAATGTTTTTCGGTACCGCGATCTATCTGCTGATCGATCGTCAACTAACGCAAGATGTTAAGAAGCGACGGGAGCTAATCGAAGCGGAGTTTCCGGCGATAGTTGAGATGTTGACCCTTGCAATCGCAGCGGGAGAAACTCCGATGAGCGCCATGGTACGAATTGCACATAGTGCTGATGGTGCACTTTCTAAGGAGTTCGCAATTGTTATTGCTGGTGTGCGCTCTGGAGCTCCATTACACGAGGCTTTAGATTCGATGGGGCGCCGTGTGAAATCTGTAATGATTAGAAGGTTTGTTGATGCGCTAGTTACAGCCACCCTGCGTGGCGCACCTCTTGTAGAAGTGCTTTCTCGTCACGCCGTTGAGGCCCGCGGAAATCAACGCAATCGAGTTATGGGAGCGGCAGGTAAAGCTGAAATCTCAATGATGATTCCAGTTGTGTTCCTTATCCTGCCGATCTCCATCCTCTTTGCACTGTGGCCCTCACTTGCAAACTTGAATCTCTTTGCCTCTTAAGCAGCACTCTCTTCGCGTTCATCCTTTGCAACGTTAAGTTCAATCAGTTCACCTTCTGCGTTGCGTGCAGCAACCTCTTTCAAAGATGGTCGTCCAGCTTTGCGCTTCTTGGCGATGATGCGACCCTCTTCAAAAAGTTCGCCGCCCCAAACACCTGCTGGCTCTTGGCGCGATAACGCACCTTCTAAGCACTGTGCACGCACGGGACACCCACCGCAGAGCGATTTAGCCTCTTGAACCTGCATCTCATCCTCAGAAAAGTAGAGCTCAGGATCTGCTGTGTGGCATGGCAAGTTAAATGATGATCCATCGCTGTATGTGCCCGTTACGGCATCCAAACCGATCTTCTCATCTGCCCAGCCTGGTACTAGTAGTTCGCTGAAGAGAACGCTCATGTTCTCACCTCTTCTTTCCTTGTTGGCCAACTGTCGTTGGGTCTTGCTATCTCTTTCGGTTTTCAATGGTTATCGGGAGATATCCGTTGTGCATTCTCTGTTTTCACTTGAGTTAATTTTTTAGTAATTAACCTCCGGGAAAACAAAAAGGGCTCCGAATCCTTTTGGATTCGAGGCCCTTGGCTTCAGTTCTAAATCGAATTATTCGATTGAACCACCATTGGCCTCGTATCCGGCATAAAAAGCTGCGTAAAACGCTGGCTTTG
>Ga0209770_10002098_pt1 | contig 10002 bp, 3 predicted proteins | sample LauGreSu1BDMLBDD_2_FD_187572 | JGI IMG/M metagenome (GOLD analysis project Ga0209770, IMG submission 187572) | Freshwater lake microbial communities from Lake Michigan, USA - Su13.BD.MLB.DD (SPAdes) (version 2) | ecosystem: Environmental > Aquatic > Freshwater > Lake | place: Lake Michigan, USA...
TGTTTTATCATGTTTGCCTTTTGTGGGCATTTCTCCAAATACGTTTGTTTGATATCATATACCTCTATTTTCGCGTATGTTTCCGGCAATTGTTTTATTAAATTTCCCGTTCCTACCGCCGGGTCTAATACCGTCCCGCTTCCGCTCAAATAACTTACCATTCGCTTTGCGATTTCTTCCGGTGTAAACACATCGCTCTTTTCAAACGCTTTTAGGTGGACATCTATCTCCGGTGTCATTGTTAGGTTACTGAGCAGTTTTTTATATTTTATTTTTTCAATTTTGTTTCTTTATACACATTTATTTTTTTGGTAGTTATCGCTATATTTTTATACCCTATAATTATATATTGCCTCACGATGACTTCTACGTATTTCAATATGACCGATCATACCGGGTTGAGTGGGTTTTTGCCTACAGTTACTTTTACGGGTACTGGCGCTTTTACGAAAGCTATGCGTATTGATCAGTTAGCCACTATTGGGATTACCGGCTTTTATGAGGCGGATTTCGTGGATACTATTACGACAATTGGTCAAGATGGTGATCTTTCTGGTGCTTTTCAAAATGATACGAAAGTCGTCGTCGTTACCATTAATAAAGTTACCTCTATCAAGGCTAGTGCCTTTTCGGGTTGTACTGCTTTACGCTCTATTACACTTGATACTGCTATTAACACCGATGCTACCAATGCTAATTATAAACGCTATTTATTAACTTCTATCGGCAATTCCGCTTTTTATGGTTGTACCTCCTTGCGTAATTTACATATTCCCGATACGGTTAGAATTATCCCTGATAGTTTGTGTCAAGGTTGTACTGGCTTAGAAGTCGCTGTTATGGGCTATGGATGGAACCGTTCCGGTGATACTTATATTACTGATGCTTCTATTAATCAATACGCTTTCGCCGGCTGTACCAATTTACGGTTTTTTATCATTCCAGAAACGGTGGGAACTGTTGGTGATAATGCCTTTAATAATTGTACTTCGCTTTCTTACGTTGCTATTCTTGGTAAACCTACCTTCGGGTTTACTGTCTTTACTGGTTCGATGGGTAGCGGTGCTAGATATGTTTATGATACGACACAAACGGGTTTAATTATTCCGTCTGGTGCTACTATAAATCCATATACCGAGTATACGTTCCAAGCCAGTGATGGGGTCACTCTCACTGCTGCGAATGTTCTGTCTAGGTTTAATGGGATCACTCCCACGCCTACGTGGGTTAAAGTTAAAATTATTGGTAACCTTACTACTATCGGAACGGCTGCATTTCGTCCATATGAAATTACCAATGCTCATTATTCAAGAATTATTGGGGTTAGTTATCCTAGTACGGTTACTACTTTTCAATACGGTATTTTTGAATCTTATAATTCCCCCACTTATGGCGTATGCAATATTGCTGCTCATTATATTCCCAACACTGTCACGACTACAACGACGGGGTCAAATCAAAATTCTTATACATTTAATATGAGCTCTATTGCGAATGGCGAGTTATCTCAAACAAGGCAAGCTGTTTTTCTATCCGGTCCAAATAAGATTATTTTAGGTAATAATGCGTTTTTATATAGTTCTATACGTGCGGTCATTCTCTATGATGCTGCCGTTGCACCTAACTATATTCCGGCTAATTGTTTTGCTTATGCTCAATATTTACAACTTGTAAATTTTTTTCAGAAAAATGCTTATTCTACTATTCCTTACATTTTCAATAATGGTTTTGATGCTACTTTTATCAGCGGTAAGGTTGGTCCCGGCAGACATTATATATATATACCGAAAAATCTTGGCTATTTTGGTCTTAATACCTTTGCAAATATCAATTCTAATATCTTATTTACTCTACACGATAAACCTGTTGATGGACCTGCTGGTACTGGCACTGAGGGTCTCGGTAGTAATGTTGCTGGTAATGGACATTATTTGCATCAAGGTAGTGGTAACTATATGGCTATCTCCAACGCATATGCTATTGTGCACTTTATCTGTAATTGGTATGATGCCAATGGTACGTTACAAGGTTCAAATAAAGGTTATGGTTTTCCTTATCACGTCTTATTTCATCCCTCTATTACGACCATCACTAACCGTTTTTATGATGGCGCCAATACAAATTCCATTATAAAGTCTATGGCTATTCACCACTCTGCAACACCTACTGTCGTATTAAATACCAGTGCGTTTGACCTTTGTACTCAGTTATCACATGCTTATTTAAATAAACGGGTAAAAACGATTGGGGTTAATGCGTTTAGAAATGCGAAATTAAGCGGCGCTTTTGATTTAATTGATGCTTCACCTGCACTGGAAGGGATTTATTGGGCGGCATTTTATACTGATACTAACTACACATCTGATCTTAGCCAGGTTACTATTCCCAGTTCGGTAAAAGCGTTAGGTGGATACATTTTTGGCAATGGGACAACCGGCAAAAAACCATATTTTAAATCATTGTCATTTGCCACTGATATATCATTTTGGGGCGATTATGATACTACGATTGGTGCGAGCACTACGATCACTAATTTTGGATTGAGCGATACCAACCATGCGAGATATATGGCGATACCGGCATACTTCTGTCAAAATTGTGATTATTTACAAAATGTTTCGTTTTTTGATACCGTTGATGCTAATAGCATTGATATTCAGGCAAATGCTAGTGGTGCATTGGAACGTGCTGACAATAACCTTCCTATAACTACACGCTATAATAAACAAATTTTGACCAATCAGATTAAACGTATCGGTGTACAGGCGTTTTATCGTAATCAACGACTTCAATCCATTCGTATTCCGGAGGGAGTTACTACAATAGATTATCAAGCTTTTTATGATGCATATTCATTGACTTATCTATATTTACCGGACACATTGAACACAATGGATATTAACAGCGGTGCTTTTCATTACATGAATTATAGATACAACAAATTTGGTTACACTGGAATTGGAAGACAAGTTTCTATACGAATTCCACCACTATTTATTGATTATGTAAGAGTAGATACTGGCAGCGCCGCGACAGGGACTTTTAATACTGGTCAAGTAAGTGATGGACTACAATCTAATAGTGAGGCGGCGACCTACTTTTTTACCGTTACTTATAAGAGTTCATCTAATAAGGTTTCGAGTAATGTTCTTGGACGGTTTACGAACCAAGCAGTCGCTCCCTTTATCCAGTATCACGTTGTCACTGATGGCATTACGGGCATACTTGGTGGTAGTACTACGAATGCACGTGCATTTGATGGGTATACTAATTTAAGAACGGTTACTATTGCTGACACTGTGACGAACATCGGAGATGCTGCTTTCTATAACTGCACCGGTTTAATTAGTGTATTTATTTCAACTACCAGTCAACTCGTTAATATCGGTGTACAGGCGTTTAGAGATTGTACCGCGTTAACCTCCTTTTTTATTCCCAATAGTCTTCATCGCATCAGTTTTGACATGTTTCATAGTTGCATCAAGTTGGCTTCCATTACGTATGGCGACAATCCCGGTATTATCTCCATCGATCAGGGTGCCTTTTATAACACTGGTCGTGCACTTACTTCTATTTTTATTCCTGCCTCGGTCGTCAACATCGGGCGTTATGCGTTTAATGCTAATGGTGGTAGTGCTTCTCGGAATATTTTAAATACCGTTACAATCGGCGCCGGGTCTCGTCTTAAAGCCATTGGTGGGTTTGCTTTTGGAAATGGGGGGGGGACATTTATAATTCTGCTGCCTAATTTGCATAATTTGGTTTTACCCAGCACGCTTAGATATATGGGCGGTAATACGGCTGATAATGGACGTATTTTCCAAAATGCCTTCATATCTAACCATACTGATCATTTCATTTTTCCTAGTTCAGTCACATTTTTACCATATGCTTGTTTCTATGCAGACACCACGACCACTGATATCAGTAACGTATATGTTCCTATGTCTATTACCGCTATTGCGGGTCCTCGTATACATAATGGATATAGAGATAATACGAATAACAGAGTTGCCGGTATTGGAGGGTATATATTTAGTACGTCTAGGGCTGGTTCTCTTATCTATTTACCTTCTCACTTATCGGGGGTTGATAGTCCTGCTGATGAGGCTAGTGCTACTAATAAAGTTCCTTTTCCGGATGCAACACGAGCGCGTAGTTATTACCGACCTGTTTCCTATTCTACCAATCCTCTCACTTCCTTGAACCTTTTAAGTACTCTTGGGACTACTACCAGCGAGACTGCCACTAATCAAATTCATGCGTCCATTTCAGAAGGTGTTACCATTATCGGCAATGGCACCAATAGTATTACGACTGGTGGTAACGCGGCTAACCTCATTTCCGTCAATATTCCCAGTTCCGTTACCACCATTCGCGACCACGCTTTTAAAGGTTCCTCTGCCTTGGTCTATGTTACCTTCTCCGAAAATTCTCATTTAACTTCTATTGGGGCTTCTAGTTTTCAGGACTGCTCCATGATACACGATATTCGTCTTCCCGATACGCTCACTTCTATCGGTCAGAATGCCTTTTCTGGATGTAGGAACTTGACTTCTATTTCTATTCCTTATAATGTCACTTCTCTTGGAGCGAGTGCTTTTTATACTAATTTCAGTCTTACTACATTTACAAAAATCGGTTCCAATATTGCGGGTGAAGGTACTATGAGTTATTCAGGAACCTACGTTTCAATGAGTATGGATGGGTTAACTGTTGCCATTTGTTCTCTTATTGAAAATAGTACTCGTACTGGACAAGTTCGTGTATATAAATATAGAACTGTTTCAGAAGCGAACTGGAACAATTATACGGTCAATAGTTTTACTAATAATAGTAGCACATCCTATAAACCCATCGTTGTTAATGGCGGTGATGCTACTCCGATTTCTGGCAAAAAATATTGGGTTCAACTCGGTTGTGATATTGGCGGAGAAGCGGTTGATGACACACTTACAAATATGTGTGTTTCGTTAAATGCTGATGGAACATATGTAGCCATTGGTGCTTCTAATAATGATGGTAATGGTACGAATAGTGGTCATGTTCGTGTATATAAGTATACAACTATTTCAGAAGCGAACTGGAACAACTATACGGTCAATAGTTTTACTAATAATAGTAGTACATCCTATAAACCCATCGTTGTTAATGGTGCGGATACTTCTCCTGTTTCTGGCAAATTTTATTGGGTTCAGATGGGTTCCGATATCAATGGAGAAGCAACTGATAACTGGTCTGGTTACTCTATCTCATTAAGTTCAAATGGTACTGTTGTTGCTATCGGTGCTACACAAAATGCCGGAACATCTCTCATTAATAATGATAGCCGCGGACATGTTCGTATATATCAATATAGCACCGTTTCTGTTATTAACTGGAACAACTATACTGTAAATAGTTTTAGTTATACGGGTAGTTCTCCCAATAATAAACCGATTGTTGTTAATGGTGCGGATGCTAATCCGATTTATGGCAAACAATATTGGGTTCAAATGGGCGCGGATATTGATGGAGAAACACAGGGTGACCGCGCCGGAAGGTCTGTCTCATTAAATGCGAACGGCTATATTATTGCTATTGGCGCCGCAGAAAACACTGAGAATGGCACGCGTCGTGGACACACTCGCGTTTTTCAATATAGAACTGTTTCTTCTAATGAATGGTCTAATTACACCTATGATAGTTTTTTGTATAATGGTACTTCTCCTAATAATAAACCCATTCTTGTTGGTGGTGGTGATACTACACCTGTTTCTGGCAAATTTTATTGGGTTCAGATTGGTGGTGACATTAATGGTGAAACGACAGATGACCAATCTGGGTTTTCTGTTTCATTGAGTTCAGATGGATACACTGTTGCCATTGGCGCTTATATGAATGATACCAATGGGGAGAATAGTGGACACGTTCGCATATATAATTATAACACCATATCGGATCCTACTTGGTCCAATTATACCATTAATAGTTTTACTAATGATAATACCACCTCCTTTAAACCTATTGTTGTTAATGGTACTGACACGGCTCCTGTTTCTGGCAAACAATATTGGGTTCAAATGGGGTCCGATATCAATGGAGAAACCGCCGGGGACTGGTCTGGATATTCGGTTTCATTGTCTGCAAATGGTTCAGTTGTTGCTATTGGCGCATATAATAATGGGGGTAATGGTACTCAGAGTGGACACGTTCGTATTTATCAATATAAACCCATTTTTGATGCTACTTGGACTAATTATACTGTTAATAGTTTTAGTTATACTGGTAGTTCTCCCAATAATAAACCGATTGTTGTTAATGGTGCTGATGCGAACCCTATCTCTGGTAAATTTTATTGGGTACAAATAGGGGGGGACATTAATGGCGAAGCAGCAGGGGAATGGTCTGGATATTCAGTCTCATTGAGTGCAGATGGTTCCACTGTTGCCATTGGCGCCCTTGTAAGTAGTAGTAATGGCTCAAATAGCGGGGTCGTTCGGGTGTATAGTGGTCTCAGTTCTGGTACATCGTTAATTAAATCTGTACAAATACATGAACGATTGTATAATATTATTTCCCAATCGTTTTATGCATATTTTCAACAGCCATATAATATCACCTTTCAAATTATTCCCGCGTTACTATTGACCAATACCTTGAACCCATCTAAGTTAACCATTTCTCAAATTAATAATTTGTATATTCGCCAACGGCAATCTCAACTCGGATTTTGCACTAAGATTACTGTTGCCGCTAGTTATGGTGATGGTATTTTGAGGGCAAGTGATATTACGACCGCTCTTGCTGGTACTACCGGCTTTGTTCATTTGGATATCAGCACTAATGTTACCAGTATTAATGGCGAGGTTTGCTTAAACAACACTCGGATTTACTCTGTTGCTATTCCTAAGACAGTTGTCACCTTTGGTACGTCTGTATTCAATGGATGTCTAAATCTCTCCTATCTATCTTTTCATCCGGATAGTGTTTGCACTACTATTGGCGATTCGGCATTTTTAAACACCAATATTATTGATTTAACCTTACCTGATAGTTTGACAACAATCCTTGGTAACGCGTTTCGGAATTCTAAAACACTCACTTCTGTTTGTATTCCGAAAAGCGTTACTTCACTTGGTAATTATGCGTTTTTAGACTGTCCAAAGTTAACTTCTGTTATTCTACCGACAAGTTTACCTTTGGTTACTTATGGTACTGGGACCTATTATTTTTCTACTACTAGTAATATTTCAACTGGAATATCGTTTACCTCGTATCCCACGACTTCCGATATTCCTCATTTCAAATTGACCGACTTTTCTTTGCCCTCCGGCATTGTGCAAAGTGTCGTTGATAGTTCTGTTAATTATATTGACCACCTCGCCTACCATTATTATCCCGACCTTACCTTGTATTCTGTTAGTAGTAGGTTTAATCAAGTCGTCACTTCCGGTCCATTCAGTTATCAAATAAATAAAATGGAAATGCCCGCTCAACCCGCCGCACTCTTGATAAATGCGACTACCATAAATAATTCTGCACGATATCCCATTTATAGAAGTATTCCAGATTTAAATGTTTATTCCTACGTTAGCGGTGCAGTTACCGTTGCTATGGATAATCTTGATGACTTCTGGGTCTTATATCCAGGATATAGTATGGTTGTGTATTCTAATCTATATGATGAAGAAAATATATCCGTATTTGATGTATCCTTAGCTAATGTCACAAGTACAATCAATGGTTCCGAAGTATCTAGTTATTTTGATAATCAATATGGTACCACACCGTTATACGTTAATACTACTGACAACATTGCTAGTTCCGTTTTAATCATGTACAATGGCAAAATTTTAAGTAAAGTTTATATTAGTTAGACACGTCTCATTATATGATGATGGTTTTACACCTATGAACATTGACTACGTAGCCTGTTCGCCCATTGCCCCTCTTATTTGATTTATCTGTAACGTTGCCTTTGAACTTGAACCGCAGTTTGTGCGGTTAGTCTTCATAGGTCTATCTTTCTTTTTACTACGTACTATTTTGGTTACACATTACGATTGTCCGTTATGTATAGCAAATTTATCTCTTTCCTTATATTATACAATGTCGGATTTTGTGGATTTTACTATTAATAATGTACCTATTGTATGGGGCGCGATACTATATGCAACAACCCCTAATAAAATTTCTTATCCGATATCTTCTTCTATTACTGACCTAAATTTAAGTACTATTTTGCACTCACACGCATATAATTACTTGATGGTTATGCCGGGGTTTGAAGCGGAACTTTATAGCGGGGCTGGTTATACAGGAACCCTTCTCGGTTCCGGCTACAATACTTATGGCTTTACTCCTATCGTTGTCGGATGTACCTCCACTACCGCTGTATCCGTTAGATTATATTTTAAGGGAACAGTCATTTAACCATCGTTCTATATTTTTTCGTATACTTTTATCATTACAAAACTATACGATGCTATACTCCTCGGGACATTGTAATCCGCACAAAGGTGCTGATAGTGGTCATCGGTGTAAAATGGGTCAAATTTCCAGAATAAAAATGTCCAAATGCTATATATAACATGTCTAGTAATATTCCTTTTGCATATCCTATACTAGATATCTCTGCTGGTAACAATTCAGTTGTATATGTACCTGCTTTTCCCGGAGCATATATTTATGATGTCTATCCGGCGAATGAGAATGGTTCCTTTATTCCTATATATACCTCTATTAGCGATTTTACCGTCAATGGGTTTTCGCCCTTGTTTAATGATGTTGATAATCAAGTGATTGTTTTACCCGGCTATTCTCTTGAAATGTACGCAAATGCTAATTATGGGGGTGCATTAGTTTATACGCTGGATAACAGTGGCGGTACGGATTATGCTTTTTTGGTTGCACCTAGCATAAATACTGCTTCTTCTTGCAAACTATCTTATACTCCTACCTCTTCTGGCATTAAAAGTTTAATATCGTACCAGTTGAACCCGGACCTGGTTGTTTTATCTGGGGGCGCTATTTCATATGCTACGGTTAACAACATTAATTATGCGGTTTTTACATTTACTGCTACTGGAACTATGAATATTCGTTCTCCCGTTTCCACCGTTAGTGCGGAAGTTCTTGTTGTTGCTGGCGGAGGGTCCGGAGGAACGGCGAATTCTCTCACTCACTGTGCGGGGGGCGGCGGCGCTGGCGGGGTTGCCATTGGTACGATGACTTTAAGCCGGAATACCACTTACACGTGTACTGTTGGTGCTGGGGCACTCCTTTCTGCTACCAACGGTGCAAATTCCACCATTACTAACCCATCTAGTCAATCTCTCCTGGTTTATGGTGGCGGCGCTGGGGCTAGAGATACAGCAGCAGGTAACGGTGGTTCTGGTGGTGGCGCTTCAAAGAATGGCACTGCGACGAACTACTTAAATAAAGGCACTGTTTTACCTACTACTAATAACAATACTATTGGTGCGACGGTTACGTTTTATGGTAATGCTGGTGGTATTTCTCGTCAGGCATCGGGTAACGCTGCCGGTGGTGGTGGTGGTGGTGGTGCAGGAGCCGTTGGTGGGGATGCACCTGCAAATACTGATCAAGCCGGTGCTGGTGGAAATGGAACTACGTGGGCATTTAATAGTACTGTTTATGGTGGTGGGGGAGGTGGAGGACAAGCCAGTAATGGATATGCTGTTCCGCCTGGTGGAACGGGTGGCGGTGGAAATGGCGCACGCTATAGTACTATTAATGCTACTAATGGTACGAATGGTCGCGGTGGAGGTGGTGGAGGTGGTTATGGTAGTGATTTTGGATGGGGCGGTAGTGGCATTATTATTGTTGCCATTAAAATGTCCGATCTCAATTAAACTCTTGGGTACGATTTTACCACCTACCATCCAATATTTGTATCTGTCACTGCTAACTTAATTGAAATTTCTATCCGCTCTGCCGATGATTTTTGACCTCGTGTTTTGGGTTTTTCTCCAAAACACGACGTGTTATTTTTTCCCA
>Ga0209770_10002100_pt1 | contig 9996 bp, 11 predicted proteins | sample LauGreSu1BDMLBDD_2_FD_187572 | JGI IMG/M metagenome (GOLD analysis project Ga0209770, IMG submission 187572) | Freshwater lake microbial communities from Lake Michigan, USA - Su13.BD.MLB.DD (SPAdes) (version 2) | ecosystem: Environmental > Aquatic > Freshwater > Lake | place: Lake Michigan, USA...
GCACGGCCCGGACCCGGCCCAGCCATCCGGCCGGATCCAGCAAACCGCCCCGGGCAACGTCCAGCGCCGGAGCCGGAGCCGGCAGGCCCACCATGGCCGCCTCAAGGCCCTCGTCAACCGGCCAGTCCAGCACCGCGAACCGATCCAGCGTCGCGGCGTCCAGCTGGTTGCGGCCGACATACTGCCTGCTAGCACCCTGCCCGTATGTGTTCGCGCCTGCAACGGTTAAGAACCGGGGGCTCCGGGCAACCATACCCACCGGAGTCGCCATCACGTCGCCGGCCAGCGCCGCATTCAGGACCGTCAGCACGCCGGCGTTTCCGGCGTCAATCTCGTCCAACAAAAACACCCCACCGTCCCGATACGCCGCAACGAACAGGCTCTCCCGGTAGGTGCCACCGGCGTCAACGAAGCCGAGGAGGTCAGACTTGGACGTCTGAGGGCCCACCGAGAGGCAGGAGAAGCCCAGCCCGAGAGCCTCGGCCGCCTTGCGTGCGGCCGTCGTCTTGCCGGTTCCGGCCGGCCCCACCAGAAGGACGTTCAGGCCCACGGCCAGCGTCTGGAGAAGCAGGGGGAACCGCTCGTGCTGCCGGCCGATCTCAACCTCGGGCCGATCGGGCACCTGAATCCGGATGGTGGGGGGGGCCGGGATCTCTTCACGAATCAGGGCCCGGACCCGCTCTTCGTCCAACCCGGGAGCCGGCATGAGGGCCGCAAGCGCCGCCGTCAGCTGGGCAGCTGCATCGGTGGAAGGTCCGGCCGGCCAGACGCCAGTCGTGCAGGCCTGAATCAGCTGGGCTCTGGATGCCACGGCCCGCTGGCCGCCGGTTCCGATTTTGCGTTGATTGGCCTCCGTGCGGAGGTCCTGCACTGTCATTGCGTTGTAGTCCATGGTTTCGGTTGGTTTAGTGGTTGGGGTTGATTTCAAGCAGGCCGCAGACAATCACGGCGGCCGCAATCAGCAGCAGCAGGAACAGGTCGCGGGGGGTCAGTTTCGTTTCGTTTTTCATACCGTGGGGGCGTACCGTCGCATAGAACGCTTTATGTCGTCAAGTCTGGTTTTAAGTTCTTTCGGAAAACCTCGGTAAACATTGGTTGAAATTGACGTGCTAGCGGGCAGGATTCTGGAATGCCAAGACTCGAAAGCGTGGCACCAAGCGCCAGCCCGCAGAGCCTGCAACGGAGGGCCCAGAGGAATGGGACGATTCTAGCGGCCGCAAGACTCACGATGCCGGGCCGAATGGTCCTGAGCGCCAAGCGGGAGCTGGATGCCGTCCACGCCGAAGCCAGCGCCCCGGGCCTGAGCCCATCCGATCGCGCCTGCCTCATTGGTGCCGCCTGCAAACTCCGGGACCAGCTGGCCGACCTTCTCGCCATCCCCCGCCGTCCCGCCGCCGCTGGAAACGGCAAGCGCCCCTCCGCCCCCATGCTGGACGTGAGTCCCGGCCCCTCGGTTCCCCCGGACCTCTGACCTGCTAGCACGGCCGGCCTGAGCTGCTAGCACGTGCCCGGCCGACGGGGGCCGCTGCCTTGAGCCCGGGCCCGGGCTCGGGCGCGGTTAAAGGATACCTTACGGGCCTGACCGTCCCCACGGGGTGCCGGGGGTGGGGGCCCCGGCCGGTGACTGGTCGCCGTGGGACCCCCTCTCCAATACCTAGGCCACTTTCCAAGCCTACATAGAGCGTTTTCTGACGTAGGGTAGGGGGTGCCGTTTATGGGGTAGGGGGTCGAATAGGGGTATCGCTGTACCCCCCACCCCCGTTTTTGACCTCATTTCATTGGCCTTTCTTCATATTTTACTCTTTAGGGTATGGGGTTAAGGGGTATAACAGATATTGATGGTTACGCTCCGGCCAAGTTCCGGCCAAGCTCCGGCCGCTCCGCTCCGGCCTGACCTCTCCAGCCGGCGTCTCCAAGGATTTTGCTACCACCCCCTCACCCCCCACCCCCTGATTCCAAAACATTCATTTGAGCCCCTGTTTATCGGGGTCCAAACGGGGGTAGGGGGTCTGCCAAAACCCCCCACCCCCAGTCCATCACTCCCCACCCCCTACCCCGGTTTAATCCACCATTTCGCTCTTCTGAGGCGGCGAAATAGCCCAGCGGACCTTGTTTTTCGACTTGGTCTTCTTGAACCGCTCCGGATCCTGCTCATGCAGACGCGCCAGGTAGACTCCGCAGGCGGTGTTGAAGCGGAAGAGGCGGTCGGCCTCGCGGGAGTACTTGGAGTCGCGTAGAGCGGTTTCCAAGTCAGCGGCGGTGCCTCGCCAGGTGAGGAACTCGTTCTCGAAGATCGCGGTGTCGATGAGGCCGATGAGTTGGTGCTCTGGTGACAGCTGCATGAGTTCTTCGAGGATGGCCGGGTGCTGGTAGGCTTTGAGGCCGCAGCGGGGTTCTACGAGGTGCTCAGGGACGGTGAGGCCGTCGAGGTAGTGGGCGAACTGGGAGAGTTCGGTGTCGATGATCTCGCGGAGGACTTGGATTTCGGGGCCTGGCCAGGGGAGAGGATTGCGGACGCAGCGGAGGATAATGAGCTTGTCCATGAGGGACGGGTCGAGGGGCGGGAGGACTTGGAGGTTCTCGGGCTCGTCGTTGAGGGAGATGGACATAGCCCAGATGGGGCGCAGGGTGACGGCTTGGCGGTTCTTGGGGTGGCAGGACTGGTCGATGTCGAACAGCATGGATTTGATGTGGGAGCCGAGGGAGCGCCGGGAGTGGATATCGCGGCCGGGTGCCTCGTCGGAGATGCAGAGGTGCTCAGCGGCGAAGAGGTCGCCGTTGAACTCCGTGGCGCCGGACATATAGCGGTAGGGCTTGGCGATGCGGCCTCCGAGGAGTTTGGTGATGACCTGGGCCTGCACGAAGGACTTACCGCACGCAGCTGGACCGACCAGCGCGAGTGCCTGCGAAGCTCTCCAGGTGCCTGTCAGGACAGCCTGACGGCGGAGCGCGAGCCAGAAGATGAGGCGCCAGTACTGGTCGTCGTTCTGGTCGAGGAGGTTATGCAGGTAGGTCTGGAGACGGGCGGAGTCGCCGGGTACGGCTGGGAGCGGGGCGACGGATTCGGTTACGAGGACCTTGCCGTAGAGGCCGGCTTGGTGACCGGCAACGGAGCCGGCGTAGCGGATCCGGGTATCCCGGGTACGACGCAGGAGTTCGCGATCCACGTCGGAGGCGCCCGTCTGGTCCTTGGTGGGGGAGACGCCGGACTCGGTGAAGTGGGTGCGGACGCGCTCGCCGTTGATCTGGGCGTAATCGCCCCAGGCGTTGCGGGTCCACCACTGGCCGGAATTGGGATCGTAGTGGAGGTCGTCAAGCGGATTAGGCGAGGCAGCCTGCGGCTCAGCGGGAACCGGGCGTGGTGGATCGCCAGCGGCGTCGAGGAGGCCCTGGATGGATACGTCAGGTGGGATTGGATCAGCGAGGTCCCAGCCTTCGGGGAGGGAATCGGGGAGGTGGACCAGCTTGGCGGCGGGCAGGCGGGCCTTAAGGTAGACCATGGCGTCGCGGCCAGGCTTGTCGGCGTCGGGCCACAGGACGATCGGGGTGGCGCGGGTCAGGAGTGGGTCGATGGCGGCACGCTGAACCCGCTTGGAGCCGCCCTGCCAGGTGAGGACGACGTGGGACGGGAAGAGCTTGGATGCTGCGACGGCGGTTTTCTCGCCCTCTACGATAAGGACAGGGTCGTTCGGGCGTCGGGCGAGGAGGTGGAGGTTGAAGAGGGGGACCTCCTCGGGAGCGACCCAGCCCTTCCAGCGCCAGTGGCGGGGGTTGAGGAGGTCAGGCGGTTGGTTTTCGGGCGGGAGGAACCGGAGGGGGCGGACGTCCTTGGAGCCGTCGGGGAGGTCGAAGCGGACGACGTAGGCCTGGATCGTACCGTCGGCGTCGGGATACGGCCAGGCGGCGGAGCCGTAGCGGTACGGCTGGGAGGCGTCGTTGCGGTGGCCGTGCTTGAGGGGATCGAATCGGCGGGGTTCGGGCTGGTAATCGTCGCGGATACCGAGGAATTCGCGTGCCCACTGGGCAGCGCGACCCTTCGGGAGGGTTTGGTTCTGGCCGATGAGTTCGAGGAGATCGCCACCGTTACCAGCGGCGTGGTCGTACCACAGGCCCTGCTTGGGGCCGGTGAGTTCGACGTACAGGGAGTCGCCGGCGTCACCGAAGACGTTGCCGACGATCCACTGGGGGCCGACCTGGCGGCCGGCGGGGAGGAGTTGAGCGCAGAGTTCTGCGACGCGGACGGAGAGGGCGTCCGAGAGTTCGGGGAGGGTCATGCTTGTAGTTGTGAGGTGTTACAGAGTTGTCGTCATAAAGGCTGGCGTGTGGTCGCCTACATAGGCGCCGAGTTGGTTGAATTCGTGGTATTCGACGGCTTCGTCGTAGGTCATGCCATGCGATTGCAGCTGGGCGATAACCTTATCGTAGTCGTAGATCACGAAGGATTCCGATCCGAATCGACTGGCGATCCCGAGGATGCAGTCGTCGAAGCCATCCATGACCACAAGGTCCGGATTGATGTCTGCGATTTGATCACGGGTCATTGGAAAAAGAGGGGACACTTTCAACTGCATGGAAATGGGTGCATTAACTTGCAGCTGAGACTTTCAGTCGTTGTTGAGATCGTACTCGCGAGCTTCCAGGAGAGCGTCCCGGAGTTGCTTGGGTGTCGGGTCAGCGGTTCCGCAGGTCATGCCGAGGCGCTCGTAATAGCGGTAGGTGGCCTCCGGGGAAAGGTTGGGTGGCGCTGGGTGGCGCAGTGCTTGGGTTGTGGTTGCTGTGTCGCTCATAGACTGTCGGTGTCGGAAACTGGCGAGTGGAGTCAGAGCGACTCCACATCGGAAACTGATCGTGCGATAATCGCGTGGCCGCCGTGAAGGTTAACCTGCTCAAGCCAGTTGGTTTGGTCAGGCCGGATGCGGCCGGTGGGTGTCTTGACTTCGATGGAGAGGAATTGGGCGATGGGTTTTCCGACCATGTCGGGCGTGACTGTAACCGTTCGCCAGCCGATCAGGTCTCCAGAGCCCGGGAATAATCCCATGCGGACGTGGCGTGCGTCGCGCAGGAAGACGCCTTCCGGATCGCGCAGGGCCTTGCCGACGTAGCCCTCGCCCACCTGGTTGCGGAAGACGCGGACGTGAGGTTTCGATCCAGCTGCGCGGAGGATCAGGGCTTGGAGTTCAGATTCGGTCATGGAGAAATCATACGAGGTGGCTGACTTTACGTGAGCGGGCCTGCCAACGAAAGTAAGCCCAGCCCGGTTTGTAGCCACGCCGTGCGGCAAGGGCACGGAAATCTTCGAGGGTACGGCACTTTCCTTCCTCGCGCCGCTCCTCGCGCTTGGCCGCGATGTCTTCGATCGACAGGCGCTGAAGCTCACCATCGACCTGCTCGACTTCGCGGACGGTGACCTCGCGCTCCTGGCCACACTGCGGGCACGCCGTGCCGGCGAAGATTGCGAAGCACTTCGAGCACTGCTTGGTTTCAACGGGCGTGGATTTCTTCTTGCGCTTCTCGCGGCCTTCCAGATCCCAGGCGCGTTCCTGCTCAGCTAGGCCGTGACGCAGACAGTTGCCGACGTGATCGAGGATCGTCGCGTGGGTTTTACCCGGGAACGGCCGGAGCGCACGCCCCAGCTGCTGGAGGTGCATGGACAGCGAGTGGGTAGGCCGAAGGAGGATCGCAGCGTTGACGGCCGGGAGGTCGAATCCCTCGGAGATGAGTTCGCAGCTGGTCAGGACCAGGATCTTGCCGGCTGTGAGGTCTTCGACCCGCTTGCTGCGGACCTCGGGTTCCAGCGTCCCGTCGATGCTAGCAGCAGGAACACCAGCTGCGCAGAACTGATCGGCGACGTGCTGGGCATGGGCCACGGAGATGCAGAAGGCGACGGCTCGCTGATTGGGGCAGAACTTGCGGTAGTGCGTTACCGCGTCACCGGTGATGCGCGGGGTGTCAATAATCTCCTCGGTCTCAGCGCGATCGAAGTCACCGGCGACCTTGGATACGCTGGACAGGTCTGGAGTGTGTTTGGGCGCGTAGTAGACCGGCTTGGCCAGGAATCCGTTGTCGATAAGCCACTGGACGGAAGGCCCTATGACCATGCGGTCGAACATAGCCCCGAGACCTTTGCCATCGAGACGCTCGGGGGTGGCCGTGACGCCAATGAACTTGGCTTCGGGCCAGCGGGCAAACATCTCCACGTAGGACTTGGAGACCGAGTGATGCGCCTCGTCGATGATGACGAGGTCAGGAGTGCTGACCTGATCTAGGCGCCGGCCGAGAGTCTGGATCGAGGCGACCATGGCCGGCTGCTTGGACATGGGTTTGCCGGCCTGGATGAACCCGTGCGGCACCGAGACCTTGGACAGCGTGCCGCTGATCTGGTCGAGGATCTCACGTCGGTGAGCGACGATGACAACCCGGGCGCCACGCTTGAGGACCTGGGAGGTGATGTAGCTGAAGAGCACGGTCTTACCGGAACCGGTGGGGCTCACGGCAAGGGGCCTGCGTGCTCCAGATGCGAAGGCTGATCGGATGTCGTTCGCCAGGCGGTCCTGGTATGGACGGAGGTTCATAGATATGAGCGTGAGCCGTAGGCTGCGTTCTCCAGCTTGACGTGTCAAGCACAAGCCACACACTGCGGCCATGAAGAATACAATTCGCGTGAGTTACCGCCTGCCGATTGAGGTTGCCCAGATGCTGGAAGAGGAAGCGATCCGTTCGCGCCGGACGAAGACTGCGGTGCTGATCATCGCCATCGAGGATCACGTCGCCAGGGGCGAGAGCGAGCGGTCGGACCGGGTCGAAAAACCCGTTGACACTAAGAAGAAGCGGTAGAACGATACCGCCACGACGCATAGCTCGGTTTCGTCAACCGGGCGCGAACTGGGCGCGTTATTCCAGTTGGCCAAGAGCGCCGAAGGGCGTTCGCCGGTTCCACGGCTCGGACTCGCCACCGAGGTTGGATTGATGGTCTTCACGGACCTGCAATCTGCCTCGTTGTCTCGGAGGGGTAGATCAAGAAAACCCCCGAGGCAGGAGAGCCAATATGGCCAGTGGAAATGTAATCAGCTGTAAACAGTTTGCTTCCTTCCTCGTCTCGCAGGAGCCTGTGTATGACAAGGAAGTGCTCAAGGATATCCGCCCGTTTGACGGGATGATCGGATATTACAACACCGGATCGTTCGACGCGTATTCCGGCACCACCCATCGTTTTGACCGCTTCAACAGCGTGTTCCCGAACGTGACTGGCGCCTGGGAGAACCCGACCGGTGCGGCCTGTACCGGTCAGCCGTGCGACCCTACCGAGAACAAGATCGGTTGGGGTTGGAGCCGCAACGAATACTCGCTGGAGAAACAGTCATGGGGTTCCGATATCCTGTGCTTCGACCAGATCATGACCAAGACGAAGGCTAAGGAGCACTTCCGTCAGATCATCGACGACGTGTTGCGTCCGGCCACGAACTGGATCACCACCTACTACCTCCAGCGCAAGGCCGCTGAACTGTCTAGCTCGCTGCTGGGCGGTAACGCGTTTGCGTGCGCTGCGAACCTGCCCCCGATCAACTTCTCCTGGGTCGGCACCGGTTACAGCATCCTTCGCGTGACTGACAACGCCGCTGGTGCAATCACCGCTGCTTCGCTCGGTTTGCTCACCCCTGACATCCTCCGCAGTCGCGTGACTCGGCAGTATTTCTTGGGCGCCATCCAGGCCGGCAAGGACGGTTACGATTCCCTCCAGCTGCACACCGACAAGGAAACCTTCCGTTACCTTGCCAAGTCCAACAGCCAGCTGACTGATTCCTGGCGCTTCGGTGAGTTCGCTCCCGCTGCGAAGGAGTTCTACAAGTACGGCTTCATGGGCTTCGTCGGCGACTTCATGGTGAAGGTGCTGCAATTCCCGCTGCGCTTCGTCTCTACGGCGACCCCGGGCAATTACCGCCTGGTGCTGCCGTACAAGAACGTGGCTGCTACCGAGGGCATCAAGTCTGTCTTCAACGAAGACTACGACAAGGCCCAGTACCAGATCAGCTACATCAACAACCCTCGCGCCCTGCGCGTGATGCCGTTCCGCCCCGAGGCCGTGAACCCGAATATGCCGTTCATGGTTCGGGATTACGGTGGGCGTTGGAAGTTCGCGACCAACGACCTGGGCGCGGACTGTGCCGGCAAGCCGATCGACAACAGCCGTGGAAACAAGGGCAAGTTCATCGCCGACTTCCAGTTGGCCGTGAAGCCTGAGCATCCTGAATGGCTTGAGGCGATCTTCCACAAGGTCAACGGCGCTTGCCCTGTCATTATCGCCGGCTGCGCCGCCGATCCTGGCGACCTGGCTCAGACCTACAACTCTGCGGACCCTGTCTGCGGTGTGGTAGTTCAGTTCACCGCTGTTCCGAATGACGCTGGCAACTTCGTCATTGGCACGACCGGCATCATGTGCGACGACAACATCGTTACCAATGCGGGCATCAGCGAGGCCACTCCGGCCGCGTTGGTCGCCGCCTTGCAGACGATCTGGGATGCCGAGTTCGGCACCGCGTCTGGCACTTGGAGCGTTGTCTCTGGCAACGTGATCCAGCTGGCTGGCAGCGCGATCGGTACGACCACCGAGGTTGTGCCTTGCACCAACGTCACGTTGGAATTCGCGATCTAAGCAATCAATCAACGGGGACTCTCCTTCGGGAGGGTCCCCTCTGAGATGCTGGTAGCCTTTCGGCAAGACCGAGATGCTAGCAGCCTCTCACCAAGGTAAAGGAAAGGATTTTACGATGTACGGACAAATGATGCGGAAACGAAAGATGGACGGCATGGGCCGTATGGGCGCCGAAGTCGAGACGATCGAGTTCACTCCGCCCAAGGAACTGCGCCTCGAAGGCGATTCCGGAACCGCCATGGTTGACTGGCGCACCACGCCGCGTGGCACCATCGAGATCATCGGATTCGACGGCATCACGCTTGGCGCGGTCGGCAAGCAGGACATGGAAGACATGGAAGAGGCTGAAAGCGCCGAAATGGAGATGGACGACATGGAGGAGGAAGCCTGATATGCCTGCATTGACGCCTCAAGAATTGGCCACGCTTGGTGGCTGCTTCGACTGCATGGAGCCTGGCTTGCAGCAGACGATGATCATCACGCTGCTTCAGCAGATTCAGGCCGCGTCGCCAGGTGCCCCTCTAACCACGACCAGCCTGGGTGGACTGCGGACTGCAACCGCGACCTCCGCCGTCAACCCGGCGCGGAAGAAATTCACGCTCCAGAACCAGAAGAACGAAGAGTTGTTTGTGAAGTTCGGAACCGGGGCCACTACTTCCGATTACCACATCGTGCTTCCGGCTCACAACACCGGTTCAAAGCACTCTGACGCTTTAATGCTGGACGGATACATCGGCGCAATCAGCGTCGCTGCAACCGCCGGATCACCCTCGTACACGTTCGCTGAATTTGTCTGACCTATGGCTACCCCTGCAATTCAAACCCTCCTGACCGATGCTCAGCAGGTGCTAAACCTCAACTCGTTGTCCGAGGTTCGGGCAACGATGGCCGCTGCGCTCGCCAACGCAAACGTCGGCACGCCGCTTAACCCGAACCTGACCACGCAACAGCTGTGGGACGAGTTCTACCTGATCGTTCGCCAGCCTGAGAGCGACATCGAGTCGATCATCACGAACCAGTTGATGAAGTTCCTGTTTGCTCCGCCGGCGCCAGGTGGCGTGGGTGCGGATGGGCAGGTGATCTTCAATGATGGCGGGGTGCTGGCAGGGGATCCGCAGTTCCTGTGGAACAAGACCACGAACCTGCTGACGGTCACTGGCTCCGCCACCATCACCGGCGATCTGACGGTGCGGACGACTGGTTTGACGACTACTGCGAGTGCTGTTGGTATCAACACAGCGTCTCCGACTGCCAATACTCTCACCATTGGAGCGTCTCGATACATTTTGTGTTCCGACAGCCAGAGCAAGTTTGGTGATAATGGAATCATCAACGGTGCAGCCGCT
>Ga0209770_10002102_pt1 | contig 9990 bp, 6 predicted proteins | sample LauGreSu1BDMLBDD_2_FD_187572 | JGI IMG/M metagenome (GOLD analysis project Ga0209770, IMG submission 187572) | Freshwater lake microbial communities from Lake Michigan, USA - Su13.BD.MLB.DD (SPAdes) (version 2) | ecosystem: Environmental > Aquatic > Freshwater > Lake | place: Lake Michigan, USA...
CCGAGAGGGCGACCCAGGAGAGCTATTTCCTCCGCAACCTCGCCATGATGGGGGCCCTGATGATGGTGATGGCGACGGGTGCCGGGAACCTCGCCCTCGACAACCGGGGTCGGAGCGAGGGTGGAGTCCGACGCTAGTGTGGTGAGAGATCAGTTCGATTACAAAGTGAGTGGACTCGAGCAAGGATGAGTTCTGCGGTTGTGACGAAGGCATCGAACCCGGCACCGGCCAAAACCTCATTCAACTTCCGGTAGAACGGATGCCCGGGTCCTCACCGCAGTTGAGCCGTCGCCAAGAACAGCTCCACCTGCGTCTCTTCTCGTCGCCCCAAATCCATGGCTGTCAGACGCATTCACTCGTGCCCTGTTCACCTGAAGACGAGGGTCTTTTTGACGAGCTATTCGCGGAAGAACTGATCGAACGCTGCTGGATCTGGGCAGGAAAGCATCCGGCGATTGGGTCCAACCAGGGACCTTCTCGTCCTGCTGGGGCCGCCGGGGCTGCGGGGGGTGCCGACGCTGAGAGTCCCCTGGCTGAAGCCGCGGGGCTATTTGTAGGCGAAGGGCGCGTGTTACAGTTCGCCCCGGCGGAATTTCTCCAACAGTCCGATCAAATCCTCGGCGCTTGGTTTGGCCCTCGCGCCTCTCTGTCGGGTAATCGAGAACTCGTCACCATTGTGCAGTTGGATGCCGATCGATTTCTCGAAGCTTGCTTCCTGGAGTCGGCGGAAATTCTTGAAGGCGTAGACGAAATCCTCAATGCGCTGCGGTCGATCCTCGGATTCACGTGTCGTGACGGACGCGATTCGGTGGACCACCCGGAAGGACTCGACATCGGTCAGCGCGAACTCCGCGTGTCGCGATCCGAGAAGGGTCGGTCGGGATATTCTGACCACGTTTTCGGAGCGATCGATGAGGCAGCGACACGATCCACCCGGGATGATTGTGACGGTCATCAACCCCAAAACAGCAGCGAGCCCCCAGAACCAATTGCTGGGTGGCACCTTCACAACTCGACCCTCCGCGCGATCACCCGCCAGGATATGGTTGAGCTCATCCGCTGCGATCTGGAAGCCATCGCGGCCTGCCGCATACGCCGAGAAGAGCGGAACGGGCCCGGTTTGGGTGATGAAGACGATCCGTGCGGTGGTATTGAATTCGAACGTGGCGCCGCGACTGCCCGTGGAACGGTGATGGTTATTGCCGCTGGAATCGGAGCCGTTTTCCAAGGTCGCGCCGGTGACCCCGGTGATCGTGCGTTCGGAGAGAGTGTGGCCGAACAATTGACGCCTGACCCTCAGGTCAACGGTGTGGGCTTCCGCTTGCCGACAGTTCAGCTCGTAGGATGGGCAGAGTCCAAAAAGGACGGTCAAGAAAAGGAGCCCAAAGAAAGTCACCAACCACCACGACGGTCGACTGGAGAGGCGGATCCGGGTCGCCGATATTTCGGTGATTCTCGTCACATGCTTGTGAGTAGGTCGACGCCCTTGAAGCGTCGCCGTCGGTTGGTAGAACCGGGTTGTGTTGATCGGGAGCCTACGAGGGCAGGAGATGAATCGGGGTCTGTAAAGTCAAGGGCTCCAAACCAACTCCAAACCAACGACATCGCAGATGAACGCAGATCGAGCGGTGGGAAATGTTCTGCTCTGGGGTATGGAGCACCGCGTTCCCGCGGCTCCGCTGTTGGACTGTGAAAGAAGCGGAGGTGTGGAATTGGATCAACCCGCTGAACTTCGTAACCAGGATTCCAGTGTTGTGAGCGATTATTCGTGCAACAAGGGAGGCCAATACCAAATCGGTCTTGTGCGAACGGGACGTCCCACCCACCCACTGGGTCTCAGCCTCGAGGAGCAATCAAAACGGAAACGCCTGGCCCGCCGCCCAGGACCGATCAGCGGCCGGCGCTACGAGCCCGTATCGTCCTGGATTGTGCCGCCGGCCTCACCAATACCGCGATGGAAGCCAAACGATCGGTGACCATCCAGACGGTGGGCAAATGGCGTGCGCACTTCCTCAAGGGACGCCTGGAAGCCCTGGGGAGACGCCCCGCGCTCCGTGCAGCCACGCAAGATCACCGATCACAAGGTGGAGTCCGTCATCACCTGCACGCTGGGGACACGGCCCACGAACGCAACCCACTGAAGCACTCGGACGATGGCCGAGGCCAGCGCCCTCAACCAGAACGCGATCGGTCGGATCTGGCGGGCCTTCGGGCTCAAGCCCCACCTGCGGGAGAACTTCAAGCTCTCCACCGATCCGCTCTTCGTCGAGAAGGTGCGTGACATCGTCGGATTGGACCTGAATCCCCCGGAGGAGACCGGCGCGGCGTGTTCAGAAGCGTCGATGAGCTGACCGCTGCCATCAACGACTACATCGAGAACAACAGCGGGGATCCAAAGCCTCTCGTGTGGACAGCAACCGCAGAACTCATCCCTGCCCGGGTCAACTGACTCTGTAATCGGACTGATCTCTCACCATACGAGGCGTCACATCGGCATCTCCAGCTGCTGGCCCATCGGGGCTGCTGGGTCGATCCGATCCCGCGCCACCAGGCCTCGCGACTCGAGTTCCGCCCTCAGGAAACGGAATCCCGCTCCCTTGCGGCTGCCGTGTCGGACCAGCACGCGCCGGGCCTCCGACCGGGTGGCGGGCAGGTGTCGGATCGACTGTAGCCGCTCCCGGGCCTGCCGGTAGGCGACGGCATGGTCGACGATCGGCTTCGGGTAGTCCTTCCCGAGGATGCAGCCGCTCAGGTCCTGCACCGACGTCGGCATGGTCTCCGGACGGGCCAGGTAGGCCACGGGCACCCGGGCCAGCTCCGGCACCCAGCGCTGGATGAAGACACCGTCCGGATCCTGATCGATCGCCTGCTTGGCGGGGGAGTAGATGCGGACGGTGTTGATGCCGGTGGTGCCGCTCTGCATCTGGGCCTGGCTGAAGTGGATGCCCGCCTCGAAGTCGAGGAAGTGCCGGGCCAGGAACACGGCCGTGGGGCGCCAGTGGAGCCCGAGGTGATGGCTCGCGAAGCTCATCAGCATGGCCCGCATCCGGAAGTTCAGCCAACCCGTCGCCTGGGCGCAGCGCATCGAGGCGTCGACCATCGGGTACCCGGTCCGCCCGGCACACCAGGCGTCGAGCTGACGTCGACCTTCGGGTGACTCCGTGAAGGATTCCCGCAGCCCGTCGAACGTCCGCACGAAGTTCTCGAACTCGATCCGGGGCTCGTCCTCGAGCTTCTGGATGAAGTGGCAGTGCCAGCGGAGCCGGGACCCGAAGCTGCGCAGCGAGTCGAACCACCGCCGATCGACGGAAAGCCCGGCGGAGCGCTCGGCCGACAATGTCGCGAGGCGTTCCTTCCACGCATGGTGGACGGACCTCATCGAGAGACAGCCCCAGGTCAGGTAGGGGGAGATGCGGGAGCAGGATTCCCAACCGGTCACGGGGGACGACATGCCCTGGCGGTAGTCGAGGGCCCGGACCTCCAGGAAGCGTTCCAGGGTCCATCGTCCCTCACCCTCGCCCCCGCGCTGGGCTTCGGTCTTGGTGGAGGGGCCCAGTCCCAGTTCCACCGGACCCAGGATGCCCTCCGAGGCGAGGTCTCCGGGGGATCCGATCCGGATCGGCGCGGGCAGGACGGGATGGGACATGATCCGGTCCCAACGCTCCGACCATCCGTCCCGTGTCTGGAGTCGACGAACCACACCATCCTGACGGATCTGGGTCCAGACCACGCCGCGGTCCCGGCACCAGTCGGCGACCTGCCGGTCTCGACGGAAGGTGATGTCATTGCCCGTCTCCTCATGGGACCAGAGGGACCGGAAGGGGCATTCCCGGCGGATCTGCTCGAGGATCTCCACCGCCTCGCCGGTCCGGGTCACGAGACGTCCGCCCAGCGAGGCGAGCCGTTCGGAGAGTTCCATCAGGGATTCCGCGATGAACTGCGAATGGCTGGCATCCCATTCCGTCGACCGGAGCAGGGAGGGCTCGTACAGGTAGAGGCAGATCACCGGACCGTTCGCCGCCGCCTCGAGCAGGGGCGCGTGGTCCCGGACGCGGAGATCGCGTTTGAACCAGACGACTTGGACGCGGGATTTCATTGTCGAAGTTGTCCCACCTCGACCGGTCCGCAACCCGTGGATTGGAGGGGTCAGGTGTTCCGGAGGAACAGCTTGCCCGGGCTCTGTCGGACCAGCCGTTTCAGCTCGAGGGCGAACAGGGTCGAGGCCACCCGTGCCGCGGGAAGACCCGACGCGCGGATGATCTCGTCGATGGACCGTTCGGTCCGCGCCTCGAGGACGCCGAGGATCTGGGCCTCGACCTCGGAGAGTGGCACGGTGGGGCGTTCCTGTGCCTCTGGATCCGGCCCCGGCCGGTTCGTCGGTGGGAACAGGTACTCGAACTCGCTCAGGATGTCCTCGGGCCCCTCGCAGAGCTTCGCGCCCTTCTTGATCAGGTCGTGGCATCCCTTGCTCCGGGGCGAGTCGATGCGGCCGGGCACCGCGAACACCATCCGGCCGTAGTCGGTGGCGAAGTTCGCGGTGATCAGGGCCCCGCCGTTCAGGTTGGCCTCGACCACGACCGTGCCCAGGGTGAGGCCGGCGACGATCCGGTTCCGGATCGGGAAGGTCTGCCGATCCGCGCAGCGGTGGAACGGGAACTGGGTCAGGACGGCTCCCTGTTCGGCGACGCGGTCGAACAGCGCGGCGTTCTCCGCGGGGAACACCTGGCTGATGCCGGTCCCGAGGACGACGATCGTGCGCCCCCCCGAGCTGAGTGCCCCCTGGTGGGCCGCGGTGTCGATGCCCCGGGCGCCGCCACTGACCACGGTCACCCCGGCGTAGGCGAGCTGGTAGGCGAGTCGCCGCGCGGTCTCGATCCCGTACGGCGTGGAGAGACGGGATCCCACCAGGGCGATGCCGCGGAGGTCGGCGGGCAGGAGTCGTCCCCGGATGTAGAGCACCGGGGGCGGGTCGTAGATCTCCCGGAGCGGTCCCGGATAGCCGGGGTCCAGCTGGGTGACGACGGTGCAGCCGAAGTCCTGGATCCGACGGAGTTCGCCGGAGAGATCCACCGTCGACTCCCAGGAGGCGATGGCCTCGGCGGTCTCCGGTCCGACCCCATGGACCGCCAGGAGTTGCGGTGCCGAGGCCCCGAGGACCGCCACGGGGTCCCCCTCGAAGTGCTGGAGGAGGTGTCGCAGTCGGATCGGGCCGACGTGGTCGATGAGGTTGAGGGCGATGAGGGCTTCCTGTGGGCTCACGGGGTGAGTCTCACCGGGCTCACGGGGGTACCGCGAGGGGAGGACCCTCCCCAGATTTAGGGAGGCGTGCGTGCTGGAAATGGGGGGCGGGTGTCGGCGGCGGGCGGGGCGCAGAGCGTCCTTGTTGCACGGAGGGCCACCGGATAGTTCTTTCTCGGTGAACCCTTCCGAGGATTCCAACCCGAAATCGACGACCCCGCGTGCGCGTCCGGTCTGGGCCTCGCGGTCCCGGAGGGGCTGGGCCCTCTGGCGTCCTCGGCTGCTCCGCGTGCTGTTGGCGGTCCTGGTTCCCACCCTGCTGTTTGGTTCGATCGAGGTGGCCCTGCGGATATCAGGCTATGGTCATCCGACCTCCTTCCTGCTCCCCGCACGGATCGGCGACCGCGACATGCGGGTCGACAACCCGCGGTTCGGCTGGCGCTTCTTCCCTTCCCGGATTGCCCGGAGTCCGGTGGCCACGGCCTTCACGGCCAAGAAGGATCCCGGGGTCTATCGCATCTTCCTGTTCGGCGAATCCGCGGCGCTGGGCGACCCGCGTCCCTCCCTCGGGGTGGCCCCCCATCTCGAGGTGCTCCTGGAGGACCGTTTCCCCGGGACGCGATTCGAGGTGATCCCGGCCGCCATGACCGCGATCAACTCGCATGTGATGCGGGAGATCGCCGACGAGGTCGCGCGATACGACGGCGACCTCTGGATCGTCTATGCCGGCAACAACGAGTACAGCGGCCCCTTCTTCCCCAAGACCGCATTCGGGGGCGGGGTGGTGCATCAGGAACTGGTCCGCTGGCGGATGCGGGCCCGTGCCACCCGGTTGGGCCAGTGGCTCACCCAGCTCATGGAGAATGCCCAGTCCCGTGGGAAGCCGACCGAGTGGGCCGGGCTCAAGGCATTCCGGGACAGTGAACTGTCCCCGAGCGACCCGCGCCGGCGGGTGGTCGAGGAGGCCTTCCGACGCAACGTCGAGGAGGTCGTGCGCACGGCGGGCAGGGCCGGCGTGCCCGTGGTGTTGTCGACCATGGCGACGAACCTGAGGGACTGCGCCCCGTTTGGGACCTGGCGGGCGGGTGGGATGTCATCGAATGACGTCGCCCGGGCCGTGGCGGCGTTCCGTGCCGCCCCGACGAATACGGGCCCCGGCGGGGACACCGCGGCGGGATGGCGCGAGGCGGCGAAGGCGTGTCGGCTCCTCCTCGAGGCGGATCCCCGGGATGCCGAGACCCATTTCCGGCTGGGGGTCTGCGAGCTGGCCCTGGGGAATGCGACGGCGGCCCGGACGGAGTTCCTGATGGCGCGGGACCTCGACGCCCTGCCGTTCCGTGCCGATTCCGATCTCAACCTGGCCGTGACCACCATCGCCGAGGACATGAAGGGCCGTCGGCTCGGCTTCGTGGATGCCCAGAAGGCCATCGCCGAGGTCAGTGACTTCGGGATCGCTGGGGGCGATCTGTTCTACGAGCACGTGCACCTCAATCCCGAGGGCAACCAGCGGCTCGCAGTGGCCCTGGCCGACGCGGTGATCCCCTGGTTGCCGAAGGCCATCGCGGAGAAGGGGCGCAGCGCCTGGCCGGACGCAGCCACCTGCGCCGAGCAGCTGGGGCTGTCGGACTGGAACCGCTATGCGATGCTCGAGGACATCGCCCGGCGTCTGAACGAGGCGCCCTACACCAGCCAGTTCAACCACGGGGCCCAGCGTCGACGGATCGCCGAGCAGATGTCGGAACTGCGACAGCGCCTCCACCCGCGCGAGGTCGCCGACGCGCGGGAACGGTTCGAGGCCGCGGTCAAACGCCGGCCGGATCGGGCCTGGATCCACCAGAACTTCGCCGAGTTCCTCGAGATGGCCGGGGACACGGAGGCCGCCCTCGCGGAGTGGAGGAGCCTCGCGAAGCTGCTGCCCCACCACTACCAGGCTCCGTATCAGTCCGCCCGTCTCCTCGCGCGGTTGAAGCGGTTCGATGAGGCGCGGGAACAGTTCGAGGCCGCGCTGAGGATCCGACCCGACCTCGACGAGGCCCGGTTGGACCTCGGACAGATCCATGCGGCCCAGAAGAAGTGGGACGAGGCCCTCCGGGAATATGCGGTGTTCCAGGCCCGACGTCCGGATGATCCCCGGGTCCTGGTCCGCAAGGCCGATGTCCTGGCGGCGCGCGGACAGCGTCCCGAGGCGGTCCAGTGCCTCCGGGAGGCCGTGGCCCTGAGGCCGACCTACTGGGAGGCCCGCTATCTCCTCGGGGTCGAGCTGGGGGTCGATGGGAAGTTCGCCGAGGCGGAGCCCGAGTTCCGCGAGGTGGTCCGGCTGAATCCCGAACACACCCTGGCCCGGTTCAACTGGGCGGTGTCCCTCGCCAAGCAGTCCCGGTATGCCGACGCCATCCGGGAGTTCGAGGAGGTGCTCCGACGGAATCCTGGCAACACCCAGGCCCGACAGTATCTCAACGCCCTCAAGGCGAGCGCCACGGTACCGGCCGCGAAATGACGGGTTTCCCGCCCGGATCGGTGGGGGGTGGTGCCGGGACGGTCTGGACCTCTGGATTCCAGGGGCGCTGGAGACGGATGATCGTGAGGCGGGACTGACAGGGCGGAACCTTGCCAAGGTCGGGCCGGGCTGGCTTCCTCCGCGGGATCCATGAGGCTACTCCGCCGAATTCCTGCATTCCTGCTCCTTGTCACCGCGTTGGCATCGACGTTGTCCGCCGCGGAACCCACCGTTGAACAGCGGCTCGCCGACCTCGAGGCCTACGTGAAGAACGCGGCTCCGGCCACCTCCCTGGTCGGCAGCCCCGGGCCGGGTCACAACGGCTGGATGATGATCAGCACGGCGCTCGTCCTGTTCATGACCCTTCCGGGCCTGGCGCTGTTCTACGGCGGCCTCGTCCGCAGGAAGAACGTGCTCTCCGTGCTGGCCCAGTGCCTCGGCCTGTCGGGCATCGTGACGATCCTCTGGTGGAGCTGTGGGTACTCGCTGAGCTTCGCGAAGGGATCGCCGTTCCTCGGTGGGCTCGACTGGAGCTTCCTCCGGGGCGTCACCGACCAGCCGAACCCCGACTACGGGGCGTGGGTGTCCCACAACATCTACGCGATGTACCAGATGATGTTCGCCATCATCACGCCGGCGCTCATCGTGGGTGCGATCGCCGAGCGCATGCGGTTCAGGGCCCTGATGGTGTTCTGCACCGTCTGGATGTTCGCGGTCTACTTCCCGACGGCACACATGCTGTGGGGAGCGGACGGATGGATGAACGGGCTCTGGAACGACAAGGCCGCCATCAAGGCGATCGACTTCGCGGGGGGCATCGTGGTCCACATCACCTCGGGCTGGAGCGCCCTCGTCCTCTGCATCCTGCTGGGGCCCCGCCGTGGCTTCGGCCGGGAACCGATCCCGCCCCACAGCATGGTGCTGTGCCTGGTGGGCACCGGGATGCTGTGGTTCGGCTGGTATGGCTTCAACGCGGGTTCCGCCGTCGCGGCCGACCGCATCGCGTCCAACGCGTTCGTGGCCACGACGCTCAGCGCCGCCGTCGGACTGTGCGTCTGGGGAATCCTGGAACTGGTTCTCCGCGGCAAGCCCTCGGTCCTCGGCCTCTGCTCGGGGGCCGTCGCTGGCCTGGCCACCATCACCCCGGCCTCGGGGTTCGTCACCCCGTCCGGGGCCGTCCTGATCGGCATCCTCGCCGGGATCTCCACCTTCCTGGCCTGCGCCAAGCTCAAGAACGCCCTCGGCTATGACGACTCCCTCGACACCTTCGGGGTCCATGCTGTCGGAGGTACCGTCGGAACCGTCATGGCCGGGTTCCTCGCCAGTTCGGAGATGAACCCGAACCTCCTGGCCGATCGCATCCAGCCCCTCGTCTCCAAGACCCTCTGGCTCGAACAGGTCAAGGCGGGTGGCCTCATCATCCTCCTGTCGGTCGGGGTCACCGTCGTGCTGTACGTCCTCATCGACAAGACCCTCGGCTGCCGGGTGTCGGAGGAGGTGGAGGATCAGGGTCTCGATCTCACCGAACATGGTGAGGAGGGCTACACCCATTGAGATTGGGTCGCGGCGGGAAGTGACTCGGGACGGGGCAGGGTACCCGCCCCAAGAGTCCTTGGATTTCTCCGGTCCCGGGCTTGCCACCCGGTGATGGTTCCCCGTGTAATCACGGCATCATCCCATTGGCGGAACGCCCCGGGCCCGGCGCCCTGGGCGGGTTCGTCGCGGGAACCCCTGATCCCATGAATCGATTGCGTTGCCTCGTGTGGAGCGGCCTCACGGCCCTCCTGGTCCTGCTCTCCCCGCCCGCCTCGGCCGCCGAGGGCGGCCTCCGTGATGGCGATCGGGTGCTCTTCCTGGGCGACACCTTCTTCGAGCGGGAGGTCGACTATGGCCATCTCGAGACCCACATCACCGCCGCCTACCGCAATCAGGACCTCACATTCCGGAATCTCGGCTGGGCCGCGGACAGCCCGATGGGGCGTTCCCGTGCGAGCTTCGACTGGAACAAGTCGCCGTCCGACTGGCTCAAGCGGGTCCAGGAGCAGATCGGTGACTTCAAGCCCACCGTGGTGGTCCTCGCCTACGGCATGACCGAGGCCCTCGAGCTGGCAGCCCTGCCATCCGGTGCCGCGCAGTCGACGCACCTGTCGGAATTCCTGACCCAGACGCGCCAGCTGATGGGAGCCGTCCGCGAACGGGGAGGGGCCGACGTCCGGTTCATCCTGGTGGGGCCCCTCGACCTCGGAGCCATCCCC
>Ga0209770_10002103_pt1 | contig 9985 bp, 10 predicted proteins | sample LauGreSu1BDMLBDD_2_FD_187572 | JGI IMG/M metagenome (GOLD analysis project Ga0209770, IMG submission 187572) | Freshwater lake microbial communities from Lake Michigan, USA - Su13.BD.MLB.DD (SPAdes) (version 2) | ecosystem: Environmental > Aquatic > Freshwater > Lake | place: Lake Michigan, USA...
TGGACGTTAAACCCAAAATGGGTAGACCCGTCCGTAGTTATTGACTGGGCAACGATTAATAAAGCTCCGGAGTAACCCATGCTCACCGACGAAACAGCATTATTACGCCAGATAATCCGCGAAGAGACAACGATCAGGGGCAGGGCGTTAGAGGGCAGAACGACTAAACGAAACTACGGCTTAATAGTGTAAGGAATTGTATGCCCGACTCAAACATCATCGACGCACTAATAGCAGCAGCCGGCGGCGTGGTTGCCTACTTTGTGAAATCGACCCGCGACGACAACCGGGAGCAGGATCGGAAGATCGAAGCTCTCCAGCGAGAACAAGCTGCGCTGCTTAGTCGTGAGGAGTTCCGCCAGGACATGCACCTTCTGCGGCAAGAGATGAACGCCAACTTCGACAAAGTGTTTAGCAAACTAGACAAGAAGGCAGACAAATGAGCGACGAGAATCCCGAGCGTTACGAATCGGCAAAAGAAGTAGCAGGCAAAGCAATCGGCCAATACGGTCTGATGTATATCACAGCTATTGTCTTGATCGGTGTTGGCTCTAGTTATTTCCTCACTGAGTCCGCGATCACTGCTGTGATGACGATGGTCGGTGGCGCGTTGGTCGCTCTGATTAACATGATGAACGGCATTGCCGGCACTGCCGAGAAACCTGATCGCCCTGAGTTTGAGGTTATCCAGCACTTGATTGCCAAGCTGGCTGAGAAAGAACCCCCGATGCGCGTGGATGTCGAAGATGGCAAAGTGACTGTACGCAAGGGTGACGATATTACGACGATGAAGGCGGAGTGATGCTGTGCTTGACCCGATCACAGCGTTTGCCACTGCCTCGGCGGCTTTCAACTTCCTCAAACGAGCGGTTGAAACTGGCCGCGAGATTGAGGACGTAGGCTCGCAGCTAGGAACGTGGTTCGGCGCGTGTGCGGATTTAAAGCAGCACGAAGAAGAAAGCCGTGATCCTCCGCTGTTTAAAAAGCTGCTACACAAAGGTAGTGTCGAGCAAGAGGCAATGGAAAACTTGATGCGGCGCAAAAAGATTGAACAGCAAGAGCGCGAACTGCGCGAGCTAATCGTGTTGCGTTTCGGTGTTGATTCTTACCGCGAGATGATGACTGAGCGTAGGCAGATCACGGAAGGCCGAGAACGTAGAGCCATGCTTCAGCATAGGAGTAGGGCCAAAGCCATCCAGAATGCAATTGCGGTGGTCTTGATCGTTGGAATTTTTGCTATACCAGTTGCGGTATCCATGTGGCTATTTGAAAAGGTTAAATAATGCTGACTTTACTTTCTACACTTGCCAGTTTCCTAACCGGCGGCTTGCCCAAACTGCTTGAGCTGTTTAAGGATCGTGGCGATAAGAAGCACGAACTTGAGATGATGCGCATGTCCGTCGAGCGCGAGATGCAGATGGCAGAGCGTGGCCTGGTTGCCCAGCAACGGATTGAGGAGATTCGAGTTGAAGCAACAATGGCTCAGGCTGCCGCTTCTGAAAGGCTGGCTCTGTACCAGCACGATACTGATATTGGCCAGGGCGCTCCCAAGTGGGTCATCGGCCTTCGAGCCTCGGTACGTCCGGTCATTACATACTGCATGTTCTTCATGCTTTGCTTAATCAACGCATTCGGCTGTTGGTATGCAGTCAAACAAGGGGTTCCGTTCTACGATGCGTTGGGTGTTCTGTGGACTGAAAACGACCAAGCTCTGTTCGCCTCAATAATTGCCTTCTGGTTCGGCTCACAGGCGTTCGGCAGTGCGCGTAAGTGACGCAGGAAAGCAGCTTATCAAGGACTTTGAGGGTGTCCACAGACGCCCTTACTTGTGCCCGGCAATTCTGTGGACAGTGGGTGTTGGCAGGGTGCTGTACCCGGAGCAGAACAAACTCAAGATCCCTGAACGCAAGATCTACCCGTTGAAGCCTGAGCATGATAAAGCGTGGTCTGATGAGTCTATTGATCTCCTGTTTGACGCAGATTTGCTTAGGTTTGAGAGCGGTGTTTTACGACATTGTCCTGATAGCGTTATTAGCCAAAGCCAGTTCGATGCCCTGGTTGCCTTCAGCTTTAATTGCGGCCTTGGTGCCCTTCAGGCTTCTACACTCCGTCGTCTTTACAATGCCGGGGATATAGCCGGTGCAGCAGACGAGTTCGTGAAATGGAACAAGGGCGGGGGCCGAGTACTACCTGGACTGACCCGGCGCAGGCTGGCAGAGCAGGCTTTGTTTTTAACTGGGGGCTAGATGTATCTTACAAGCAACATCCCGTATTTTAGCAGCTGGAGATTGGACGTTGGGTCAGGGCCGGTGGCCGAGTACTGCCCGGACTTGTCAGACGAAGAAGTGCCGAAGCAGCGTACCTACCGCAGTGAAGTTGCCCTTAGACACCGCTTGCCTTAGTCTTGCCCAAAATTGTGAGATGACCTATGTCCGCGCAGAATCCTTACGAGTTGAGCACCTCCGACCAGGCTGAGATTCAGACCTGGGCAAGAAGCAAAGGCCTCAACGCCGAAACTCAGCTCACCGGCGCCCGCGATATGTTGATCTCCGGGAAGGCCGCCAACATGGACGACTTGCGAAGGTTCGCCACGGGCGGCGCATTACCTTACTCGCTGACCGCAGAAAACGAAACCGAGATCCGCAACTGGGCAACAGGCTTAGGCCTCAACGCCGATACGCAGGTGGGCTCCGCAAGAGGGCTCTTGGCAAGCGGCGCGGCTACCGACTTCAACGGCCTCAAAAATCTGGTAGCGCAACGCGACACGCAGGCACAGATCGGTGCTGCCAAGTACACGCTGACCCCAGAAGAAGCTTCTCAGATTCGCGCGTGGGCGGTCGGCCGCGGGCTGAACCCTGACATCCAACTGGAGGAAGCCAACAGGCTTCTGGTGAACGGGTCTGCGCGCTCGCTTAACGACCTGAAGTCCATAATTCAAGCGAAAGATGCAACCGCCCAGGCCAACCAGCCGGGGACCAATACCGTAGGCAGCGTCACCCGCTACGACCCTCTGACGCTCTCCGCAGATACCGTGAAGACCGCTCCGGTAAAGACCGCCGGGGTGGTGGGATACACCCCGGAAAGCTACACCGCTGGAGGCTACACCCCGGAAGGCTACACTGCGGGCGGATACACCGCCGACAAGCGCGGCTACAATACCTACAACGCCAAGCAGGGCACCGCCCAGAAATGGGATGTCACCCCTGAGCAGACGGTAGAAAGCCGTTTGGAGGGGATTCTTACCAAAGGCTCCCCGCTGCTCACCCTGGCAGAGACACGCTCCAGACAGGCGATGGCCGGCAAGGGCTTGCTCAACTCCAGCATGGCGGAGGGCGAGGCGCTTCGTGCCATGACCGAGACCGCCACACCGATTGCCACCGCAGACGCGGCCACCTTCGCCCGCGCTGCCCAGTTCAACACCGAGCAGAAGAACGTCATGGAGCAGTTCAACGTCCGCGAGGTCAACGCCGCGGAAGCGTTCAACGCGGACTCTGCGAATCAGGCACTGTCGGACAACCAACGCGCTGAGAACGCTTCTCGTGAGTTCCTGGCAAACGCCCAGAATGCTTCCAAGGCTTTTACTGCTGAGAGCCGTAATCAGGCTGCCAAGTTTTTAGCGGATGCCACTAACGTTGCTTCAGCTGCCACCGCGCAAGCCAAGAACAATGCCGCAGCGTTCAAGGCGCAGGCTGCGAACGCTTCCAGCCTTCAAGCAACTGCCGACGCCAACGCCGCCTCACGGGAGGCAACTGCTGCCGCTATCCGGCTTCAAGAGCTGGCCACAACTGCTCAGAATGAGGCCCGTCGGTTTGAAGCAGACGCAAAGAACCGTTCTGCCGAAAACGACAAGCTTATAAAAGCCGACAAGGATCTTGCAGACCTGAATAACACCGCGCGCAATTTGTCGGATACCAGCGGGCAGGCGATGACGCTCTACAATTCGACATCGGAACGGATTGCAGAGCTGATGGCTAATGCAGATTTGGATACAAATGCCAAGCAGTCGGCAATTAATCAGGAGAAGGCGAACCTGAAGACCGGCCTCGATTTCCTGGAATCGGTGACCAAAGTTAAAGGGCTGTCTGATTTGCTGAAATTCTCGGATACGACCGCATCAGACACAAACAAATCATCAGGTTCGGATACGGTTGTATCAACGGGTTCGGATACGGTCGGCAACTACGCCTACGACTACGGCGGATGACCCGCGAAGAGCTGCTTGCTCCACTGAGTCTGCCGGTCGAATCCTTTGAAGGTTGGGAGCCGGTTCCTCTGATGTTTGACGGCAAGCACGCGGGGACGCTGATTGTGAAAGGGATGGAAGTCCATTTCGCGTTTACCAGCAGACCCGGAATGTGTGTCAGGCGGATTGGCCGGCAGATGCTGGCGCCGGTACTGGATCGATACGGGATGCTGACCACGCGCGTCCCGAAAGACATGACCGGGGCCAAGAAGTTTGTGCAGAGGGTGGGTTTCAAATTCACTTGGCAAGACGACGATTTTGAGTATTTCATGCTTACCACTTTGCCGTGGGAGCGCAAAACAAAGGAGAACGTAACATGCCACCCGTCATTGCTGCTGTCGTAGGCGTTGTTGCTAAAATTGGGGTCATGCAAAGCCTGGCCTACGCCGGCACTGCGATGTCGACGGTTGGAGCGGTGACGAAGAACCCCAAGCTGATGAAGATAGGGGCCATCGTCGGCGGCATCGGTACACTCGGCGGCATGGGTGCTTTCGGTGCCGGAGCCAAGACCTTGGGCATGAGCTCCGCAGCCAAGACCGCTGCAGCTTCAAAAGCCGCGACCGCGTATGGCGCGGGCGCTAGTCAAAGCCTTTCCAGGCAGGCTATCAGCGGCACCGCCGAGCGCACGCTTGCACCCGGCGCCGGTGTCCGCGCAATAGGCGCAGGCGGGGGTCAGCTGAGTAAATCCGCAGGACTACTTGGCAAGGTTTTGCCGCCAGGCGTGGCACCCAATCTGCTGGTGGACTCGGCCCGCCAAGCTCCTACCTTTATGGGGAAAGTCGGCAACGCGCTTACCGCGACCGGAAAGATGATCAAGGACAATCCAGAGCTGGCGACAGTGATCGCCTCTGGAACGGGTGAGCTTGCGAACTTCTTGAGCGGCAAGACCGACGCAGAGATTCGCGAGATGGAGTCCCAGATAGACGTGAACGACGCCAACGCGCAGAAGACGCTTTTCGCCATATCCGAAGAAAAGCGCCGCAGGCAGAACCTGAACCAAGGCTACCTGACGGTGAACCCGGTCATCAGTTTGCCGGGCCAGCCGAACCCTTATCAGCCGCCAGGTCTTCTGGCACAGAACATGCCCAAGGTGACGACATGAACGTTCAAGAAATCCAAGACAAGATTCAGCTTCCGCCAGAGCTGCAGGACGCCTACACGCGAGTCGTCGCCGCCGGCATGAAGATTCTGTTCTCGAAACAGACGCATAAGATGATGCTGGACCAGCTGCAGGCGCCGGGATCGAACGCTGAAAAGCTGGGGCAGGGGATCGCCAAGGTGATGGTCTACATGTTTAACGAATCGAACGGCACCATGCCGCAGGAGATTATCGTCCCGGCGGCGATGCTGCTCTTGCTGAAAGCCGCAGACTTTGTGAACCAGTCCGGTAAGGGCAATATCTCCGACGAAGAGATCGGGCAGGCAATGGAGATACTGATCGATTCTCTGTTTGACGGCCTTGGAGTTGACCGCGGAGAGCTTGACGCAGCCATGACCCAGGAGATGCCCGCATGAGAGGTTTAATTGCCGCCGCGCTGGGCGGCCTGTCGAAGGGCGTCGGCCAAGTCGCGACCGCGCAGATAGAGATCAACGCCCGAAAGGCGCTGATGGAAGCCGAAGAAGAAATGCGCGACCGCTTGGCCGAGGCCGCTGAAGGCCGCGATGAAAAGCGGCAGATCGCCGCTGAAGGCCGTGCTGAAGCGCAGCAGATTGCCGCTGAAGGCCGTGCTATCAGCAACATCCCACTAACTGCGGAAGCAACCGCCAAGGCGGAAGAAACAAACATGGCGCGCCGATATGGTGAGGGCAGCAACTACCCAGGTTTACTGGGCTCTCAGATGACGGCCATGGAGACCCCGGCCCAGAGAGCTACTCGTGAAGCGGCGGAAAGCGAAAGCTTGTGGGAAAACGAAACCCGAGACCTGCGCCGCAAGCTGGCGGCCGCCAAGACCGAAGAAGAGCGCGACGATTACGCTCGTCAGCTGGGGGCAATGTCTGGTCAATTTGGGCCTACCAATCGAAGCTACAGCGACGTGGTCGCTCTCGGCAACGGGTACGCCAAAATGGCCAGCGATTCTCTTAAAATGGCAGAGGATTCGTACACTGATGAGGATAAAAAGCTGTTCTTGGCCGACGCGAAAAAGTACCAGGCCCTTGCGGATAACGCCTTCCAAGGAGTCACCAGCGCGAGATTGCCTGGAGGCGGTGGAGAACCTAGAATATCAACAGACGAGGAGTACGACGCGCTTCCTTCCGGGGCAGTGTTCTTCGACCCCGACGGCATCCGACGAATCAAACCATAAGAGGCACACATGGCAAAGTGGGAATCCGCTCCCGTCTACAAACCGAAGTGGGCGGCAGCCCCGGCTTATGGTCAGGCGCCTTTGGCCCCGGAGGCCCCGCCGAAGCCTGAGCAGGGTTTCCTTGGCGACTTAGGTACCCTGCTCAAGCAGGGCGCCTCGCAAGCCATGTCCACGTACCAGGTAGGCCCGCAGGTCATATCGGGCGGCGTTGAAGGCACCGAAGGCCTTATCGCCAAAAATCTCGCGGCAGAACGATTCCAGCCCGAAGCTCTGCGGCAGGTATCGGAGGCTTTCAAAGACGAAGGCGAGGCTATGCGCCAAGCCGAGAGCTGGTACTCTCCTCAAGGCCTCCGAGCGATTGGCGGCACCGTTGCCGAGATCGGCAAGCAGCTCGCTACAAACCCCCGCGGCATCGCCTATTTCACGGCAGAACAAGCGGCCAATATGGTGCCTGCTATCGTGGGCGGCCTGAGTGGCGCTGCGGCTGGATCTCTTGCTGGCCCTGCCGGCGCGGTGGGTGGCGGCGCTGTAGGCGCGTTCGGCGCTTCGGCCCCCATGGAAATCGGAGCCGAATTCATCGGGATCGTAGGCGGCGAACTTGCTGCTCGCAATCTCGAGCCGACTGAAGAAAACATCAAAACGCTGTTGGCCGACGAGCAGTTCCGAAGTACCGCCGTCAGCCAGGCCCGCGTAAAAGGCGCAACAGTCGCGGCGACTGACGCTGCGTTCAGCATGTTCGGCGGCAAACTTGCGTCAGCGCCGGCTCGTAAAGCCATAGCCGACGCGGTTCGAGAGTCCCTCGAGACTGGCGCCGACGCCGCGGACTTGGCCAAGCGAAACCTGGACGCTCTGCCCTTGTCTGAAAAGCTGGTCGCCGGCGCCAAAGGTTACGGCGTTGACGTGGCCGGCGCCGGGGTAGGTGAAACGGCCGGTCAAATTGCTGCGTATGGTGAAGCGGATCTCGAAGAGGTCGCGCTTGAAGTCCTCGGCGAAGCCGGCGGCGCCATTGCTGAAGTCCCAGCGCTTGGCAAAAAATTTGTCAGCGTAGGCCTGCGCGCGGTACAGCCCGGTGAGTCTACCCCTGTTGAACCCGGTTCTGGTCTGAGAACCGTACAGCCCGGTGAGTTTATCCCTGTTGAACCTGTCCCAGTCCCGGCGGAAGTGTCGCCAGAGCAGGCCACTACCTTCGCGCGCACACGTTTGCGCGAGTTGATCACCAAAGGCAAAGGCACGCCGGATATCAGTTTTGTAGATCCCGCCACTGGGCAAACAAGAACGACTCCAGGCCGTCCGGCAGAGATTCTGAGCGACGACGAAAGAACTGAGCTGGAGTTCCTGGCAAACAACGCTGAGAATCCTAGCGCTCTGGGTAAAGCGTACAACCTGAAGATCAAGGGCGCGGCTGAGCAGAGACTCAACGAAGCGGCCACCGCCGCTGATGCGGTCCAAGCCGCCGCCGACATGGTCGACATGGACATCGAAGCACTGGAGCGGGAAGCTGGGCTGGCGCCCACCCCTGCAGTTGCTGATGTCCCTCAAAACATGCCAGCCGCTGACTTCACTCAGAACCTGGCCGCCGGGCGAGGTCTCCTGCAGCAGGTGATGCCCACCAGCGTGACGTTTGGAGAGCCGCCAGTCGCTGGCCCGCCTGAACCGACTCTCACCGCCGAACGGCTGATGCAGGCCGACATCTCCACCATGCCCGCGCCAGAACGGCAGGAGTTTCTGTCGGAGCTGACTGCAGCCCGCACAGCCAATCCCCCAGAACAGCGCCAGGCTGCGCTCACGCGCGCGGCAGAGGTCTACGGCCGAACGGTAGGACCGATCCAGGGTCTCGCCCCTGCAGCCACAGGTGCAGCCACAGCTGTAGCTCCGGCCCCCGAGCGAGTGCGCACGGAAAGGCCAGACATGCAAGCACTGCTGCAGGCGGACACCCGCAGCATGGCGCCGGAAGACCGGACTGAGTTTGTCACGCAGCTGAACATGGCCCAGAACGCAGCTCCAGGACCGATGCAGCAGGCCGCGCTCACGCGCGCAGCAGAGGTCTACGGTCGAACGGTAGGGCCGATCCAGGGTCTCGCCCCTGCAGCCACAGGTGCAGCCACAGCTGTAGCTCCGGCCCCCACGCGCCGCAGCGCAGTACCGCGGCCGACAAACATCCTTGGCCGCCCGACGAGTGAATACACGGAAAGCCAACTGGAAGCGATTATCACCAACGACAAGACGGCGGCGGTCACCCGTCGAGGCGCGGAGGTTGAACTCCGCGCACGCGCAGAGGTAGCATCCACCCAAGCCACCGGTGCGTTCGCGCCGACAATGGCGCCCACCGGCGCGTTTCCCCAGGAGGGGACTGTCAATGTCGAAAGATTCATCACCGTTCCAGAAACCGTGCCCTTCGTGGCAACTCAACCAGTGGCTGGACAGTCTGCCGGCCAGCGAGCGCGAGCAGCTGCTCAACGGTCTATGGACAAGTGGGCCTCCTCAAGGGGTGTCCCCAGCCCCGTCACTTTCAATCCCGCCCCCGCTGATCTTGAAGCAGGCGTAGCCGAGATTGCCGACCTCATCGGCAGCCAGTTGGGCGGCCAGGTGGTCGCGTTCTCAGACACCCGCCCTGGCGCCATCAACGGCGTGGCTATCGGCAAAGTTGCTTTTGTAAACGTCAGCGACAACCAAGCAGGTGTTCCGCGTACTGCGCTGCACGAGTTCAAGCACACGGTGGAGCAAATCGCCAAGGCCGAAACCTCGGCAGGGATGGTTGACACGCCGGCGCAAGAATTCGTTGAGCAGATAGACAGCGTCTTCGGCGACATCACCGAAGAAGGTAAGCGCGCGTACCTTGAGAATTTCCTAGCCGCAGAAGAATTGTCCCAGCTTCAGGGTGACGCTCGCGAGGCGCGCGTGCAGGAGCTGCTGCAGGATCCTGAACTGCGCAGCGAGATGACCGCCGACTTCTTGGGCAACCGCGCCACTGACAAGAAGTTTTGGCAAGACCTGGCCAAGGCGGACCCGACCGGGTTTGAAGCGTTTGTGAATCGTTGGCTGGCTGCCGTCAACAATCTGCTGGCCACGCTGCGTGGGGCCAAGAACAGCAACAAGACCGAATCCGCCAAGGTTGACAGCTACATCCGCGACCTGAACAAGGCCAAGCTGACAGCCCAGAGCGCGCTGATCAACTACCGCAAGGCAACGCAGGGGCAGACCGTACAGGCTTCGCAGGGGCAGACCGTACAGGCTCCGCAGGGGCAGACCGTACAGGCTCCGCAGGGGCAGACCGTACAGGCTCCGCAGGAGACCGTCACACCTGACGCCCTTGCGGCTACCTCCGAAGACGTGACCAAGGCCGAGGCTTTTGAAGACTCTTACGGCATCCTGCCCTACACGTCCGCCGGCCAGCTTACTGTCGACGCCAAATTCTCAATCAAGCAGAGCGGTGACTTCG
>Ga0209770_10002104_pt1 | contig 9981 bp, 7 predicted proteins | sample LauGreSu1BDMLBDD_2_FD_187572 | JGI IMG/M metagenome (GOLD analysis project Ga0209770, IMG submission 187572) | Freshwater lake microbial communities from Lake Michigan, USA - Su13.BD.MLB.DD (SPAdes) (version 2) | ecosystem: Environmental > Aquatic > Freshwater > Lake | place: Lake Michigan, USA...
TCTCGCTCACCCCACCAGTAACCTTTAACCATGTCTAATGCAATGCGCCGTGTCGCTAATTACCTTGGCTTGATGGATGATCCTGAATTCGATACTCCACAAGCAACAACTACAAATACTCCAGCAATCGCCCCAACAGGTGATGTTCGCATCAAGACTCGCGAACCTCGCTCAGTTGGTTCATTGCGTCACTCAACAGTTGTAGAGGTAGCACCACAGCTTGATCTTCCAGCGATGGATCGCATCGTTACTTTGCATCCACGTTATTACAACGAGGCTCGTACGATTGGTGAGCATTTCCGTCAGGGAAATCCAGTGATCATCAACCTCACTGAAATGGATGAATCAGAGCACAAGCGTTTAGTTGATTTTGCAAGCGGTCTTGCTTTTGGTTTGCATGGAACTATCGAGCGCGTGACAAAGAAGGTATTCCTTCTTTCACCTGCCAATGTTTCAGTCAGCTCTGAAGATAAGTCAGCAGCGGCTCAAGCAAGTTTCTTCAACCAGAGCTGAACATGTTGAACGTAGGCTCACTGCTAGCCAGTGTTCTTCAAATCTTTCTATTGGCGCTTTTAGGGCGCTTGATCTTTGATTATGTTCAAATGTTTTCCAGAACGTGGCGCCCAAAAGGGATCCTGCTCTACTTTGTAGAAGCTATCTACACAATTACTGATCCACCTATGAAGTTTGTTGGTCGTTTTGTGCCACCACTTCGCTTAGGTGCAATCAGCCTAGATATGAGTTTTATTGTGCTCTTCTTCGGAACACAATTACTAATGGGATTATTGCGCGGCCTGTAATTACGCTTTAACTAGTACGACCTCAACACCAATCTCGGTATCTTTGATTGCTAATCCAGTATCGCGTGTCATTGACAGCGCTAGAACTTCATCAGAAATATGCCCAAGGTCAGATTCAATGGCAGCTGCCATTTCATCGGTTGCATTCCAGGTGACGTTGATGCGATCTGAAATATCTAGACCATCACTCTTGCGACGTTCTTGAATAAATCTGATTACTTCACGCACATTTCCGGCCGCTATTAGCGCTGGCGTTAGTTCAAGATCCAGCGCAACGCTTTCACCATCGTGTGAAGAAACGCTCCAACCACTCTTTGGAACTTCGGTCACGACAAGGTCATCCAGTGCAATCTGCCAAGTACCAACAGTCGTGGTGCCAGCAGAACGCAAAGTCTTTACCAGCACAGTTGCATCCGTGGCCGCGATTGCTTTAGCGATCTCCTGAACCGCACCACCAAATTTTGCGCCCAATGATTTGAAATTCGCCTTTACGCTGATATCGACCAGGTCTCCATCTGCGGTTGCAATGTCCTGCAAAGTTTGAACGTTTAGTTCATCCGCGATTTGCTCACGCATTGCTTCGGGCAAAGTCGCCCAACCGCTCGCTGCGATCAGGGCACGACCCAAAGGTTGGCGAATTTTGATGCCAGATTCGGCGCGGGTTGCACGACCTAGTTCAACGATGCGCCTGGTCAATGCAACTTGTGCTGCTAAATCTGTATCGATCGCAGCAGCATTGACCGCAGGCCAATTAGAAAGGTGAACCGATGCAGGCTGCTTTGAATCTGCTGGAATAACTAGCTCTTGCCAAACTTGTTCAGTAATGAATGGAACAAGGGGAGCTAAAAGTTGTGTCAGCGTTACTAGGCATTCGTGCAAAGTTCCCAGTGCTGCAACATCGCCATCCCAGAAACGTCGTCGAGATCGTCGTACATACCAGTTAGATAAATCATCGATGAAACGAGCAAGTGCGCGACCTGCAATTTGTGAATCAAAATCTTCCAGCGCGGCATCAACTTCCTTAACCAAAATGTTGAGTTCAGAGATGATCCAACGATCCATTAATGGACGTTCAGATAGTGCTGGAGTTTGTGAGATTTCAAAGTTTGAGGCATTGGCATACAGAGCGTGAAAAGAAACAGTGTTCCAGTACGTTAATAAAGTCTTGCGTACAACCTCATTGATGCTGTCATGGCCAACACGACGAGCAGCCCATGGGGAACCTGCTGCCAACATGTACCAACGGACAGCATCTGCGCCATGTTGATCCATCAACGCCATTGGTTCTAGAACATTTCCAAGATGCTTACTCATCTTGCGACCATCTTTGTCCAAGATATGGCCAAGACACAACACCGTCTTATACGAGGATTTATCAAAGACCAAAGTGCCGATTGTCATCAAGGTATAGAACCAGCCACGAGTTTGATCAATCGCTTCACAAATGAAATCAGCAGGGTAGGAAGCCTTAAATTTTTCGACCGAACCTTCCTTGTGCGGATATCCCCATTGCGCAAAAGGCATAGCGCCGGAGTCATACCAACAATCAATTACTTCAGGCACGCGTGTCATTGTTTGTGAACACTCGGCACAAGCAAAGGTGATGTCATCAACAAATGGTCGGTGTGGATCCAAATTCGAAAGCTCTTGTCCAGCCAAAGCTCCAAGTTCTTTTAGTGAGTCAACACAAATTTCATGTTTGTTTTCGCAACGCCAGATCGGCAAGGGAGTACCCCAGTAACGATTACGAGAAAGCGCCCAGTCGATATTGTTGTTAAGCCAGTCGCCGTAGCGACCTTCCTTAATTGTCTCTGGGTGCCAATCAGTTGCTGCATTTTCGCGAAGCAACGCATCCTTAATTGATGTGGTGCGGATGTACCACGATGGTTGTGCGTAGTACATCAACGCTGTGTGACAGCGCCAGCAGTGTGGGTAGGTGTGCTCATATTGTTGATGTTTGTACAAAGCACCACTTGCCTTAAGTTCCTTTACTAAAGCTTTGTCGGCATCCTTGAAGAAAACGCCACCAACAACTGGTACGTCAGCCAAGAAGTGACCATCTGGTGCAATCGGATTTACAACTGGTAGGCCATAACTGCGGCAAACCGCTAAGTCATCAGCACCAAAAGCAGGGGATTGATGAACTAAACCTGTTCCATCTTCAGTGGTTACATATGTGGCAAGAACTACGTAATGAGCATCAGGAATTTCGATGTAATCAAAAGGACGCTTGTAAGTGATGCGTTCTAACTCTTTGCCAAGCATTGACTTAAGAATCTTCTTCTCACCCTTAACCGCTTCCATCAAATTCTTGGCAACGACTAGAACCTCACTCTTTTCTTCCTCAGTAACTTCGATCGCTACATATTCCACATCGGGATGCACGGCGATAGCGGTATTTGAAACCAAAGTCCAGGGAGTCGTGGTCCACACCAACAGGGAGGCATTCAATGCGGCAAGTTCACCTGATGTAATCGGAAAGCGAACAAAGACCGATGGATCGGTAACGGTTTCATACCCTTGTGCTAACTCGTGATCTGATAATCCAGTTCCACAACGAGGGCAATAGGGTGCCACACGATGGTCTTGCACCAGCAAGCCTTTTTTCCAAATCTCCTTAAGCGACCACCAGACTGATTCAACATATTCCGGTGACATAGTCCAATACGCTTCATCAAAATCAACCCAGAAGCCCATGCGATCGGTCATGTCGGTGAATGCACTGACGTGACGCTGAACAGATTCGCGGCACTTGTCATTGAATGGTGCAATTCCAAATTTTTCGATGTCACCTTTTCCGGTGAAACCAAGTTCTTTTTCTACTGCAATTTCAACAGGCAAACCATGGCAATCCCAACCCGCTTTACGAGTTACTTGTTTGCCTTTCATGGTGTGAAAACGTGGAAACAAATCTTTAAAAACTCGAGCTTCAATGTGGTGTGTTCCGGGCATTCCGTTGGCAGTTGGGGGACCTTCATAAAAAGTCCACGCTGGTGCACCTTCACGTGCAGCAACAGTTTTTTCAAAGATTGAATTTTCGCGCCAGAACTTCAAGATTGAATGTTCGACGGCAGGCAGATCAACCGCTGCAGGGATGGCGCGAAATGACATAAAAAAATCCTCCAGAAAATAATCTCTGGAGGGACGATCGCTGTGTTTACAGCTTTCGCGGTACCACCCGCCTTGCACACCGTGGTGTGCCACTTGTAATCCCGCGTGCCGGTTCTACATGGACCTTGGCCCATTTCTTCCTGCCAGCTCGTGAGGTGATAGCCCCGTCAACGCCCTTTACGCGAGGCTCTAAGTGTAGATGATTGAATGCTTAAAAATTAACCGTGGCGAACTTGGTAACGGTGGGCGTGAAGGCATAAGGTTCGCGACATGCCTAAGAAGCCAGTTAAAAAAGCGGCGGTCAAGAAATCTGCCAAAAAAGCGGCTGTCAAAAAGGCGGTAAAGAAGGTATTAAAGAAAGCGGCCCCTGCTAAAAAAGTGGCCAAGAAAGCCGCACCTGCGAAAAAGGCGGTAGCAAAGAAAACTGCTAAGAAGGCAGCACCTGCCAAGAAAGCAGCGGTCAAGAGCATTCCCGTAAAGAAAGCTCCCGGAAAGCCATTTCCATCCAAGACCACTTTAACGGTCGATGAAAAATCACAAACAGTTTCAGTCTCGACAATTACCGCTCCAGTTGTAGCACCGGTTATTGAAGAGCGTCGTTTAGTTATGCCGCCTCCACCACGTCCGGTGAAAAGTGGCAAGAAGATCGCACCGCTCAAGCCAATCAAGGTTGCGCCTACTCCTGTGGTCGTTAGCGAAAACGAATCTCCTTGGACCGCAGCTGAAATCAAAGCTATTAAGAGCGAAATTTCAAAAGAATTAGATCGTCTGCGCAAAGAACTTGCCGTTGTTGAGCAAGAAATGGATGCATTGATTCAGGAATCAGGTGAAGGTGCTGGTGATGATCAGGCGGATGCGGGAACCAAAACCTTTGAACGCGAACATGAAATGTCACTTGTGATTAATGCGCGCGATATGGTTTTGCAGACCGAACGCGCACTTGAGCGAATTGAAAATAAAACTTATGGAAATTGCGAAGAGTGTGGCTCTCCAATTGGTAAAGCTCGCTTGCAAGTATTTCCACGCGCAACCCTCTGCATGCTGTGCAAGCAGAAGGAAGAACGGCGCTAACAGTGCGCATGTGGCGCACACTCTTTAGTGTTGCCTGGGCGGTTTGGATCCTTGATTTAGCCACCAAAATCTGGGCAGTTAACAATCTCTCCTACAAATCTAATGTCAAAGTAATTGGTGAATTTCTACAATTAACCTTTGTTCGAAATCCCGGCGCAGCCTTTTCATTTGCTGCCGGTGCAACCATTTTCTTATCACTCTTTAGTTTGGTGGTAATGGTCGTAGTTTTGTATTACAGCCCAAAAATTACTTCGCGCGGGTGGGCAGTTGTATTGGGATTAGTTTTAGGTGGAATCTTGGGAAATATGGTTGATCGCATCTTCCGTGAGCCCGGATTGTTAAGAGGCCATGTAATCGATTGGCTGCAATTGCCTAATTGGCCAGTATTTAACATCGCAGACATGGCAATTGTTTCTGCAGCCCTGCTGTCTATGGTGTTAACGGCTAGAAATATTCCACCCATAACAAAGGTAGGCTCACAGCCATGAGTAACCGCGAATTGCGCACCTTGTCGGTGCCAGAAGGAGTCGCGGGAGAGCGCATCGATAGCGCACTGACTCGTGTGCTTGGTTTATCCCGAACCGCTGTCGTCAAGCTTCTTGAAGATGGCGACATCACAACTGGCGGCAAAGCGATGCCTAAATCTGATCGCGTTACGGCGGGTCAAGTGATTGATGTATTAATGCCTGCACCAGTTAATACAGATCCAATTCCGTTGACACCTTTAGAGGGATTAACAATTGTTTACGATGATCAAGACATAGTTGTCATTGATAAACCAATCGGTTGCGCGGCTCATCCAAGTCCGGGATGGACTGGACCAACAGTTGTTGGAGCATTGATGGCAGCTGGTTACTCGGTCTCTACTTCTGGTCCAGCAGAGCGCCAAGGAATTGTTCATAGATTAGATGTAGGCACTAGTGGATTGATGATCGTTGCAAAGAGTGACAAAGCTTTTCACGTTCTAAAGGATGCGTTTCGAAATCGCACCGTAGAAAAAATTTATCACGCGATGGTACAAGGGCACTTGGATCCAACAACCGGAACCATTGACGCACCTATAGATCGACATCCAAAAGAAGATCATCGCTTTGCAGTTGTTGCTACCGGAAAAGAATCAATTACACATTACGAAGTAATCGAGTTTTACCGTGGCGTTTCGATGGTGAAAGTTGAACTTGAAACCGGTCGCACACATCAAATCCGTGTTCATTTTTCTGCGTTGCACCATCCGCTTGTTGGTGACACAACGTACGGTGCTGATCCTGTTTTGGCTAAGAGTCTGCAGATGGCTAGACCGTGGCTCCATGCGGCGCAACTACGCTTTGCCCACCCAGTTACGGGTCAAGCGCTGGACTTCCAGGCCCCATACCCGCCCGATCTCACACGCTCGCTGGCGTTGCTTTCCGACGCCGTTCTGCCATAACCACTAATCTCGCCAATCATGCCAAGCCAAAACAAGAATACGGCGGATAACTTCGTCCATCTTCACGTCCACACTGAGTATTCAATGCTCGATGGCGCTGCTCGCGTTGGCGATTTAATGTCTGAAGTCAAAGCCCAGGGCATGCCTGCAATTGCAATGACAGATCATGGAAATGTTTTTGGTGCTTTCGAATTCTACAAAGCGGCGAAAAAAGCTGATGTAAAGCCAATCATTGGTATCGAAGCATATGTAGCCCCAGAATCTAGATTTGATAAGAAGCGCGTTCAGTGGGCAGCCGGTGGAGAAGATGATGTTTCAGGTGGTGGCGCATATACCCACATGACAATTTTGGCTGAAAACAATGAAGGTCTCGGCAATCTATTTCGATTGTCTTCACTTGCATCCCTTGAAGGGTATTACTACAAGCCGCGCATGGATCGTGAACTACTTGCTCAGTATTCAAAGGGTTTGATCGCAACGACTGGTTGCCCAGGTGGCGAAATCCAAACTCGATTGCGTATGGGTGCTTATAAAGAGGCGATTAAGGCAGCCAGTGCTTACCGCGATATTTTTGGAAAAGAAAACTTCTTTCTAGAAGTCATGGATCATGGAATCGAGATTGAAACCCGAGTCAAAGCCGATTTGTTGAAGTTAGGCAAAGAACTTGGCTTACCGCTTCTTGCGACCAATGATCTGCACTACACGCGTCAAGAAGATGCTGGTGCACACGAGGCACTTCTTTGTGTTCAGTCTGGTTCTACTTTGGCAGATCCAAAGCGATTCAAATTTGATAATGACTCTTTCTATGTGAAAACCGCAGCACAAATGCGGGAACTCTTTAGGGATATTCCGGAAAGCTGCGATAACACATTGTTAATTGCTGAACGCTGCAACATCACTTTGCGCGAAGGTGAAAATTTGCTTCCTCAATTTGAAGTTCCGGCAGGTGAAACCGAAGATTCTTGGTTGAAGAAAGAGGCCGAACGTGGCCTTAAGGAGCGACTAGGTTCACGCATTACTCCTGCACACGAGGAACGTTTGAAGTACGAACTTGGTGTTATGGAGACCATGGGTTTCCCTGGCTACTTCCTTGTTGTTGCTGACCTTGTTGGTCACGCTAAAGAGGTTGGTATTCGCGTTGGTCCAGGTCGTGGTTCTGCAGCAGGTTCTTTGGTTGCGTACTCGCTAGGAATCACGGGGTTGGATCCGCTAGAACATGGTTTGTTGTTTGAGCGATTCCTTAATCCAGAACGTATTTCGATGCCCGATATCGACTTGGACTTCGACGAACGTCGACGCAGCGAAATGATTCGATATGCAACTAATAAGTATGGTGAAGACCGAGTCGCTCAGATCATTACTTACGGAACCATTAAGTCAAAGCAAGCAATTAAGGATTCAACGCGAGTTCTTGGTTATCCATATGTAGTTGGTGAAAAGCTCACTAAAGCGCTTCCACCGTCGGTTATGGGTAAAGATATTTCCCTGAGCGGAGTCTTTGATCCAAAGGATGATCGTTACGGTGAAGCGGGAGAATTCCGCGCTTTGTATAACGCAGACCCAGATTCAAAGCGGGTAGTAGATACCGCCCGTGGTCTTGAAGGTTTGAAACGCCAATGGGGCGTACATGCTGCTGGTGTGATTCTTTCCCGCGAACCTTTACTTGATGTTATTCCGATTCATCGCCGCGAAGCAGATGGTGCGATCATCACTCAGTTTGACATGGGTGCGTGTGAAGCAACTGGTTTGCTAAAGATGGACTTTTTGGGTCTGCGAAATCTTTCCGTGCTTGATGATTGTTTACTTAATATCAAAGCAAATCAAGGCAAAGATGTTGTACTTGAAGATCTCACCTTGGATGATCCAAAGACTTATGAACTCTTAAGTCGCGGTGACACCTTGGGTGTATTCCAGCTCGACGGTGGTCCTATGCGTGCATTGCTTAAAAGCATGTCACCAGATTCATTTGAAGACATCTCAGCGGTGATCGCTTTGTATCGACCAGGTCCAATGGGCGAGAACGCACACAATAACTATGCCGATCGCAAAAATGGGCGAAAGCCAGTAGAACCAATTCACCCTGAACTTTCGGCTCCGCTACAAGAAATCTTGGGTGACACCTACGGATTAATTGTTTATCAAGAGCAGGTAATGGCGATTGCTCAAAAGGTTGCAGGTTTTACTTTGGGACGCGCAGATCTTTTGCGTAAGGCGATGGGTAAGAAGAACAAGGACATTCTGGATAAGGAGTACGTTCCCTTCGAAGCTGGCATGAAAGAAAATGGTTTCTCAACCGCAGCAATTAAGCGTTTATGGGAAGTTCTGATTCCGTTCTCTGATTATGCATTTAACCGCGCACACTCAGCTGGTTATGGTGTTGTTTCTTATTGGACCGCCTACTTAAAGGCCAATTATCCAACCGAGTACATGGCTGCTTTGCTGACCTCTGTTCGCGATGACAAAGATAAATCCGCGCTTTACCTTTCAGAATGCCGCCGTATGGGAATCAAAGTTTTGCCACCAGATGTCAACGAATCTGATGCTGAATACACCCCACGCGGAATCGATATCCGTTTTGGGTTAGCAGCGATTCGAAATGTCGGAGAAGGTGTGGTTGCCTCAATTAAGAATGCACGTGATGCAAAGGGTCGTTATACATCCTTCGGAGATTTCCTGGCAAAAGTTGATGCTCAAGTGTGCAACAAGAAAACAATTGAATCGCTGATTAAGGCTGGAGCTTTTGGTTCGCTGGGTTCCACACGAAAGGGACTTATTGCCGTTCACCTTGAAGCAATTGATTCGGTAATTGAATCAAAGCGCGCAGAAGCTATTGGTCAATTTGATCTCTTCGGGGGAGAAGCGGTCACCGCTGTATCTGGATTAGATATCGAAGTTCCAACTGGTGAGTGGGATAAAGCGATGCTCCTATCCTATGAACGAGAGATGTTAGGTCTGTATGTTTCAGATCACCCATTACTTGGTGTTGAACATGTCTTGCGCGCCAATACAGATATGTCTATTAGCGAACTTGCAGATGATGGCGCACACCACGAATCTATTGTGACAATCGGTGGTTTGATTACAAGTGTTACTCGAAAGGTTTCGCGACAAGGTGCATCGTGGGCGGTTGTAACCGTTGAAGATCTAGAAGGTGCACTCGAAGTTTTGTTCTTTGCCAATACTTATAACCAGTATTCAATGTCATTAACTGAAGATCGAATTGTCACAATTAGAGGTCGAGTCGATCGTCGAGAAGATGCCCTGCGCTTTACTGCCCTAGAAATGTCTATGCCAGATATCAGTGCCGGCCCAACCGGACCACTGATTATTTCTCTGCCGATTCAGCAGTGCACACCTCCAGTTGTAGATCGCATTAAAGAGATTCTGCGATCACATCCTGGAAAGCGTGAAGTACACCTACAGCTTGTAGATAATGGAAGCAGCACTGTGATGAAGGTTGATGCATTGATCACTTCATCACCTAGCCTGAGCGCTGATTTGAAATCAATTTTGGGCCCGAACTGCCTGGTTTAAATCAATAGGCATGTCACACCGCCTTGCCGTTACAATTGC
>Ga0209770_10002105_pt1 | contig 9980 bp, 5 predicted proteins | sample LauGreSu1BDMLBDD_2_FD_187572 | JGI IMG/M metagenome (GOLD analysis project Ga0209770, IMG submission 187572) | Freshwater lake microbial communities from Lake Michigan, USA - Su13.BD.MLB.DD (SPAdes) (version 2) | ecosystem: Environmental > Aquatic > Freshwater > Lake | place: Lake Michigan, USA...
TCGAACACGTCGCCACAAATCGCGCAACTCAGGCTCTGGCTCAGGTTGATCTCGCGCCAAGGTGCATCCGCCGATTTCTGCGCCAGCACGATGGCCCGGTTCTGGCCCTCGCGGAAGGCGAGCTCGAGCGAGTCGGCCAGCCGGCTGCGCTGCTCGGCCGTGACCTGCACGCGATCCACGACCAGCTCGACCGTCAGTTCCTCGGATCCGTTGGGGACCAGCCGGGGTTCATCGAGCGACTTGATCTCGCCGGCGATGCGCACGCGCTGGAAGCCGCGCTGCCGCAGCCCGGGCAGCTCGTCGCGCAACACGGAGGGTTTGGCCCTCATCCACGGTGACAGGATGATCGCGCGTTCCCCGGGTGCGTCGTGAAAGAGTTGGGTTAGGCAATCATCGAGCGACCGCTTTTTCACCCGGCCGCCGTCCTTCGGGCAGCGCTGCTCGCCGCACAGCGCCCAGAGCAGCCGGGCGTAGTCGGCCACCTCGGTGACCGTGGCCACGGTGCTCCGCGGCGATCCGCCGCCCGTCCGCTGCTCGATCGCCAGCACGGGGGACAGACCGTGGATGAAGTCCACGTCGGGGCGCTTGAGTTGCTCAAGCACCTGGCGGGCTGAGGCCGATAGGCTCTCCATGTATTTGCGGTAGCCCTCGGCATAGATGGTGTCGAAGGCCAGCGAGGACTTGCCGGAGCCGCTGGGCCCGGTGAGCACGACCAGTTTCCCTCGGGGGATACGCAGCTCAAGGTTCCGGAGGTTGTGCTCCCGGGCGCCCTTGATGTGGATGTGCGAGGCCGCGTCCATGATGCCCCAAGGTTGCCGTTTTGGCCCGGTCGTCAAAAGGCTAATGCAAAAAGAAAGCCCCTGCCTGACTGCGGTTTAGCACTTGAAGTCCCCCCGGGAAACCGGCTTCATGCCGGCCAGTCAACCCCAAGCCGCCGGCTTGTTCCCCCTACCCTAACCCCAACTCGCCTAACGCGAGTTGTCCCCAGCATACCAGTCATGAAACTACGCAAAGCCATCCCCCGTTGTCTGCGTTTACCGGCCGTCGCCAGCCTCGGCCTCCTCCTTGGACTCGCGCCTGCCGCCCACGCGTTCCTATTTGAACTCGGAGATGCCAAGGGCAGCTTCGACACCACTCTCTCGGTGGGCAGCCTCTATCGGCTGAACGACCCGGACCGGAGCCTCTACGGCCTCGCCAGCGGCGGCCTGCAGCGCTCGGTCAACTCCGACGACGGCAACCTCAATTACAAAGCCGGCACGGCCTCCTTCCTCGTGAAGGCCAACCATGACCTGCTGATCAAGTATCACAACGCCGGCGTGTTCGTCCGCGGCTTCTACTTCAACGATTTCGTCAACTCGAACGGTACACGCGCCCGCACCGCGCTGAGCGACGAGGCCGACAAGGTCGTTTCCGAGGGCGCCGAGCTGCTCGACGCCTACGGTTACCTCAACGGCGAACTCGGCGGCCGGGCCATCACTTTCCGTGTCGGTCGTCAGGTTCTGAGCTGGGGCGAGAGCACCTTTATCCCCAACGGCGTCAATTCGGTGAACCCGATTGACGTCGCCAAGCTCCGCACGCCGGGCTCCGAACTGAAGGAGGCCCTCCGGCCCCTCTTTATGGCATCCGGCTCGGTCAATATTTCCGAGAACCTCAGCCTCGAGGCATTCTATCTTTTTGATTGGGAGCGCACCCGCGTCGATCCCCCCGGCACCTTCTTCAGCACGAACGACTTCGTGGCCAAGGGTGGCAAGAAGGTCTATCTCGGCTTCGGTGGCATCGCCGACGGTTCGCCGATCGGTGCCATCGGCCGCGGAACCGACCGTGAGCCGGGCGATTCCGGGCAATATGGCGTCAACCTCCGCTGGGTCGCCGAGGGCTTGGCCGACACGGAGTTCGGGCTCTATTACATGAATTACCACAGCCGGTTGCCGGTGATCTCGGCCAACACGCCGACCCAGGGTATAGTGGTCAGCAACATCACCGGCAACACCGCCGCGGCCCTGCAGGCCAACGCCACCTTCATGGGTGGCTTGGTGGCCGCCTCCACCGCCGCGGGTGTGCCGCCCACCACCGCCCTCACCGTGCTGATCGGCGCGTCCTTGGGTGACCCGACCGCCACCGCCACCCTCAACGTCCTGACCCCGCTGCAGGGGCTCTTGCCGACGGTCGCCGGCGCCAGCAGCCAGTTTTCCCAGCTCGAACTGCTGACCCGGGCCGCCACCGGACGCTACCTCATCGAGTTCCCGCGGGACATCCACCTCTGGGGCGCCAGCTTCAACACCAGCCTCAAGGGCATCGCGCTCCAGGGCGAGCTGAGCTACCGCAGCAACCAGCCCTTGCAGGTGGACGACGTCGAGCTGCTCTTCGCCGCGCTCTCCCCGCTCAGCTCACGCTTTGCGGGCAACAACCAGATTGGCGCCTTCGGCCTCAACACCTACATCCCCGGCTTCCGCCGCCACAAGGTGGTGACCGGCCAGATGACCGCCACCAAGGTGGCCCGCGGTTTCTTCGGCGCCGACCAGAGCACCTTCCTCGTTGAGGCGGGCTTCGTGAACGCCGACCTCGCGGCCAAGAGCACGCTGCGCTACGATGGCGCCGGCACCTTCGTCGGCGGCGACCTCAATTACATGAACAATTCCGGCAGCAACACCAGCGTCGCCGCCCTGATTGCCGCCGGCACCATCCCGGGTTCCGAGCCGGCCTCAGCCTTCGCCGACGAGTTCTCCTGGGGCTATCAGGTCGTCGCCCGCCTCGACTACAACAACGCCTTCAAGGGCGTGAACGTCTCGCCGTTGCTGGTCTACTCCCACGACGTCGGCGGCAACACGCCGCTGCCCTTGGGCAACTTCCTCCACGGCCGCAAGTCGCTCACCGTCGGCGCGGAGTTCACCTTCCAGAACGCCTGGGCGCTCGACCTGCGCTACGTGAACTTCTTCGGCGCCGGCCGCTACAACCTGCTCGGCGACCGCGACTACGTCTCCTGCAACCTGAAGTATTCGTTCTAATCCTGCGCCCCAACACTCCATGAATACGAAATCCCTTCTGTCCGCCCTCGGTCTTCTCTCCTCCGTCCTTTGCGCCCAGGCCGCTCTCTCCGCCGCCGACGCCAGCCGCCTCGGCAACGACCTCACGCCGCTTGGCGGCGAAAAGGCGGGCAATGCCGACGGCTCCATCCCGGCCTGGACCGGTGGCATCACGACCGCCCCCGCGGGTTACACGCCCGGCCAGCACCATCCCGACCCGTTCGCGGGTGACGCGGTGAAGTTCACCATCACCGGGGCCAACGCCGACCAGTATGCCGACAAGCTCACTGCCGGCCACCTCGCGCTGCTCAAGGCCTACCCGACCTACACGATGCCCGTTTACCCGACGCATCGCAGCGCCTCCAATCCGCAGCGCATCTACGACGCCACCAAGCAATATGCCACCACCGCGACCCTCGCCGAGGGCGGCAACGGCATCACCGGGGTCGTCATCGGTACGCCGTTCCCCATCCCGCAGAATGGCCTGGAGGTGATTTGGAATCACCTCACCCGTTTCCGTGGCGTCGCAGCCAGCCGCAACATCAGCCAGGCCGCCCCGCAGCGCAACGGCAGCTACACCCTGGTGGATTTCGAGGATGAGTTCCTCTTCAACTATGTCCGCGACGGCATCCAGGAGAAGGACCTCGACAACGTGATGATCTACTTCAAGCAGGCCGTCACCGCGCCGGCCCGCCTGGCCGGCTCCATCCTGGTCGCGCATGAAACCATGGATCAGGTGAAGGAGCCTCGCCGCGCCTGGCTCTACAACACCGGTCAGCGCCGCGTGCGCCGCGCCCCGAACGTCGCCTATGACAACCCCGGCACCGCCGCCGACGGCATGCGTACCTCCGACCAGTTCGACATGTTCAACGGCGCCCCGGACCGCTACGATTGGAAGCTCGTGGGCAAAAAGGAAATGTACGTCCCCTACAACTCCTACAAACTCCACAGCTCCTCGCTGAAGTATAAGGACATCCTGACGCCGCTGCACATCAACCAGGGCCTCACCCGCTACGAGTTGCACCGCGTGTGGGTCGTGGACGCCACGCTCAAGGCCGGCACCAGCCACATCTACTCCCGCCGCACCTTCTACGTTGATGAGGACAGCTGGCAGATCCTGGCCGTCGACCAATACGACGGCCGTGGCCAGCTCTGGCGCGCCTCCGAGGCCCACTGCATCAACTACTATGATGCCCAGAGTTTCTGGAGCACGCTCGAGGTCCATACCGACCTGCTGGCCGGCCGCTACCTCGCCATCGGCCTGGACAACGAGGCCAAGATGTATGACTTCAGCCTCGTGCGCAGTCCGTCGGATTACACCGCCGCGACGCTCCGCCAGGAAGGCGTTCGCTGATCAGCCTTGCACCAAGGGCGGCCCGATACGGCCGCCCTTTTTATTGCCGCCCATGCATTGTCTTGCGTGTCATTCTGAGCACAGCGCAGAATCCAGTCTCATGATCGCCAGACAAAACGGCGCGGGAGCCATCGACCCGCTCAGGACGACATGGCGCCGGTGCGGCTGGCTGTTCGGCCTGTTGCTTGCGCTGACCGCACCCGCCGCCGAGACCTCCGAGCCAGCCCCCCTCGCCTCGAAATCCAACCTGCTCGCCGTCGCCCGCGCCGGTGACCGGCTGGTCGCGGTGGGCGATCGCGGTCATGTGCTCCTCTCATCCGACCAGGGCCGCACCTGGACTCAAAGCGTGGTGCCGGCCCGGGCCATGCTGACCGGTGTTTCCTTTCCCGACGCCCGACACGGGTGGGCGGTTGGCCACGACGGGGTTATCCTGGCCACCACTGACGGAGGACTGACCTGGAAACGTCAGGATGCCGGCATCGATCTTGAGTCCGTTTACCTCGACGTTCATTTTCGCGACGTCGCCAACGGCTTTGCGGTCGGCGCCTATGGCAAGTTCATGGTCACGACCGACGGGGGCAAAACCTGGACGGCCGCGCATCCTTCGGACGATGAGGTGCACTACAACCGCCTCACCGCGGGCGCCGATGGCACGCTCTATCTCGCCGGGGAAGGCGGGCTGCTCCTCATCTCGCACGATGGCGGCAAGCTTTGGCGCAAGGCCGACGTGCCCTATGACGGCTCGTTTTTCGGCGCCCTGCCCCTCGAGAAGAACCGGGTCGTTGTCTATGGCCTCCGTGGCCACATCCTGCGCTCGGAGGACCAGGGCGCCAGCTGGACGGACGAAAGCAACCAGCTCCAGGTTCTCATCATGGGAGGTGTCCGCCTCGCCACCGGCCGCATCGTGCTTGCCGGCCAGGGCGGCAATTTCTTCGTGAGTCGCGACCGCGGCGTCACTTTCGACCATTGGAAACCCGCCGACTTTGGCACCAGTGTCTCCGCTCTGATCGACGCCGGTGATGGCGTCCTGCTGACCGTCGGCGAAGCCGGCGCCGTGCGCGTCACCCTGCCATGATCAAGCGCCTCGAGGAACTCGTCTTCCGCTACCGCCCGGTCACCCTGGCGGTGTTTGTGCTCATCACGGTGGTGCTGGGCTGGTTCGCCTCCAAGACCCGCATCGACGCCAGTTTCGACAAGTCACTCCCCACCGGTCACGAATACATCGAGAATTTCAAGAAGCACCGCACCCAGTTCGGCGGCGCCAACCGCGTGGTCATCGCCCTCGTGGCGAAGCAGGGTGACATCTTCACCCCGGAATTCTTCAAGACGCTCAAGGCCGTCACCGACGAGGCTTACTACCTGCCCGGCGTGGACCGGGCTCAGGTGACGTCCATCTACACGCCCAACGTCCGCTACATCGAGGTCGTCGAGGACGGTCTGGCGGGCGGCAACGTCATCCCGGCGGACTTTACCCCGAATGCCCTCGGCCTGGAGCGCGTGCGCCAGAACATCATCAAGTCCGGCCGCGTCGGCATGCTCGTGGCCAACGATTTCACCGGCGCGGCCGTCATCGCCTCGCTGCTCGAGGTCGACCCCGCCACCGGACAGCGCCTCGATTACGCCCAGGTGGCCGCCGCCCTCGAACACAACATCCGCGAGAAATACCAGAGTGACCAGATCAGCGTCCACATCATCGGCTTCGCCAAGGTCATCGGCGACATCACCGACGGGGCCAAGGGCGTGCTGGTCTTCTTTGGCATCGCGCTCGTGATCTCGGCGGTGCTGCTCTACTACTTCTCGCAGTCGCTGATGCTCACGGTGCTGCCGCTGCTCACGTCGTTCTGTGCCGTCATCTGGCAGTTCGGCATCCTGAACATCCTCGGCTTCGGCATCGATCCGCTCTCGATCCTGGTGCCGTTCCTGATCTTCGCGATCGCGCTGAGCCATGCCACGCAGATGCTCCGTTCGTTCCGGTATGAGATCAACATGGGCCGGGACGAGCCCGCCGCGGCGCGCGCCTCCTTCAGCAACCTCTTCGTCCCGGGCTGCGTGGCGATCCTGACCGGCACCGTGGGCTTCAGCACCATCTACCTGGTCGCCGTGCCCACCATCCAGGAACTTGCCATCACGGCCAGCCTCGGCGTGTTCCTCATCATTTTCACCGACCGCTTTCTCCTGCCGGTGCTGATCTCCTACACCCGGATGAGCCCGGGCTTCCGGAAGCGCGTGAATTTCCGCCGCTTCGCCCTGCAACCCTACTGGCGCCGCCTGACGAACTTCACCACCGGCCCCGTCAGCTCGGTGATCATCATCGTCGTTTCCCTCGCGCTGCTGGTCTTCGGCTGGGTCAAGTCCTCGCAGGTGAAGATCGGCGACCTCCACGCCGGCGTGCCCGAGCTGCGGCAGGACTCCCGCTACAACAAGGACACCGCCATGGTGACCAAGGAGTTCAGCATCGGCGTGGATGTCATCACCATTCTCGTCGAGACCGTGCCGAACGGGGTCATCGACCACGACATCATGGCGCTGGTCGACCGCTTCGGCTGGCACATGCGCAACATCGAGGGCGTCCAGTCCACCATGGCCCTGACCGACGTGGCCAAGACCATCAACTCCGGCTGGAACGAGGGCAGCCTCAAGTGGCGCATCATTCCGCGCAACCCGGCCATGCTCGCCCAGTCCGTGTCGCCCGTGGAGACCGCCTCGGGCCTGCTCAACGACGACGGCAGCGTCATCCCCGTGATGGTTTATCTCCGCGACCACAAGGCCGAGACCATCAAGCGCGTGGTCGCCGCCGTGAAGGAGTTCCGCGCCATCCACGGCACGGACCGCGTCAAATTCCAGCTCGCCACCGGCAACGTCGGCGTCATGGCCGCCACCAACGAGGTCGTCTCGGCCGCGCAGAACCCGATGGTCATGTGGGTCTATGCCGCCGTCATCGTGCTCTGCCTGATCTCCTTCCGCTCCTGGCGCGGGGCGCTGTGCGTCATCGTGCCGCTCGTCGTGGTCTCCTACCTGGGCTACGCGCTCAAGTATTACCTCAATATCGGCCTCAAGACCTCCACCCTCCCCGTCATCGCCCTCGGCGTCGGCATCGGTGTGGACTACGGCATCTACCTCTTCTCCGCCATCCAGGAGCGGCTGGAGGAGGGCGAGACCTTTGAGGACGCGGTCTGCTTCGCCTTCGCCACCATGGGCACCTCGGTCATGTTCACCGGCAGCGCCCTCGCGGCGGGTGTGGGCACCTGGGCGTGGTCCGCCCTGAAGTTTCAGGCCGACATGGGCATCCTGCTCAGCTTCCTGTTTTTCTTCAACATGCTTGGCGCGATGCTGCTGATGCCCGCCATTGGCCGCTGGCTCTTCCTCGACAAGCTGGCCCACCGTCTCAAGGCCGCGTCCTTGCCCGGGGCCTGAGCAGCCGCCTGCCGGGTCCTTGTTTCGCGCATCCAGCCAATACCGTCTTTGCGCTGGCTCAGCAGTGAGTCCTGTGTTTTGTCTGGTCGTCATCCCGATGTCTGCTGACGCCGAACCGCTCCTGACCCCCGCCCAGCGCAAGCTCGTCGGCTTTGCCCTCGGGTTTGCCGCGATCTGCGCCATCGGCTTCCTCCTCTATGTGCTGCTGTCTGGCGTGGCGCGGTTCATCAGCGCCTTCTCGGGTGTCATCTGGCCGCTGGCCGTCGCCGGGATCCTGGCCCTGCTGATGCGCCCGGTGGTGACCGTCTTCGAGCGGCGCCTGAAGGTGAAGCGCCCGATGGCCGTCGTGCTGCTTTACTTCGTCTTCGTGCTGCTGGTGACCGGGCTGCTCATCACCTTCCTGCCGGCCCTGATTTCCCAGCTGCTTGAGTTCGTGGCCTACCTGCCCACCTTGTGGCAAAAGACCGTCGCGTGGGGCGAGACCCATTTCCCCGAGTGGCTGGCGATCATCCGTCCTTACCTCGACAATCCCACCGTCAAGGCCGCCCTTGACGGGCTCACCCAGCAGGCGCAGGACCTGCTCGGCCATCTGGCCCCGACCCTCAAGTCGGCCGGTGCGGGTATCTTCGGGATCTTCGGCCTGGTGGCGTCCCTGGCCGTCATCCCCGTCTATCTGTTCTTCTTCCTGCTCTCGAACAACGACCCGACCCGGTCCCTGCCCGACCACCTGCCGTTCCTGCAGAAGGAGCATCGCGAAGACGTCGTATTTCTCATCCGCGAGTTTCTGGGCATCCTGGTGGCCTTCTTCCGCGGGCAGCTGCTCATCGGCCTGATCATGGGTGTGCTGCTCGCCACGGGCTTCTCCATCGCCGGCCTGAAGTTCGGCCTGGCGATCGGCCTGCTCACGGGCTTGCTCAATATCATCCCCTACCTCGGCAGCATCCTCGGCCTCAGCGTCGCGCTGCCGCTGGCCTTCCTGCAACCCGAGGGCGGCCTGCCGCTGGTGGGTATCTGCGTGGCGGTCTTCGCCGCCGTGCAGCTGATCGAAGGTTGGCTGCTGACGCCCCGCATCATGGGCCAGCAGACCGGCCTGCATCCGGTCGCCATTATCGTCGCCATCTTCTTCTGGGGCCAGGCGCTGGGCGGCGTGCTCGGCATGATGCTGGCTGTGCCGCTGACGGCCTTTTTCGTGACCGCCTGGCGTTTCGTCCGGCGGAAATATTTCGCTGCCTAGGCGCGTGCCGAGGGCAGGCCAGCGATCGAGCGAAAGGGCGGGGACCTGTCCCATGCCTGCAGGATCGAACCTCTCCTGACACAGGGTTGTCAGCACGGCCGGCCAGCGCCTTTGACTTCCCGCCCGGAGCACCCCTTCTTGAATCCATGCCATGGGACGTACAGTTCAAGCACGGGGTCAACCTGCCGCAGATCGGCTGGTGGCTCGACGCGCAGAAATCCCAGAATCGCTCCTTCGTTTCCCATGCCCACTCCGACCACATTGCGTCGCACCGGGAGGTCATCGCCACCCGCGAGACGGCCAGTCTGATGCGGCTGCGGGTCGGCGGCAAACGCGAGGAACACATCCTCGGCTTCGACGAGCCCTTCACGGCGGATTTCGGCTGCGAGGTTCGTCTCTTTCCGGCGGGCCACATCTTCGGGTCGGCCATGTTTCACGCCACGACGGAGCACGGCACCCTGCTCTACACGGGGGATTTCAAGCTCCGGCCCACCCTCGCCGCCGAGCCGTGCGCGACGCCGCGCGCGGACGTTCTGATCATGGAGACGACGTTCGGCCTGCCGCGCTATGTGTTTCCGCCACAGGAGAAGATTGAGGCGGACATCGTCAACTTCTGCCGCCAGGCGCTGTCCGACCAGGTCACCCCGGTGCTCTACGCCTACAGCCTCGGCAAGACGCAGGAGCTGCTGCAGATCGTCGGGGGCGCCGGCCTGCCGGTCATGCTCCACGCCAACAGCCTCAAGATGACCAAACGCTACGCGGAGCTCGGCATGAAGCTCCCGCCCTTCGGCCTGCTCGACCCGCGCAACCACGCCGGGCATGTCGTCATCGCCCCGCCCATGCAGAACCACCTCGCGCCGCTGACGTGGATCAACCCCAAGCGCACGGCCATCGCCTCGGGCTGGGCCATGGACAGCGGCGCCATCTACCAGAACCGGTGCGATGCGGCCTTCCC
>Ga0209770_10002108_pt1 | contig 9972 bp, 12 predicted proteins | sample LauGreSu1BDMLBDD_2_FD_187572 | JGI IMG/M metagenome (GOLD analysis project Ga0209770, IMG submission 187572) | Freshwater lake microbial communities from Lake Michigan, USA - Su13.BD.MLB.DD (SPAdes) (version 2) | ecosystem: Environmental > Aquatic > Freshwater > Lake | place: Lake Michigan, USA...
AAGAGTGAGACAGCTGCTGCCAATCCAAAGACCAATCCTTGAGCTGCCATCTCAAAGCCTAATCCGTTGGCTATCGCTGCCATGAAGGCAGAAAATGCTAGTGAAGCAAAGAGAAGGTCAACAGTAAGCATTTCGGCAACAAGTAAGGCACCGGCGGCACCGAGCCACATCCATAACTGCATATTTGCTCCTTCTCGATCTTTCCTAGCCTAGCTCCAAGGCCATCTGAGTGCGATTTGTTTTTGCCTCAGTCCGATTCTATGGCGTTGACGGGGCGGCACAAGAGCCAAAAATTAACCTAAAAGTCTGAAGTTTGGAGTAGAAGTTCAGCCGAAGAAGGCTTAATCTCTTGCCAATCCACAAGGGATTTTTGCAATCACGGAGGCTTTCAATGGATGAAAAATCACTTCTCAAGCAGTGGAATCAAATGCGCGCTCAAATTATTCAGTCGCAGGTAGCGCCGGCACTTGTTCTGATCGGGGTAATGGTTTTAGCTTCACTCGGCGTCTTCGTCGATGCAGCCGATTCAGCAAAATATCTCACGCTCGGAATTGCAGCGATCACCGGAATTCTCGCAACGATCAGTCAGTACGCAGCAGTGCGTGAAGGTGAAGCCCTCATGGTTGATCTTCGTAGACTTGCTAATTCTTCTGCGCTATCTGCAAAGATCGCCGATTCACGAGGGTTGCTTTCACTCTCGGCAATAACAATAGTTCTCTTTGATATCGCAATGTTCGCACTTGTTGTGTGGGCAGTACTAGGCGCATAAATAGTGCTAGAAATTGTAATTGTCGCAGTTTATGCCATAGTTGTAATTGTAATTGTCACGCGCTTTGATCGTCCCGGAAAAAAGGGTCCACGGATTACTGGCCGTGGTGGAGATTTCGAGTAACTCCGAGACGAGAATACTTAGCGCGTAAGCGGTCCAATCCGATAGTTTGCTAAGACAGAAACTGGAGTACTCGCACCTTCGTGTTGTGCTTTAAATGCTGACGTTCCATCTTTACCGCATAAGAAGAGGATCGCCTGTGGGCCGCCTCTATGTGCGGGAATCCAGTTGGTCAGATCGTAGATAGTTCCATCAATTACCGTCCAGCACGCTGCTGAAGTATTTCTCTTTGTCACATCAGCCATTGTGTAACTTGCCTGCGTGGTTGTTGGCGTTGGTGTTGGCGTTGGTGTTGGCGTTGGTGTTGGCGTTGGTGTTGGCGTTGGCATTGGCGTTGGCGTTGGCGTTGGCGTTGGCGTTGGAGTCGCGACAGGTCGAGATCCTCGGATAACCTCACCAGGAACCTCACGCTCACCGACTGCGATGGTTACGGAAGATTTCGCTCGCGCTGTCAGGGTAAAGCTATATGTTCCCGCTTCTGAAGTTGCGCTATAGCGAGCCAAATATAGATAGTTGGTCTTTCCATAAGGTTCATAGAATTTGGTTCGCTCGGAAAACTTCAATGTGAATGATTTTCCTGAAGGTGATGTGACTGCCAATTGAGGTAAGAGCGTGTTCTTTAAGGTGTTCTCCGGCTTTTTATCCACGATTAGATATTGAACTGCAAGTACATCCCCCGCCTTGAAATCTGCCCTGAAAGCTTTCTTCTCTCCTGCCTTTGTAAAAGATGCGCGAACAGCAAAAGAGACAGTTCCATCTAACAACAAGGGTCCTTTAGCGGGAGTTGTATCGCCATTAAGAAGTACAACAGGTTGATGGGCATGAGCAGAGGTGCTCCCCGCGAAGGTCAGTAAGAGAAGAATGATTAAGGCGCGCTTCACATGCCTAGGATATTTGGTGAATCTTCAGTTGTCGCTTCGAAATAACGGCGGAAAAACTAAACTCTTTTCTTACTCCACCAGGTTTTATAGATTCCATAGAGCAAAATGTAGAGAGGAAAGGCGATGAGAATAATGTCAGTAAAGATATTGGCTTGGACCCCGGAGGTCTTCGAGTAAGTCCAGGAGAGATAAGTGAGAGCGCCAAGGTAGATCATTCCAAAAGGCAGAGTGATTCGGCGCAATTGATCGACTCGGACAATGTGAGGGACTTTAAAGTTAGTAAGTTGTGACATTCCGAGAATCAATGTGAAGATCGCGACTTCTGTTGCAGTCAAATCAAAGACTAAGAATGTTGGAACAGCCAAGTTCCATACAGCAGGAAAGCCATTAAACCAGTGATCATCCGTTTCAATATCAGAACGCGCAAACCACAAGGCTGAGGTTAGGAAGATAAATCCTGCTATGAGTGCTTCATATTTTTCGGGGAGCATTCCAAAGTTGAGCATAAATGCCACAGGGACAACAACGCAGGTGACATAATCAACGACGAGATCAAGAATGTGGCCATCGATGAGCGGTGCATGAATCTCGACATCAAGACCACGTGCAATTGGTCCATCGAGGCCATCAAGTATTTGAGATGCAATCAACCAGAGAAGTGCAATTCGGATTTCTCCATCAACAACACCTTGAAGGGCGAGCATTCCGATGACCGCGCCACTGGCAGTGAGAACGTGCAGTGCATATCCGGCACGCCGGGCAGCATTTGGTGTCAGGTTAGCCATTGCTTTCAAAGTCCTTCATATTTATAGCAAACTCGGCAACATCCCAATTGTCATAGGAGTTTCCGCTTGGAAGTAAGATTCCATTTCGTGTATTGACGGAGAGATAACGAAGCACACGCCTGCCTTCAATAATCTCAATTCCGCCTAAGTAGAGATCAACTTGCTCTTCAACGCGTTGCCCTTCTGCACAATTAGGTTCGCAGAGATTCTGTGAATACGTTCCAGTGCCTTCTGCCCCGTTATATCCCCAGCTCTTCCACTTAATGTCATAAACCAGAACTCCGGCATCGGCGCAGAACTTTGTTAACTGTTCAGGGCGTTGCTCAAGAATTTCGCAATTGTATGTATAAATATCTCTGGCATAAGACTTACCGAATGCCAGTACTGAGCCAGCGATAAGGGCGATGATGACCAACCCTGCGATTAAGCCGCTTCTCTTCATAGCGCCATCGTACTTGCGAGATGGGGTGAGTTGAGAGCAATCACGTTACGAGTTAAGTAGGCTCAAGCGTTCGTTGAGTCCGGAGTAAGAAGGCTCACGGGACATAATCTTTTCGAGATCCTTCTTTGCTAACGCCACTTTACCCATACGCTCGTAGGTAAATGAGCGCTCCCATAGGCCGCGATTGAGAATTCCTTCTGAACGTGATCTCTTAGCCACGGACTGCTTGAGACATTCCAGAGATGCGTCGAAGAAACCCTTCTCGCGGAATGCGATACCTCGTAAAACCAAAAGCATCGCAGTGGCATCATCTTCATTTTCAATATCTTCTGTTGTTGCAATGGCATCATCAAATTTCAAGAGAGCAATTTCAAGATCTGCAACAGAGATTGCAGTCATCTGATCAGAGTCAATCGCTTCAACAACTTCGAGGGCCTTTGCGTAATTGCCTTGTACTTGAAGAATCTCGGCATAGATCAAACCGAGAGCTTTGAGGTTGTAGCGCTCGTTGGCAAAAATGCCGGGTGTGATCATGACTCCAGGTGTGATTCCGGGAAAGTATTTCTGAACAAGTGGGTTGGCAAAGAGAGCATCGCGTTGTGGCCAGAGTTGATCGGCGAGCACGAAGGATTCTTTCTGTAGCGCTTCGTTGGTGCTGCCATGCAAGACCTGAACAGCCTGCATCGCAAGTGCGAGTTCGGGGTGTTCTTGTGCAACTGCCCGCGTTTTTTCAAACACAACCTCAGGCGGATTAGCTTCTTGGTCTCCGTAAATATCATGAAAGAGTGCGCTGAGCGCTTTCTCTTCCTTGCTAGAAAAGATGTGCGACTTAGCTGGCTCGCGTCGTAGCGAGACTGGCGCTTCTAGTGCTTGCGCAGGGGGAACAAATACATCTTCTACATAAACCTCGTCGTCGACGATTGTCTCTTCAGTACGAGTACTGGCTACTGTGCGAGGAGATTTACTCTTTGCACGTTTTTTCTTGAGTGATTTGCTTTCGGTCCAATAGAGACCGGTGCCCGGAACACCTGCAGATGTGGTGACACGTCCGCGCGAGTTAAGACTTACGCGCGCGCCAGGCACACCTGCAGATATTCCGACAGAACTTTTGCCGACAGTTAAGCGGATCCCGGGGAGGATCTGCATCGATCGACGAAAGCGGAATCCCATAGTCGCTAGGTTACTAGCGCAGTTGGGGTGACCACCAGATGAACATCGATCGTGGTCATGCTCAAATGTGACTGGTTAGCTGGCTTTACCCTGTCAAAATCGGCCTACTTCATTTATTCTTATCACCTGAGGTCCGAATGAGTAGAAGGCATAGTGCGCCCAATGGTTAAGAAGAAGAATCAAGCAGCGGTTGAGAATGACAACGAGTTCCACGTCGAAGAGGTTGTAGAGAAGGTTCTCTTCGGTGGACGTTGGCTACTAGCACCTCTCTATGTGGGTCTGCTTCTTAGCCTTGTCCCTCTGATTTACCGATTCTTCATTGAGTTCCTTCACTTGATGGAGGGAATTGCAACTCTTGAGATGCAAGAAATCACATTGAAGATCCTCGAGCTTCTCGATGTTGTCTTGCTCGGTAATCTCATTATCATCGTGATCTTTGCTGGGTATGAAAACTTCGTATCGAAAATCAACGTTGCAGCAGATTCTGTTGATCGTCCGCACTGGATGGGTCGTGTTGATTACAGCGGACTTAAGATCAAGCTGATCGGATCTTTGGTTGCGATCTCTGTTATTGAACTCTTGAAGGACTTCATGATGGAAGGTGAATATGATGACAAAACTCAGATGTGGCGCATTGTCATCCACATCACCTTCGTTATTTCAGGTGTTCTCTTCGCGCTTATGGACTTCATCGCAGATAAGCGTGAAGCTGTAGATCTCGGAAGTAAATCGACAATGAGTGAGAAGTAATATGAAGAAGATTTCTCTTGCAATAATTCTCTTAACGAGCATGCTCGTTGCACCAAATTCTGCATTCGCTGCAGGCCAGGTCAAGTACACAAATCAAAAAGTTGGCCAGTTCTGTAAAACAGCTGAAATTGGTAAGTCCACATACAATCCTGCAGGCGATCGCCTAGTGTGCGTCAGTGGTGAGACCAAAGCTCGCTGGCAGTACAAGCCTCTTTCAGTGAAATATGTGGCACAAAAAGCTGGTCAATTCTGTAAGAAAACTGATCTAAACAAGTACACAGTTGAAGCATCAGGCACTCGTCTGTTTTGTCGCACGGTAGATGGCCGAGCGCGCTGGGTTCAAGAGTAAACAACCGAAGGGAAACGAAAAATATGAGCAATCTATTGGTAGTCAAAGATAAGGTCACACGCTTTGCCAAGGAAGTCTTTAACGTCGTCATGATTGACGATGATGGAGACCTAGTTATCCCTTACGAGTCAACCAAGATCTTCATCCGCGTCATTGAGCGTGAAGTAGCTAAGGAAAGTGAAGATTTCTGGAATGAAAATCAGCTATCACGCACTGCCGTCTATGTGTGGGCTCCAACAATTTTTGATGTGAAGCCAAGTAATGAGCTTTACAAGTGGGTTGCAACAGAAGGCGCCGATTTCTTTTACGGCCACTGCAAGGTAACTTCTTTTGGTGATAAGGGAAATGTTCAAGTAATCTTTGAAATTACACTCGCCGGAGACACCATCGATCCAGGTGAGCTCAAACAAGCGCTCCTTGCTGTTGCGATGACAGCAGATGATCTTGATGACGAACTAAAGGCTAAATTCGGCGGCAAGCGCATCGAAGATAACTAAGCGCACCAGGTATGAGCGTTCGTTCAAGTATCGAAGATTCTGCTGTCGGCATCGCCAAAGGGCACGATCATGGTGAGGTTTCAGAGCTACACATTTTGCGTGCTCTGCTGACCAAATTTGGTACCGATGGAGTTGGGGTTACCAACAAAGATGTTGATGACAAATTAGCTCAGCTTAGGATTGCATCTTCGCCCGTGATTGCTATCTCGGAAGAGGCCGCCAGCGTGCTATCTCGAGTGGGTAACGAGGAACCGGCACGAATCATCGGCGATCTTGTCAGCAAGCATTTTGGAGTCGTTGCTACAGCCACTCTTTCATTGTCGAAGTCTCCGACCGAAACAAGTGCTGAGGAAGAACCTGACGCTGAAGTAAGTGCGGAAACCCTGCAGAAGGCGATGAGTGAGCTCAACTCATTGATTGGCTTGGATGGCGTTAAAGATCAGATAGCCAAGTTAATGAATATGCACGAGGCTAATAACATTCGAGAAAAGCAGAGTCTTCCCCGCATTCCAGTCGGACTCCACTTGGTATTTACTGGAAGCCCTGGAACTGGAAAGACAACTGTTGCTCGAATCGTGGCGCAGATGTACCAAGCTATTGGATTACTTCCTGGTGGTCAGCTCGTTGAAGTAGATCGCTCAACTCTTGTTGCAGGGTATGTTGGACAGACCGCGCTCAGAGTTCAAGAAGCAATCAATAAAGCTCGCGGTGGAGTTCTGTTTATCGATGAGGCATATGCACTATCTGCTGATCGCGGAGCCGGCTTTGGTGATGAAGCGATATCTACTTTAGTAAAAGCGATGGAAGATCAGCGCGATTCAATGGCCATTATCGTGGCGGGCTATCACGAGCCAATGCAAGAGTTCATTGCATCTAACCAGGGTCTTAAATCTCGCTTCCAGAACACCATCTCTTTTGCAGACTACAAGACTTCTGAACTTCTCGATATTTTCAAAGTAATCGCAGGTGGATACAAGATCACCCTGACTGATGATGTCCTCAAAGCTATTGAGAAGTACTTTGACGAGGTTAAGCCTGCTGGTGACATGGGTAATGCACGCTATGTTCGCAATCTCTTCGAGAAGATGTATCTCAATCTCTCCAGCCGTGCTGCAGCCGATGGCAATATCGAGCTCCATGAGTTGGTTGAGTTCGCAGTAGAAGATATTCCTGCTCCAGATGGAGTTAAGAAGCCGACAATCGGTTTCTAGATCGCTACGATGTTCCTAGCGCTATTGACATAGAGAAAGAGGAAGAAATGACATATAACAACTCTCCAACGCCACCCCGTCCGCTGCCAGGTGAGGGATCCGGTGCACAGCCGATGCGCTATGCGTCATTCCAGCATCGCCTTGGAGCGGCAGCTGTTGATGTGGGTTTGATGATAGTCACACTTGGTATTGGCTGGTTTGTGTGGTGGCTCATCACGTGGAATGAAGGTCAGACTCCTGGAAAGAAAATCCTCAAGCTTCGCACGTATTCATTTGCAACTGGAACTGTTGCCACTTGGGGCCATATGTCAGTCCGTGAATTTCTCATACCACTTACGGTAAGTATCGTCTCGTACATTCCCTACATCGGATGGGCGTTGTCAATTGCATACGTTGTTGTCGAAATTGTCTTTTACTTCACAAAGGGTCAGCGCACATTTACTGATCACTGGGCTAAAACTGCAATCATAAACGAGGCATAAGGTGGGCGAGTTTGTTCCTGGACAAATAGCCCCTCCTGCTTCTCTCAATCAAAGTGAGCAAGATGCAAAGGCTGGTAGCGGACTAGCTATCGCGTCATTTGTAACTTCTCTTGCTCTGATTCTTCTTTCAGCTGGTTTTCTCTCCTTCATCGGTTCAATCCTTGGACATGTATCGCTTTCAAAGTTGAGGAAAGCTGGGAGTAGCGAAAATCGTGGTCTTGCCATTGCAGGTGTAATTATTGGTTGGGTCTCAACAGCACTTGCTTTTATCTTTCTCATTGGATTCATTGCTCTGATTGCAGGCGCTGCCTCTGCAATTGATTCATCATGGTGGGAAGATTTGATGAACGAAATAGAACAGAACTACAACATCTACTAAGGTCGAGAAAAGCACACAGGGACCGATGACCTCGGTCCCTGTGGCTTATCCCTCGTTAGGAAACTTACTTGTAGACGTCAGTCCAGTTCGTAATCTTGAGGATGTACCACTGACCACCTTCGACAGCCTTAGCCAAGGTTGCATCTGTTGCTTCCATGTCTGGGCGTGCCTTTGCTGGAGTTGCGTGGATTTGAGCTACGAACATGAAGTAGCTCGCCTTATCCGTCTTTGATGTGCGGAGTTCATTGGTAACTTCAACGATTCCAGATGATTCTTCATCACGTGTGATGAAAGCGGTTCCGCTCTCTGTGAAGTAATCAGCCTTGAATTGTGCGATTGTTCCAACTTTTCCATCACTGATTCGGTAAGAAACGATGCGAGCAAGGTGTGCATTGTTGCCTGGATCTTCCTGAATCAAGACGTTGCCAAGAGAATCTACTGTGATGTTATCTGGCTTTGACATGTAGATGTCTTCAGAACCATCTAGAAGAAGCTCAAGAGTCGAGCCAAGGAATGGCTTGTTTGCATCTACAAAACGAAGACGCCATAGAGCTCCACCATCACGTGAGACTGTTGGTGTTGCTGGGTTAGGAGTTGTAGCTCCTGCGACCTTTAGTCCAGTTGGATCTGAGTCTGATTGTGTGGTGACGAAGTAGAAGTCATTTGGCTTGTTTGGATCGAAGTGACCGTCTTCAACGCGAGCGAGCTCGATTCCCTTTGTGTTGGCTTCGACGTTTTGTGCCTTGCCGTTAGCCTTGGTATCCACTGCAGCAAATGTCACAGCGAATGGCTTGTTCTTTCCGTATTTGGCACGGATTTCATAATCGTTAGCAACTTGTGCGCCTGCAGTAGCAGCTAAGACGTATGACTTTCCATTTGTGAGGCCAGCCTTTTCAAACCACTTGCCTGTCTTTGTCTTTGTGCCCATGTACATCCATAGCTGGCTATCTTTTGCATCGCCATCTTCGTTGCCCATGATGACTGTGTTCTTTGTGGTTGTTGGAGCTGGGATGAAGTTTTCCCACGCAGATAGACCAAGAGCTGGAAGCTGTACTAGTTGACCTGTCGTGAGATTGGTTGCAAATCCACGTGACTCATCTGAACCTTCTTCGCCGGCAAAGAAGAGTGCATCTTTGATGCCTGTTCCTGTTGCCTTGTCATAGAAAGCTTCCGCAGGAGAAAGTGATCCTGAACAGAATCGGTTGAGAAGGTAGCTGTGGTTGAGAGTTCCGTAAGCATCCTTAACTGCTGCGCCAGCTGGAGCACCAGGTGTATTGCCGTAAGTACCTGTTGCGTAGTTGTACCAGACGACATCTTTGAAGAGATCGACTGCCTTTGTGACTTTCTGTGTAGCAATGTCATATGTCATGTCGCTAAGGAATGATCCTGAGACAAGTCCACCAGCTGTTGTGCGACCTGCAGCTACTGCGTTGGTTGCGCTCCACTCGTGGTTTGTGATGATGCGAAGTGTGTTTCCATTCTTGATGACTCCGAGTCCATCAGGAATTCCTGGAACCAAGTAGCTACCGACCATATCTCCGGCAGATGCAATTGGTGTCAATGTTGCAGATGATGCGACGGCTTCCATGTATGTAGGAGCTGCTGCATATGCTGGTGTAGCAAATGTAGAGAGTGCTGCGATAGATGTAGCGATAGCTAATCCGCGCTTAACTCGTGAATTTTTCAACGTGTTCTCCTCAATTAGTGTGGTGATCTGCTTATTAATGCGCTGCCGGGAAATTGCAACGTGCAGATCTAACTGAGTGCGTGTGAACATTAAGGTGAAAGCAATAATCAAACTCATGAAGAGTAAGTGAGCAGATGCAGAAGTTTGCGTGAATGGGAACTTCGTATCGCATGAATAAGGCGCTCCTAGGAGGTTAACTCCTGGAAGCGCCCTGCGTAATGCGTAGCCCCGAAGGGATTCGAACCCTCGTAGCTGGCTTGAGAAGCCAGAGTCCTAGGCCGCTAGACGACGGGGCCCTAGTCCATATTTTTGCTTTACTACTTGTACTGCGCTGGGGTACCAGGACTCGAACCTAGACTTACTGAACCAGAATCAGCAGGGCTGCCAATTACCCCATACCCCAAAAGGCGTGAACCTTATGTGGGAGAAGTTTACCCCACGCTCTAGAGC
>Ga0209770_10002114_pt1 | contig 9960 bp, 11 predicted proteins | sample LauGreSu1BDMLBDD_2_FD_187572 | JGI IMG/M metagenome (GOLD analysis project Ga0209770, IMG submission 187572) | Freshwater lake microbial communities from Lake Michigan, USA - Su13.BD.MLB.DD (SPAdes) (version 2) | ecosystem: Environmental > Aquatic > Freshwater > Lake | place: Lake Michigan, USA...
CGGCGAGATCCGGGCCGTCCATCGCGGACTCCATGCCTGGTGGCACGCGCGCGACCACGCCTGGGGACTGCGCTGGTCGAACCTGCAGCTCATCGATCCTCCGCTGTCGTCACCCGTCTGGGACGGCGAGATGCACGGCTGGGAGGAACCGCCGCCGCCGCCCTATCCCGAGGCGCAGGTCTACCGGGTCGGAACGCTTGCGTCGGGTTGGCCGCTTCCCGTCCTCCGCATGCGGTGGAGCGAGACCGATCTGCGGCGGCCGTTTCCGGTCCCGGCGGAGCTCGACGACGGTGATGTGAGCATCTGGAACGCGACCGACAGCGCGCTGCACGGCAGCCGCGGCGGGCCGCCGAAGGAGCGAATCGTGCTCTGGACTGGCGCAGCGTTCAACACCGTGTTCTACGCGGGCGTGCTGGTCGGTCCGGTCGCGCTCGCCAGGCGCGCGCTGCGCTCGGGTCTCGCGCGCCGCGCCCCGCTTCAGCCTCACTCCGCCGGCAGGTGAGGCAGCAGCAGGATGACGAGCAGGTAGAGCCCGACCGCGATGCCGACGATCGCGGCCACGATCTGCGCCGACATGCGCAGGACCGCCTTCGGCCACTCGGAGACATCCTTGACGCGGATCGCCTTGTAGGCCATCGCGACGCCGAGGGCCATCGGCAGGACGAGCATCCACCACCACGCGTGCACCGCCGGCGCCGGCTGCAGGAATGGTGTCCACGCGACCAGGCCGGTCATGGCGCGGCTCCCTCGCCGGCGCGGCGGCCGGCGCGCACCCCGTCGCTGCGCGGCTCACGCACCGCCGCGTCAAGCAGCACGCAGACATTCAGCAGGCCTGCAAGGAACACGAACAGCGTTCCGAACTCGTTTGCGTGGGCGAGGCCCTTGAAGGAGCTCACCGAGGCTCCACCCGGAGCCCCGGAGTACATCTCGATCATCGGCGCGGCCTTGCCGGTCTTGAGGAGCGCGTCGTTGGCGAAGCTGGCCGCGAATGCGATCGGACCGCAGCCGGCCTGCCCGACGAACCAGAGCGAGTCCTCCTTCCGGTCGACGCAGTCGATGCCGCCGACGAGGATCCCGCCGAGGAAGAGCGTGAGGATTCCGAGCATCGCGTACACGCCGCGCCGGACATTGCCGGCCACGATGTGCCCGAGCCCAGGGAAGCACCAGCCCAGCAGCGCGCCAAGCGGTCGAAAGGTGGTTTCGGAGGTGGCGGCGGGCACGGGAAAGTCGCGGTTTCGGCTCTGCGGGCGGGGGTGTGGCGGACGGGTCGGACGCTCGCGAGTTTGGCTGAAGTCACCCTCCCGAGCCGCCGATAGGCCGACAGTGTAGCGGTGCGCCCCACCGGCGCCCGCCGACGCTTCACGGGAGGTTCCATGGCTGATGCAACCAACAGTTCGGGTCCGAAGTCCTCTGCGGGAGATCCGCGGGAGGGCAGCGTGGTCGACCGACGCACGGGACTCGACCGCCGCAACACCGAGGGTGCCTGCCCGACCAACCTCGAGCGACGCCGCGGCCCCGGCCGGCGGCTGAGCGACTTCGTCCGCGACGCCGAGGAAGGCGAGATGAACAAGGAGCAGTTCATGTTCCTCATGGCCATCGACGCCTTCAAGCGCTCCAACGGGAAGTCGTTCCCCACCTGGACCGATGTGCTCGAGGTCATCCGAAAGCTCGGATACCGGAAGACGATGCCGAGCGAGCTGAACCTCGGTGGGCGCGTCGAGGACTGGCGCGAGCGCGCCGACGCACCCTCGAACACCACCCGGTCGACGCAGCCGGACGCGAACGGTGGCCGCAAGGCCGCCTGAGCATCGTCGATCGAACGCCGAACCCCGACCGCGGCCAGCGTGCCGCGGTCTTTCTTTTTGCGCCCCGTGGACGCATTTCGCCGGGTTGTCGGGGATTCGTTGCGGGTCGTGCGCGGAGACGGCGCTGAAGAGGTCAGACGGGCGAGAGCCCGGACCGCCGAGTGCTCGACGGCCAACCCGGAACGCTCTGGACAAGGAACACGCCATGCAGCTCAAGAACCTCATCAACCTCCCGACCCTCGCCGCAGCCCTGGTTCTTCCGCTCGCCGCCGCGGGCGCCGCCAACGCCGCCGAGGCGGACATCCGGCAGGGGAAGAACATCGACTTCATCTCCGGCCAGCCCGGTGCGCCGATGGCCATCACGCTGCAGGGCGCTCCGACCGACATCGCGGTCATGCGGCTCGCCGACGGCACCATCCTCTTCTGGGGCACCCTCGACGAGCTCAACCGCGGCCTGAGCCACGGACACGAGGACCAGCTTCCGATCAAGGGTGGCCAGACCCAGCTCGACCGGCGGCTCGTGGTCAAGCCCCTCGCGGTCCAGTTCCGGTTCGCAGCCGCCAGCGCGGGCTTCAACGGCGCCGTCATGCAGCTCTACCGGGGCAACGCGCTGCTCGACGCGGACCGCATCGTGGTCCGCTGAGGGACGGCAGGCCCAGGCTCAAGAAGGGGACGAAACCGGGGAAAAGAGGGTGGAAGGAACTTGGGAACGACCGGCCACGCGCAGCCGCGGATCAACCGCGGCTGTCGTGCTGCCTGGGCCGCGGGGAGCCGAGAAGGACATCGTCCATCGTGTACTCCCCGGCTGGCCTGCCCGCGAGCCACTTGGCTGCCCGGATCGCGCCGATGGCGAACAGGTCCCGCGACACGGCCTGGTGGGTGATGTGCAGCCGCTCGCCCGCGCCGGCGAAGCGGATCTCGTGCTCGCCGACCGTATCGCCCGCGCGGATCGCATGGATGCGGTCAGCCGGCACCTCGAGCCCTCCGGATCCGATGTCACGGGCAAGGATCAGCGCCGTGCCCGATGGGGCGTCCTTCTTCCGGTCGTGGTGGCTCTCGACGAGGTCGACCGCCCAGCCGGCCGGACCGAGCAGCTCCGCGGCGAGCTTGGCGAGCACCCGGGTGACCGCGACGCCGAGCGAGGTGTTGGGTGCGGCGAGCACCGCGTTCGATCCCGCGAGACCCTTGATTTCCCGATGAATCTCGGCAGAAAGACCGGTCGTGCCGACCAGCAGGGCGGCGCGCGTCCGGCGCGCGAGTTCGATCGCCGCGCGAGTCCCAGCCTCGCTCGAGAAGTCGATCACGACATCGATCCCGTCCGGATCAGCCAGGTCCGCCGGCTGCGAGCGGACGATCCTTCGGACCACCCGCACCTCGGGGTCGGCTGCACCGAGCGCGTCGATGCGCGCTCCCATCCGCCCCGACGCACCGACGATCGCGAGCCTCAGCGGCATGACCCTCGCATCCATGTTCCACTCGTCCTTCCGAGGCGCGCATGGGTGCCGGGCGGCTCCCATGCATCGCTTGTTGCATATTTCTGTCAAGTGCCTTTTCCACTGTGGCCGATCTGTGTATAACACCATGCGGCAGTGGCCCTGTTACGCCGGCACCTGCCTCACTCCGACATCAAGAGCGTAACCCAGCAAAGGATGCCAACAATGGCTGCAAAGAAGAAGGCCGCGAAGAAGGCCAAGAAGACCGCGAAGAAGAAGGCCGCCAAGAAGGCCGGCAAGAAGAAGTAATCTCTTCGCTCTGAACGATGCTTGGAGGCCGCCGGAAGGCGGCCTCCGGCGTTTTTACGCTGTTTTGCCCGCGGAACCACGCGGTATCATCGCGGCCTTCCTGTCCAGCAGCTCAACACCACACGGAGTGCGACGCGCCATGGCGCATGTGATCACGGAACCCTGCATCGGAACGAAAGACACCGCCTGCGTCGAGGTGTGCCCGGTCGACTGCATCCATCCGACGAAGAAGGAAGGCGAGTACGGCGCACAGCAGCAGCTGTACATCGATCCCGACACCTGCATCGACTGCGGCCTCTGCGTCGACGAGTGCCCGGTTCAGGCGATCTTCCCACAGGACGATGTCCCCGCCGAGTGGCGGAAGTACATCCAGATCAACATCGACTACTTCAAGAAGTGACCGGCGCCGCGCGGGTTTGCGGGCCCGTGGTCACGCTTCAGGCCCTCAAGGCTCCCAGGAGTCGCCGTTGACCTGCTCGTAGAGGGCGAGCGTCGACTCGTCGGTGGTCTGGTCAGGCACCCGTGCGCGGATGATGCCGCGGATCGGGTTGTACCAGAACATCGCGCCGCGACCGCCCCGGAAGGTCGGGTCGCTCGGATGGTTCCGGTCGAACTCCGGAGGGGTCGCCAGCTCGATCCACGGCGTGTTCTTGCCTTCTGCAAGCAGGTTTCGGGCCGATCCGTCCTTGAACCAGGACGGATCGATGCTGCTTGGATGGCCGAACTCGTTCAGCGATACATCGCCCACGGCGGCATGGATGCCGACCTCCGAGCGGATGCTGGAAACGGCGGCGCGGGTACCGTCGATCATCGCCTGCTCATCGAGGTTCGACTGGTAGAGGTGGAGCGCGGTGAGGAGCGCGGCGGCCGCGGATCCGATCACGACGATGTCGATGCTTGCATGGAGTGCGCGCATGGTGTTTCCTGACCCAAACGGACAAAGGTCATGTCCCGGGACACCCGGAACGAGTCGCGTATCGGCCTGCCGGACCCCGATGTTTGCTGCAACGACGCGACGGTGCGTGTTGCCGGCCTGCTCCCGTCGGTCTGTGCGGCCTGTGAGGGTCGAAGGGCGGAACGGCCCGTCCTGCTAGCATCTCGCGAATGACCTCGAAGGCCCGGCCGGGCGAAAGCCAGATCCATGTCCGCATGCTCCGATGCGGGATGCCGCTGCTCGTCGAGGAGATGCCCGGCGTCCGGACGGCCGCCCTGAGCTGGCTGCTTCCGTGCGGAAACGCGAGCGATCCCGAGGGCGAGGCGGGCGATGGCTGGTCGAGCCTGCTCGCCGAGCTCGCGCAGCGCGGTGCCGGTGGGCTCGATAGCCGCGGATACAGCGATGCGCTCGACCGCGCCGGCGTGCAGCGGGCGGTCACCCCGGCCGCGGTGCACATGGTGGTGAGCGCGACGCTCATCGGTGCGCGCATCGGCGAGGCGCTTCCGCTGCTTGCGGACCTCGTCGTCCGGCCCCGACTCCCCGAGGATGCGCTCGATGCGGTGCGCAGCCTCGCGATCCAGTCGCTCGAGAGCCTGCAGGACGATCCCCAGCACCGAGTGTCGCTGCGACTTCGGGAGCGGCACCTGCCTGCGCCGTTCAACCGGTCGGGCTACGGCAACCGGTCCGCCTTCGAGCGCGCGGAGATCGGCCTGCTGCGCGCCGACTGGATGCGGCGCATCCGGCCGCAGGGCGCGATCCTGTCCATCGCCGGCGCCGTGCGCGCGGATGACCTCGTCGCGCAGCTCGATCGCCTGCTCGAAGGGTGGCACGGCTCGGTGCCCGATGTCGCCGCGACGGGTCCGGCTGCCGGCGGCACGCTCCATGAGCAGGACGACTCAAACCAGACGCACATCGCGCTCGGGCTCTGGGCGCCCAGCGAGCGGGAGCCGGACTCCCTCCTCTGCCGTTTGGCGACGAACATCCTCGGAGGCGAGACCTCGAGCCGTCTCTTCGCAGAGGTGCGGGAGAAGCGGGGCCTCTGCTACGCGGTCAACGCAGGCTACGCCGGCGGCCGGGACCGTGGAATGGTCGCCCTGTACGCCGGCAGCACGCCCGAACGCGCGCAGGAGACGCTTGACACGATGCTCGGAGAGCTGGAGCGGTTCGAGCGAGGCGTCGATGAGGGCGAGTTCCGCCGGGCCGTGATCGGCATGAAGAGCCGGCTGGTGATGCAGGGCGAGAGCACCGCGGCGCGCGCCGCGGCGATCGGCGCCGACTGGTATCGCCTCGGCCGGTGCCGGTCGCTCGACGAACTCTCTGCGGAGGTCGACGCAGTGACGCTCGATCGGCTGAACGATTGGATCCGACGGTCCATGGGCGACCAGTGGCGCAAGGCCATGACGCTGTGCACGGTGGGGAAGTCGGAGCTCGCGACCCGTCGCTGAGCTGGAGCTCAGGCGCCTTCGATCACGCTGTAGCGGTCGAGGTTGAGGGTGACGATCTCGCCGTCGTCCTTCTTGAGCTCGAGCCGGTCGAGCCACAGCCGGTCGGCCTTCGCGTGCGCGAACCACGATCCGGTCTTCGCCTGGCGGTAGCGGCACACGGTTCCCTCGACCGTCGTGGTCCAGACGGCGTGGGTCTGCGGCATCTGCTGCGTCACGCGGACGCGTGTACCGGGGGCGAAGGCTTCGGTCTCGAGCATGGGGACGGGAGTATACCGATCACCGAAGGCTCGTCGGCTAGGCTACGGGCCATGCTTTCCGCCTCGATCCGGACCATTCGGGCGCTGCCGATCCACTGCATCATCGCCGGTGGCTTCGCCGGCGTGCTCGTCGCGGGCTGCTCGGGCGCGCTCGTCGACCCGACCAAGAACGCCCCGATCCGGCCCTCGGAACTCAGCGACGCGGAGGAATCGGCCGGCGCGCCGGACGCGGTACCGCCGAGCATGCCGGAGATCCTTCCCGGCGCGCTCTCGCCGCATGCGGCGACCGCGATCCGGATCTCGGAGCTGTCGCGCGTCGAGCGACTGGAGAACGCCCCCACCCTCATCGATGTGCGCCTCGACGCGACCGACGACCGCGGCGAGCCGGCGTCGATCGCAGGCGACCTGCGGATCCTCATCCACTGCGACGGAGCCGATCCGGCGTCGCTGGCGTTCGATGTCCGGCTGAGGACGCAGCCTGAGGTGCGCCGTCGGCGCGACGAGGTGCTCGAGCAGTACGTGCTGCGGCTCGAGCCGGTCTGGACGCGCGACCCCGCGCGCGGATCGGCGATCCAGGTCTCGGCGAACCTCCTCACGACCGAGGGACGGCTGCTTCGGGGCGAGCTCGGGATCGTGTGGTGATCGGGGACATGCGCGCCGCTACCGGCGGGCGTCGTCGAGCTTGCGGTCGTACTTCGCCTTCATCTGGCTCTGGTGTGACGCGAGGTCGAGCCGCTCGCCGTCGATCCACGCCGCGGCGACATCGCTGGTCAGCTCGAGCGGGTGGCCGGCGGTCATGATGATCGTGGCGCTCCGGAGCGGAGCGATCGTGCCGTATCGGGTGTCGAGGCCCGCAAGCCGGCAGGGCGTGGCGGTGATGGCGCGGAGCGCCGCCTCCCGGTCGAGCCCGAACGCGGCCGCAGTCGCCGCGTGGTGAGGCAGGTTCCTGGTGTGCGCGGGCTCGTCGCCGGTCGCGATCGAGAACTCGATGCCCGCGTCCGCCAGCTTCTTCGGGAGCGTGTAGGCCGCGTCGGAGCGCTCGTGCCGGCTGCCCGGGATCCGATGGACACCGGTCAGGACGACCGGGACCTTCTCCGCGGCGAGGAACGGAATCGCGGTCTCGATGCCATCGCCGCCGACGATGATGCATCGCATGCCGCGCGACCGGAACCAGGCGACGGCGCTTTCGATCTGCGCCGCGCTGCCGACCTGGACGAAGACCGGGTCCTTGGCGCTCAGCACATCGCGCATCGCCTCGGCACGCTGGTCGTGCGCGACCGTCGGATCGGCGGAACGCGCGGCGAGGATCGCCTGCATCTCGTCGAAGAACTTCCCGATCCGGCCCACATCCTCGAGCGCGCGGCGCCGCTGGTCCTCAGGCGACCGGCGCGACACGAGGCTTCGCGCGGGCTCGACCATCGGCCAGGTCATCACGAGGCCGACCGAGGGGTCGATCGTCAGCTCCTCCGGCGTCCATCCGTCGAGGCGGATCGCGGAGGCGCTGCCGGAGACGAGGCCGCCGTCGGGCACGCTGACCGAGATCAGGATTCCCGCGGCGCGCGCGACGGCGAGCAGGTCGCTATCAGGGTTGATTGCGACGGCGGGCGTGACCTCTGGCCGCAGGTCGCCGACCTCGCTTCGGTCGTCGGTCACCTCGACCTGGAGCGTCTCGACGAGTCCGAGCGACGACGGAAGTGCGACGAAGCCAGGCGATAGATGCATGCCCTTCGCGTCGACGACCTCGCATCCGTCCGGGAGCGCCGGCGCGCCCGGTCCGACCGACATGATGCGTCCACCGTCGAACAGCACATGTCCGTTCTCGATGACCGGGGACTCGGCGCTGGCCGTATGAACCACCGCGTTGATGATGGCGACTGGGCGGGACTGCGGCTTCGACGGGACGATGTCGCTCTGCGCGAGCGCGAGGCCCGCGAGTGCGAGCGGTGCGGTTGCGGCGACGATGGTGGAGAGTGTGTTCGTCATGGGGGTGCTCCGCTCCGTCAGTTCGCCGGAAGGACAAGGGCCTCGTTCGCGACGGCGCCGCAGCCGCAGTCGCCCTGCTTGGTGGGGATCGGATCCTGCCCGCGCGCGATCCGCAGCCAGATCGCATCCTCGCGCTGCTCGAGCATCCTCTCGAGGAGCGTCGGCGGGCGTCCCCGTCCGCCGCGGAAGCCGCGCCCGCCACCGCCGCCGGCAGCAGGCGCCGAGCCGGACACCTCGCCGGCGCTCACCGCCTTGGCGATGAGCTCGCCGCGTCGCCTGGTCACATCCCGGTGCTGCTCCGCCTCCTCGCTGCGCGCGTAGCGGCGGACGCCGTCGACCCAGGTCTCCTCGCAGCGCGTGAACGCCGAAAGCGGGTCGCCGTTCCAGACGGCAAGGTCGGCGTCCTTGCCCTTCTCGAGCGAGCCGACGCGGCTGTCGATCCGCAGCTGCCTCGCGGGATTCAGCGTCACGAGCTTGAGCGCCTCGTCCGGAGGGAGCCCGCCGTAGCGCACGGCCTTCGCGGCCTCCATGTTCATGCGGCGCGCGAGCTCGTCGGAGTCGCTGTTGAAGCTCACGACGACGCCGGCGCGATGGAGCATGGCGCCATTCCAGGGAATCGCGTCCATCACCTCGATCTTGTACGCCCACCAGTCGCTGAAGCTCGATGCGCCGGCGCCGTGCGCGGCGATCTCGGGGGCGACCTTGTAGCCCTCGAGCACATGCTGGAGGGTCGCGATGCGGAAGCCGAACTTCTCCGCGGTGCGCAGCAGCATGAGGATCTCGTCCTGCCGGTAGCTGTGGCAGTGGACGAGCCGCGTGCCCTCGAGGATCTCGGCGAGCGTCTCGAGCTCGAGATCGATGCGCGGCGGCAGCGTCCGCGCCTTCGCATCGGCGTCGAGCGCGGCATAGGCCTTCTGCCGCGCCCGGTACTCGCGGGCGGCCATGAAGGAGTCCTCGAGATAGGTCGCGACGCCCATGCGCGAGGTGGGATAGCGCGCGGTCGGTCGCGTGACATTCTCGCCGAGCGCGAACTTGATGCCCTTGGTCGCGCCTTCGAAGCGGAATCGCTCGACGCCCTCGCCCCATCGGATCTTCACGACCGAGTTGCGGCCGCCGATCGGGTTCGCCGATCCATGGAGCTGGTTCACGGCGGTGAGGCCTCCGGCGAGCTGGCGGTACCAGTCGATGTCGGTCGGATCGACGACATCCTCGATGGTGACCTCGGCGGTGTTCGCCTGCGTGCCTTCGTTCACGCCGCCCGAGATGCCGGTGTGGCTGTGGCAGTCGATCAGGCCCGGCGTGATGTGCATGCCGGTCGCGTCGACGACGGACTCGACCTCGGGTGCATCGATCCGCGGCGCGACCTCCGCGATCTTCCCATCGCGAATGAGAAGGTCGCCCTTCGCAAGCGTGCCCTGCGCACCGAGCGTCCAGATCGTCGCGTTTCGGAAGAGCACGGTTCCGGCCATCGGCCGCGAGGTACGCCCGTACTCGCCGAACGGAGTCGGAAGCTCGTCCTTCCAGAGGTTCGAGCGGTCCTCGGGCTTGGCGTCGCCGCCGCCACCGCCGCGGCGACCGCGCCGTGGCCGCTCGCCTTCGGGCGCGGCATCGGCGGGCTTCGCCGGATCTGCCTTCGACTCGTCTGCCTTCGATTCGTCTGCCTTCGGTGCCTCCTGCTTCGTCTCCGCGCGGCGAGCGAGCGAGTAGGACACGCGTGCACCGTCCGCCGTCTCCGCGGTCATGGTCGCGCGGTCGCCTGCACCGGCGATCGCCACGCGAATCTCACCCTCGAGT
>Ga0209770_10002115_pt1 | contig 9960 bp, 6 predicted proteins | sample LauGreSu1BDMLBDD_2_FD_187572 | JGI IMG/M metagenome (GOLD analysis project Ga0209770, IMG submission 187572) | Freshwater lake microbial communities from Lake Michigan, USA - Su13.BD.MLB.DD (SPAdes) (version 2) | ecosystem: Environmental > Aquatic > Freshwater > Lake | place: Lake Michigan, USA...
GCGCACGACCCAGTCCAGGCCGAAGAGGAAAAGGTCGTCGGCGTCGCGGTCGTCGGTGCACACGCAGACGCGCTTCGGGTTCGCGCCGAGCTCGGTGACGGTCTTGATCGCGAGGGGCAGCGAGTGCCACGGCGTGGTCGGCGGACCGCCGCGGAGGAAGATCCACAGGCCGTTCTCGAGGAAATCGTCGGCGATGTCGCGGTCGATGGACTCGTGGGTGTCGTTGATGCCTGAGGCGGCCCCGGCGGCGACGAACTCGCGGCCGTAGATGTGGCCGCAGACGGGCTTGCCGCGCCGAATGGCCTCGGCGAGGACGGCGTGGCTGCGCTTGTCGCCCATCGCCACCTGCACGAAGTCCATCTTCTCGCCCAGGGCGACGGCCTCGGGCCACTGGTCGAAGAGTTTCCCGATCTTGGCGGCGGTGAGGTCCCCGCCGGCGGTCTCGAAGTGCGGCGAGGTGGCCGGGACGGTGCTGGGGACGGTGAGGAAGATGTTGAGCGGGGCCTGGCGGGCGTCACGGAGCATCCACTCGATGCCGGCGGCGTCACAGACGTTGCCGATCTCGTGGCTGTCGCAGAAGATGGTGGTCGTGCCGTTGAGCAGCGCGCCCTCGGCGTAGGCGCAGGCGGTCATCATCGAGCTCTCGATGTGGATGTGCGGGTCGACGAGGCCGGGGGCGAGGATGCCGCCGCGCGCGTCGTAGATTTTCGTCTTCGCGCCCTTGGCCGGCTGGAAGGTGCCGGCCGGCTTCACCACGGCGATGCGGCCGGACTTGACCCAGATCTCGCGGGCGGGGTGGACGCGCTCGGTGTAGGTGGATAGGAGGCGGGCGCCGGTGATGACGAGGTCGGGCGCCTCGCGGCCCATGGCCACGGCGGCGAGCGAGCGGGTGACGGTGTGCAGCGGCGGCACGGAAAAACGGGTGAGAGACATGCCGGCAATTTGAGCAGCGACGTGGCCAGCGGCGAGGCGTTTTTGCGCCCGGGCATTTGGTGCTTTTCCCGGCCCGGGCCGGCCGTTAGGCATGAAACCGGCTTTGCCGCAGCTCCACGCATGAAATTCGGCCGTCTCCGCTTTGTCCTCATCCTCGCCCTGCTCGCCTCCAACCTGCTGGTGGGCGTGCTCAGCCTGCTCTTCCTCCGCTCGATGGAGCAGCGTTACGCGGCGTTGTTCGACCGCAGCGTGCCGCTCATCAACAACCTCCGCACGCTGACCCGCGAGCTCGGCGCGGTCCAGCGGCTGGCGCGGCGCGTCGCCGACCCGAAGAACGAGGCGGCCTGGGCGGCGCTGCTGCCGCAGATGGCCGAGGGCAGCCGGATGGCCCGGACCCATGCCCTTGAGATCAGCGGCATGGATTCGCTGAAGGACAGCCGCCACGTGAAGGCGCTGGCCGGCTACGGGCGCACCTATGACGAGAAGGTGAACGAGTTTCTGACGCTGGCCCGGGCCGAGCGGATCGACGAGGCCAACCGATTCAACACCGAGGTGCTGCGCCCGGCCTACGATGAATACATGGACGCGCTGGACGACGTCGCCAATTTCGTCGAGAGCGAGGGGAACGACCTGCGCGACCGCTATGCCGCGGACTCGCGCCTGTTCGGCGGCTTCCTGCTCGCCTTTGCCGGCTGGCCGCTGCTGGCCGCGGGCGTGATCATCGTGGTCATGGCGCTGCTGGTGATCGGGCTGTTTGTCGCGGTGTTCTTCCCGAAGCTCTTTGCGACGAGGCAGCCGGCGGCGTGAGCTGGAACCCGCGCTCCGCGCAGGTCCCGCCGCCGGATCTCAAATCCCCTTCGGGATCGCCGCCGTGAGGTTCACGGGGGCGCCGTCGGTGATCAGGAGGTTGTCCTCGAACCGCACCCCGCCGAGGTGGATATGCTGCTCGACCAGCGGCCAGTTCACGGCGTCGCGGTATTTCGCGCGGCGCGCCGGGTCGTTCAGGATCGCCGGGATGAAATACAGTCCGGGCTCGACCGTCGTGATGTAGCCGGGGCGCAGGATCAGGTCCATCCGCAGGCTGCGGAGCGACGGGCGCGGGTCCTTGGTGCGGCCGGGCTCGAGGCCGCTGGCGTCGCGCACGCCGAGCCCGAGCAGGTGGCCGAGGCCGTGGGGGTAAAACAGGGTGTGCGCCTCCTGCTCAACCAGTGACTGCGGGTTGCCCTTGAGCACACCCATGGCGACGAGGCCGCCCATCAGGTCCACCGCGGTGGAAAAATGCAGGTCCTTCCACTCGGCGCCCGGCCGGCAGCGCGCGGAGGTGCGCTGCTGCGCCTCGAGCACGACCGTTGCGAAGTCGCGCTGGAAGGCCGAGGCCTTGCCCGCCACGTAGGTGCGGGTGACATCGATCACGTAGCGGTCGAGCTGCGGCCCGCTGTCGATCAGGATGAAGTCGCCGTCCTTGGCCACGCGGTCGGGTGAGGGCGAGCCGTGGAAGACGGCGCTCTGCGCGCCGATGCCCACGATCGAATCGTAACCGGTCGCCTGGGCGCCGTGGCGGAAGTACTCGGCCTCGAGCTCGATCTGCAGCGTGCGTTCGCTGACGCCGGGTTTCAGCAACGGCTGGATCTTGGCGTAGCCGGCGGTCGCGGCCGCGGCGCAGCGGGTCATCAGGTCGACCTCGGCCGGTTCCTTCGGCCGGCGGGCGTGCTTGTAAGCCTCCCGGATCGCGGCGGTGCGGGCCTCGTCGAAGGTCACGCCCGCGACGGGCGCGCCGAGCATGATGATCTTCCGGCCCTTCCGGGCGGCGAGCCACGCGGGAAATTGGCCGAGCCGTTCGCCGGGGAGCTGCTCCTTGCCCTCCCACACGCGGTCCATCTCGGTCACCTCGGGCACGAAGGAGGTCCACCCGGTCCTCGGATCATACGCGATGATGCCGCCCGTGGCGTCGGTGTGTCCGGTCAGGTAATAATATTCCTGGTGGGCGATGAAGGGCAGGAGGGCGTCGCTGATCTCCGGCTTGGGGATCGGGTGGCCGGCGCCGGCGAGCAGGATCTCGTCGGTCAGGCCGAGGGCGGGGGCAATGCGGGCGCGGCGGGCGGCAAAATCAATTTTCATCCGGCCACAAAAAGGCACAAAAATCCGCGAAAAGGAAGGCGGTAGAAACTGTGCCCGTTGGTTAGGCCCGGCGGTGCGCCGACGGATCAGATCAGGCCCATTTCCCTCGCGCGGAGGGCGGCCTGGGTCCGGTCGAGGACGCCCAGCTTGCCGAGGATGTTCGTCATGTGGTTCTTCACGGTGCCCTCGGTGATGTTCAGGCGGGAGCCGATCTCCTTGTTGCTGCAGCCGGCGGCCAGCAGCTTCAACACGCCGAGCTCGCGCTCGGAGAGCGGGTCGGCGAGCGTCTGCGCGACCTTCCTGCCCTCGCGGGCGGTGAGGCGGTTGAGCTCGGCCATCATCCGGGCGGTGACAGCCGGCTCGAGGACGGCGGCGCCCTTGGCGGCGGCGCGGACGGACTCGTTGAGCTTGTCGGCCGAGCAGGCCTTCAACAGGTAGCCGACGGCGCCGGCGCGCAGGGCCGCGAAGATCTCCTCGTCCTCCTCGAAGGTGGTGAGCACGACGACCTTCGTCGCGGGCACGGCGGCCATCACGCGCCGCGTGGCCTCGACGCCGCCCATGACCGGCATGCGCAGGTCCATGAGGATGACGTCGGGCTGGTGGACCCTGGCCAGCGCGAGGGCGCGCTCGCCGTTCTCGGCCTCGGCGACGATGTCGAAGTCGGGCTGCAGCGTCAGCAGCGTGCGGAGCGCCTCGCGGAAGAGGGACTGGTCGTCGACCAGCATGAGGCGGAGTTTCTTCATGCCGGCACCTCGATCTTGAGCCGGTAGCCTCCGCCAGGCTGGTTGCCGGCCTGGACGCGGCCGCCGAGGAGTTCGATGCGTTCGCGGATGCCGACCAGGCCAAAGCCGCTGGCGGCGGTGCCGTTGGCGCCCCGGCCGTTGTCGGCGACGGTCAGCGTGACGCACCCGGCCGCCGTGAAGTCGAGCGCGAGCTCGGCGGCGGTGGCGCCGGCGTGCTTGCGGATGTTGGTGAGGCCTTCCTGCGCCGAGCGGTACAGCGCATGCTCGAGTCCGGGGGCCAGCGGGCGGGCGTTCCCGGCAAGGCGGAGGGTCACGGGCAGGCCGGCGTCCTGGACGAGCGTTTGCAGCGACGCCGGCAGGGGCGGGCGTTCGGTGTCGGTGCGGAGCGCACCCACGGAGCGGCGGACGTCGTCGAGCGCGTCCCCGGTGAGCTTGGCGGCCTTGAGGATCGCCTCGCGGGCCTGGTCGGGCCGGCCCGGCAGGATGGCGGCGGCGGCATCGAGCTGGGTCTTCACCACCGTGAGGTAATGGCCGACGCCGTCGTGGATCTCGCGGGCGACGCGGTTGCGCTCGCGGGTGGTGGCGAGGTCCTCGGCCTGGGCGGCGTAGACCTTGAGCTGCTCGTGGGCCGCCTCGATCTCGCGGCGGAGCTTCTCCTCGCTTTGCCGGGCGTTCAGCGCCCGCTTGGTGATGAGGGTGAATGCGACCGTGAAGGCGAAGCCCGCGGCATAGTTGAACACCGCCTCGACGGCGGCGCCCCAGCCGAAGTCGATCCACCAGACGCCCACGCAGACGGCCAGCAGGTAGCCCCCCGTGAGCAGGGCGTTCCGGGGGCGCAGGTCGAAGATGGCCTGGCTGACCACCGGCAGGACGATCAGGCCGAAGAAACCCCGGGCGGGGCTCAGGAAGACCATCGCCGTGAGCAACGCGCACTGCGCCAGGTAATAGACCACGAAGGGTCGGGCCGAGCCGGCGCAGACCAGATAGTCGTTCGAGAGGACCCCCAGCGCGACATAGACCGCGCCAAGGACAAAGGTGACCGGCACCATCTCCGCCGGGCCGAAGAAGCGGCCGGTGAAGAAATAGCCGCCAAAGCAGGTCAGCACGATGCTCGCGAAGGCAAAGGCGCTATAAAGGCTGCCGCTGCGGTGGGCGTCGTAGTTGTCCGGGTTCATCCGCCGGCAGCCTAGCACGCCAAGGGGGCTTGGCGATATAGGAAGAAAGTCATGCCCGGGTCATGGGCGGGTTGATGGCCCCGCCTCCAAAATCAAGCCCGCTACGTTGTGCGCCAGCGCGCAACCTACACCAGGGCATCAAACAGGATCTCCACCGGGTGCAGCGCCGTGCGGCCGGTGGCGTCCTTGACCTGGTGGCGGCAGCTGGTGCCCGGGGCGGCGATGAGGGTGTCCTCCGGCGCACTGCGCACGGCGGGGAAAAGCACGAGCTCGCCGATCTGCTGGGAGATCTGGAAATGCTCCTCCTCGTAGCCGAACGAACCGGCCATGCCGCAGCAGCCGGAGGGGATGACCGACACCTGGTGGCCGGCGGGCAGCTCAAGCATCTTCACGGTCGGCGTGAGGGACGACAGCGCCTTCTGGTGGCAGTGGCCGTGGAGCTTGATGGCGCGGGGTGAGGCCTTGAAGGCGGCCCGGGTGATCCGGCCGGCGTCGGCCTCCCGGGCGATGAACTCGTCGATGAGCAGCGCGTTCTTCGCGAGGGCCTGGGCGGCGTCGAGCAGGTGCGCCGGGACGAGGTCGGGATACTCGTCGCGGAAGGACAGGATGCACGAGGGCTCGAGGCCGATCAGCGGGGTCTTCGCGCTGACGGCGTCCTTGAGCAGCTCGACGTTGCGGATGGCGAACTGCTGCGCGTCACGAATCAGGCCCTTGGAAAAGTGGGCGCGGCCGCTCTCGACGTGTTCCGGAATGACGACCTCGTAGCCGAGCTTGTTCAGCAGCTGCACCGCCTTGATCCCCATGGGCGTGTCGTTGTAGTTGGTGAACTCGTCGCAGAAGAGGAAGACGCGACCGTTGGGGTAGGCGAGGGTTGGCGGGTTCGCGTGGCGCTTGTGCCAGGCGGCCAGCGTCGTCCCGTGGATCGTGGGCAGGCTGCGCCTGGTGGCGAAGCCGGCTAAGCGCTTGATGTAGCGCGAGACGTCCGGCGCGGTGACGGCCCAGTTGTAGAGCGCCGGGAAAAGCGAGGCCAGGCGCATGGAGCCGGTGAAGCCGGCGACGAGCCGCGAGCGCAGCGGCACGCCGTTGGCGTCGTAGTAGTGCTGCTGCCACTCCGCCTTGAGGCGGGCGACGTCGACGTTGGACGGGCACTCGGACTTGCAGCCCTTGCAGGAGAGGCAGAGGTCCATGACGCCCTTAACCTGCTCGCTGTCCCAGGCGTTCATGCCCTCGCGGGCCTCGGTGAGGACGTGGCGCAGCATGTTGGCGCGGGCGCGGGTGGTGTCCTGCTCGTTGCGCGTGGCCATGAAGCTCGGGCACATGGTGCCGCCCATGAGGTGGGTCTTGCGGCACTCGCCGACGCCGTTGCACTTCTCGGCGGCACGGAGGACACCCTGCGTGGCGCTGAAGTTGAACACCGTCTTGTATTCCGGCGTCGGGTGGTCCGGGCCGTGGCGCAGCGAGGTGTCCATCGGCGGCGTGTCGATGATCTTGCCCGGGTTGAACAGGCCGCGCGGGTCAAAGGTCTCCTTGACGCGGCGCATCATGGCGTAGCACTCGGGGCCGACCATGAAGGGGATGAACTCGCCGCGCAGGCGGCCGTCGCCGTGCTCGCCGGAGAGGGAGCCGCGGTACTTCTTCACGAGGTGGGCGACGTCGGTCGCGATCCCGCGGAAGAACTTCATGCCCTCGTGGGTCTTGAGGTCGAAGAGCGGGCGGGTGTGCAGCTCGCCGGCGCCGGCGTGGGCGTAGTAGACGGAGCTGATGCCGTATTTTTCCCGCATCAGTTGGTCGAACTCGGCGATGTAGGCCGGCAGGTCCTCGACGGCCACGGCCGTGTCCTCGACGACCTCGCGGGGCTTGGCGTCGCCGGGGACGTTCATCATGAGGCCCTGGCCGGCGCGGCGCAGGTCCCAGACCTTGTTGGCGTCGTCGCCCCAGAGCACGGGGAAGGCGTAGCCGAGGCCGGCGGCGCGGAGCTCGCTCTCGATCGTGCGCATGACGGCCTCGATCTGCCCGCGTTTCTCGAGCCGGACCTCGATGACGAGCACGGCGCCGGGATCGCCCTGGACGAAGAAGCGGTTCTTGGCCTGCTCGAGGTTGGCCTTGGTGCACTCGAGGATGTGGCGGTCGATCAGCTCGCAGCCGAAGGGCCGGTGGCGCATCGCGATGAGGGTCGCGTTCAGCGAGTCCTGGATGGTGGCGAAGTGCGCGCACATCAGGGCGCCCGCCGGCGGCAGCGGCTCGACGTTGAGCTCGAACTCGACCCCGAGGAACAGCGTGCCCTCGGAGCCGGCGAGGAGCTGGCAGAGGTTGAAGGGTTGGTCCGTCGCCGGGTCGAAGACATTGCACTCCATCAGCCGGTCCAGCGCGTAGCCGGTGTTGCGGCGCGTGACGGTGGGCTTGGGGTAGTTGTCGCGGATGAGCTGGCGGTTCTTCGCGTCGCCCAGGAGGTCGCGGACGGTGCGGTAGATCCGCGTCTCGAGGGTGTCGGGGCCGGCGCACTTGGCCTCGAACTGGGCCTTGGTGAGCGGGCCGAAGGTGACCTCCGAGCCGTCGCTGAGGAAGCCGCGGGTGGAGACGATGTGCTCGCGGGTGGTGCCGTGGACGATGGAGTTGGCGCCGCAGGAATTGTTGCCGACCATGCCGCCGACCATGGCGCGGTTGGCGGTGGAGGTTTCCGGCGTGAAGAAGAGGCCGAGCGGCTTGAGCGCGAGGTTGAGTTCGTTGCGGACGACGCCCGGCTGCACGCGGACGCGGCGGGCCTTCGCATCGGTGGCGAGGATGCGATTCAGGTGCCGGCCGACATCAACCACGATACCGTGCCCCACCACCTGGCCGGCGAGGGAGGTGCCGGCGGTGCGCGGGATCAGGCCGATGCCGTGCTCGTTGGCGAAGGCGATCAGCTCGCGGACGTCGGCCTCGGTCCTCGGCAGCGCCACCGCGACGGGCAGCTCCTGATATTCGGAGGCGTCGGTCGCGTAGAGGGTCCGCATCGTGCGGTCGAAGTGCAGTTCGCCGGTCAGGCGGGCGGCCAGGGACGAAAGGTCGGGGGCGGTGGTGGCGGCGGTCATGCGAGCGTCCGGTCTTAGTAGGAGCCGGAACCGGTTTTGGCGAGCCTCGGGATGCGCAAACTACTCCTTTCGGCCCAGTAGAAGAGGCTTGGACAGGTGCGGGGGCGGGGCTTATGTCATAAACAATATCGTCCCCGCCATGACCGCCCTGAACGCCCCCGCCAACTTCAACTGGCCGCTCGCCTACGAGGCCGAGGCCCTGCTCTCGACCCACATCAACGCCTTCCTGGCGAAAAACACCTTCGCCGCCCGGCTGGCCGCCCGCATGCACGCCGAGACCGGCACGGAGTTCTTCGAGTGGACCGACCACTTCGTCGTGTCGCAGAACCACGAGGCCGCCTTCCGCGCCGCGGGTTTCGTCACCGAGGTGACCGACGTCGCCACCTTTCACACCGTGCTGGCGCACCCGCACGCGATGCTGCCGCGGGTGATTGTCAGCCTGAAGGCCGACCCGTCCGCCGCGCCGATCTCCCTCGCGGTCCGCCCCGAGTTCCTGGCCGACTTCCTGGCCCGCCACGGCCTGACGGGCACGCCGATCGGCGCACCCTGCGCCCGTTACCGGATCGTTGAGGTCAGCAACGAAAACGGCGCCCTGCTCCAGGCCGTCGAGCGGCTCGGCTACCGCGGGTTCATTGTCAGCGAGCCGCGGCCCGGCTTCGCCGACGCCGTGCTGAAGGTCCGCGAGCTGTGGCGCACGCGGAAGCGCGACTTCGCCGACGATGACGACGGCGAGAAGCATGCCTTCGCGGTGCAGCAGAAGTGCCTCGACCTCGTCGGCGTGGACGTGGCCTGCGAGCTGTTCTTCGCCGAGGAGCGCGATTTCTGGATGCTGCGCAACCGCGCCGGCCGCGTGCAGAAGCTCCGGCAGGACCGGCTCGGCCTCGGCTGGGCCAACCACGACCACCACACCTTCCGCTGCTCGCGCCGCCATTTCCCGGGCCTGGTCCGGTTCCTGATGAACCTCGGCCTGGAAAAGCGCGAGCGCTTCTACGCCGGCGCCGAGGCCGGGTGGGGCGCGCAGGTCATGGAGACGGCCACGGTCGGCATCGTGGTCTTCGCCGACGTGGACCTGCAGCCCGACGAGGTGGACCGCGACTACGCCGCCGAGCGCCTCCCCGAGGTGGCCAAGGTCGGCACGGTCGGCCTCTGGTGCGGCCTGCACGGCGACAGCTTCCTGCAGGCGGGCATGCACCACCTCGAGGCGCGCTTCAACCACCCGCTGCTCAAGGAGCAACTCGCGGCCGAGGGCATCGTCACGATGAAGCCGTTCTCGGACTTCCCGTTCCTCAAGCAGGCCTTCACCGAGGGCGAGCGCTGGACGGTCAACCCGGCGCGCGTCGAGGTGCTCCGGAAAAAGGGCCTGATCACGAACGCCCAGGCCGACGGGTTCATCAAGGACGGCGCCATCGGCAGCCACCTCGAGAACCTCGAGCGCAAGGGCGGTTTCAAGGGCTTCAACCAGAAGGCCGTCAGCGCCATCATCTCCGCCGTCGACCCCCGCCTCGTCCAGGCGGCGCACGCCTCGCACTAAACTAATACTGGAGGCGGAACTATCAGTCCCGCGGGGCTAATGGCCCCGCCTCCATCAATCATTACCCACGCATCATGAAAATTGGAATTGTCGGTGCCGGCAAAGTCGGCGGCACCATCGCCACCCTCCTCGAGTCCTGCAAATTCTGCACCGGCGTCGCCCTCGCCGACGCCCGCGCGAACATCGACCTCACGGGATTGAAGAAATCCAAGTTCGTCCAGGTCGACGTCAAGCAGGCGAAGCAGCTCGCCGCGTTCGTCGCCGGCGTCGACTCGATCGTCAGCGCCGCGCCGTATTTCCTGAACAAGGCCATCGCCAGCGCCTGCGCCAAGGCGGGCGTCAGCTATTTCGACCTGACCGAGGACGTGGAGACGACGGCGTTCATCCAG
>Ga0209770_10002119_pt1 | contig 9957 bp, 7 predicted proteins | sample LauGreSu1BDMLBDD_2_FD_187572 | JGI IMG/M metagenome (GOLD analysis project Ga0209770, IMG submission 187572) | Freshwater lake microbial communities from Lake Michigan, USA - Su13.BD.MLB.DD (SPAdes) (version 2) | ecosystem: Environmental > Aquatic > Freshwater > Lake | place: Lake Michigan, USA...
TCGTGCGGACCGCAGCGACTTCCCCGGCGCCGCTCCCGGGCCACGGCGCCGGATGGCCATCGACCAGCCGCGTGCGCGCCCACTTGCCGTTGCTATATCGGTGAATGTGGACGCCAAGGAAACTCGCCGTCAGCAATGCCTCGCGCCCCTTGCCATCCCAATCCATCGCCAGAATGCTGTGCATTACGCCATCTTCAGCATCTGTGACGACCTGACGCTTCCAATCCGCAGGGTTATACGCGTAGACCGTGTTCTTTGCCTTGTAGTCGGGCACAGCTGCCGCGACGCCCGCGAGGGGCGCGTTGACGAGCCACTTGCGGCCGTTGCCTTCGACGTCGGCGAAGCGCAGGCGGTGCGAGGCCGGCGTGCGATCGATCTCCTTACCCGTCCACGGTTCGTTCAGGTCGGGCCCGTGCGTGTAAACCGTCACGATGCCGGTGCTTTTGGCGGGCACGGTCGCAAAGCCCGTCGCAATGGCCACTTCCGGAATGCCGTCCTGGTCGGTGTCGGCCACGGCGGCGTTGATCAATCCGGTGATCCCCGAGGCAATGACATGGCGTGTCCAGGCGGGGTTCTCGAACCAGATCAGCTGCTGCGTGCCGCCGGCGACGGCGAGTAGATCGACGCGGCCGTCCTTGTTGATGTCCGCGGCCTCGACCGCATAGGCGCCGCGGAGGTCGGTCGCCACCTCGTGCGGCACGAGCGTCCATGGCACCGCGGCCTGGCCGCCCACACCGACCGGCCCGAAAAACGCCAGGGCCACCGCTCCCAGCCAACCCCTTGTCGTCCTGCGCATAGAGTCTGTCTCCCCCGGGCAGATGATATTCTTGAGCCGCGTGATTCAGGCGAACAAAGTGATGCCCGCGATCGTTGCGGAGATCATCCGCAAGGGCCCCATGTGTGACGAGAAGGTGTCGCTCGCGTGGCGGCTGGCCGTGGGGCCGCAGATCGCCAAGGTCACCACGGTCCGGCTGGTCGCCGACGGCACGTTGCACATCAAGGCCGACTCGCAGGCCTGGGTCGATGCCGTGCGCAAGTCCAATTCGCTGATCCACATCCGCATGGGCGATCTGCTTGGTGAGAACTTGGTCAAAAGGCTTGAGTTCAGATAACTAGGGTGCCTAGGGTGCCTAGAGGGCCTAGAGTGCACCTTAGGCACCTTAGGCCCCCTAGGCACCTTGATAGGATAGTTCCATTATGCAAAGCGCATTCATCGTCAGTGCAGCACGTATTCCGACCGGCAAGTTTCTCGGCACGCTGAAAGATTTCACCGCGCCCGAACTGGGCGCCATGGCGATTCGCGAGGCGGTGTCGCGGGCGGGGATTGATCCCGCGAGTGTTGACGAATGCATCATGGGCAACGTCGTGTCGGGCGGCGTCGGCCAGGCGCCGGCGCGGCAGGCGGCGCTCAAGGGCGGACTTGCCGATCATGTCGCCGCGCTCACCATCAACAAGGTCTGCGGCTCCGGCCTCAAGGCCGTGATGCTGGCGCAGCAAGGCATCATGACCGGCGACATCGACATCGCCGTCGCCGGCGGCATGGAGTCGATGAGCAATTGCCCGTATATCGTCCCCAAGGTTCGCGAGGGCCTGCGCATGGGCCACGGCAGCGTCATCGACCTGATGATTCACGATGGCCTGTGGTGCCCGTTCGAGAACTGGCACATGGGCAACGCCGGCGAGACCGTGGCCGACATCTACAGGGTCACGCGCGACCAGCAGGATGAGTACTCGGCCGGCAGTCACAAGAAGGCGGCCGCCGCCCAGGCCGCAGGCAAGTTCGCCGCCGAGATTTTGCCGGTGACCATCCCCCAGAAGAAGGGCGACCCGCTCGTCTTTTCGACCGATGAGTCGGTGCGCGCCGACACTACGGCCGACGTGCTGCGCAAACTGAAGCCGGCCTTCAAGAAGGACGGCTCGGTCACGGCCGGCAACGCCCCGCCGGTCAACGACGGCGCGGCGGCATTGGTCGTGATGGCCGAAGACAAGATGTCGTCGCTCGGCCTGAAGCCCCTTGCCCGCATCGTCGCGCAGGCCACCAGCGGTCTGGCCCCCAAGATGCTGCTGATGACGCCGGTGGAAGCCACGCGCAAAGTCGTGAAGAAAGCCGGCTGGTCGATCGCCGACATCGACCTGATGGAGCTGAACGAAGCCTTCGCCGTGCAGGCTGTCGCCGTGATGCAGGAACTGGGCATCGACCCGGCCAAGGTCAACGTCAACGGCGGCGCGGTGGCGCTGGGCCACCCGATCGGCGCGTCGGGCGCCCGCATCCTGACGACCTTGATCTATGCGCTGAAGGACCGTGGCCTGAAGCGCGGCGTGGCTACGCTGTGCCTGGGCGGCGGGAACGGCGTCGCGCTCGCCATCGAAGTGCTGTAAGCAAGAGGAACGGTGGGCCGAGGATCAGGGTTTCCTTGATCACGGCCCACACGTTGTGGCTGACGAAGTTGGCCAGCCAATAGCGGCGCGAGATCGCCTCGAAGACAAACGCGTTGGCGAAGTAGAAGTCGTTGGTCAGTGGCCACAACGCCATGACGCCGAGCGGCGGCGTATCGTCGGACCCCAGCCAATCAAACAACACGTGCGTGGACCAGGCCAGGGTCACGGCCAGCGCCAGTTGCGGGTTCCTGCCACGGGTATAGGCCAGCACGGCAAGGCCGGCGAACACCGCCGCGCCCAGGCTGTGGGTTTCCATGTTGTGCCGGCCCCACAGGAAATCGATGTCGGGCAAAACGGCCGCACAGGCGACGGTGCTTAGGGTGCCTACCGTGCCTAGGGTGCCTAAGGGGCGGGGGCTCAGGGCCAATCCGACGATCAGGCCCCCAAGCGCATGTCCGACGGGGCTGGGCATCCCCTCACCGTACGAGGTTTTCGCGATGCCGGTCAAACCGGGATGGCGCAATCCCTGCGATCCGGCCTGAAAACAGGCGAAAGTGGTCAATTCCCCTAAAGTGTTGAAAATGAACCCAAAGCAGCGAATGGGTGCACGGATTTACGCTTGACTTTCGCTTGGCGCGTTTCTAGGATCAGTCCTGTCCCGAAAGGACCCAATTCACATGGCATTAGACGAACGACAGGAACGGATCAAGGCGCTCGATATCGCGGTCGGCCAGATTGAAAAGCAGTTCGGCAAGGGCTCGATCATGCGGCTCGGCCAGAACAAGGCCGTGGCTCCCGTGGACGTGATCTCCACCGGCGCCCTCAGCATCGACTACGCGCTGGGCATTGGCGGTGTCCCCAGGGGACGCGTCATCGAAATCTTCGGGCCGGAATCTTCCGGCAAGACCACCCTCGCCCTCCAGGTCATTGCCGAAGCGCAAAAGACCGGCGGCCTGGCGGCCTTCGTCGACGCCGAGCACGCGCTCGACGCGGCCTATGCCAAGAAACTGGGCGTCGACATCGACAACCTGCTGGTCTCGCAGCCCGACAACGGCGAGCAGGCCCTCGAGATTGTCGAAGTCCTGATCCGCTCGAACAGCGTCGACGTGTGCGTCGTCGACTCGGTCGCGGCCCTGGTGCCGAAGGCCGAAATCGAGGGCGACATGGGCGAGGCGCAAATGGGCCTGCAGGCCCGCCTCATGTCGCAGGCGCTGCGCAAGCTTACCGGCGCGGTCTCCAAGTCGAAGACCTCGCTCATCTTCATCAACCAGTTGCGCGAGAAGATCGGCGTGATGTTCGGCAACCCCGAGACCACGACCGGCGGCCGCGCGCTGAAGTTCTACTCGTCGGTGCGCATCGACATTCGCCGCATCGGCGCCATCAAGGACGGCGAAGCCGTGGTCGGCGGCCGCACCCGCGTCAAGATCGTCAAGAACAAGATGGCCGCGCCCTTCCGCGAGGCCGAGTTCGACATCATGTACGGCGAGGGCGTGTCGCGCGAAGGCGACCTCATCGACATTGCCGTCGAACACAAGATCATCGAGAAGAGCGGCGCCTGGTTTGCCTATGGCGGCGAGCGCCTCGGCCAGGGTCGCGAGAACGTCAAGACCTACCTCAAGGAACACGTCGAGTTGCGCACCGCGATCGAAGAAAAAGTGCGCAAGGCGCTGGGCATGTCGCGCGAGCCAGAGCCCGCCACCGTCGGGGCGTAATCGTGAACCTGCTTGTGGAGGCAACCCTTTAGGGTTGCCTGGCGGCCGTTGGGATTCGACACTTCCCTTCTCAATCACGTCATCCAGCTGCGCCGGCCGTGGCTGGACGACGTGATGATCTTCGCGAGCGCGATCGGCGCCGGCGGCTTTGTCTGGATCGCGGGCGCGATCATCGCCGCGGTCTACCCGGCCCGCCGCGCGGCGGCATGGCGTCTCCTGCTCGCCGTCGCGTTCACGTTCGTCATCACCGACTACGTCATCAAGCCCATCGTCGATCGGCCGCGTCCGTTTGTCGTCATCGCCGAGCTGCCGGTGATCGACGGCAAGCCGGTCACCCCGTCATTTCCCTCCGGGCACGCCGCGCGCGCGGTCGCCGGCGCAATTGCCGGCTCGCAAATGCTTCCGGGCGCGGGCTGGGTGCTGTGGCCCCTGGCCGCCGTCGTGGCCATCTCGCGCGTCTACATCGGCGTTCACTGGCCGACCGATGTGCTGGCCGGCGCCGTGATTGGCCTCGCCTGCGCGTGGTTTGTGCTGGGCAGCATCAGACAGCGGTTGCGCACCTAAAAACTTCCGCGATATACTCGTCAATCTCGGCAAAGGCTAGGTAGCTCAGTTGGTAGAGCATGCGATTGAAAATCGCAGTGTCGGGGGTTCGATTCCCTCCCTGGCCACCAACCTTCGCTCTGGTTCACGCGAAGGTTGCCCACCATAGCGGCAAAGCCGCGACGGTGGGCCCTAACCTGCCGGTTCGAGCTACGGTTGGCAAGCCGAGTCCTAGGCCTCGGGCGTAGGTGGACCACTCCCACACGGTTCCCAGCTACGGTCAGCAAGTCCCTTCCTACTGCCGAGTCATCACCAGGCTCGTAACCAACCCGCCCACGCCGGACGCCCCCGTGACCGTCACCCGGTAACTCGCCACGCCATCCATCGTCGTGCCAATCACTCGCGTGCTCCAGTGCACGATCTCCGCGGAGAACGGACCACCGGCCGGCGTGCCGCGTAACGTCAACAGGCCCTTGGCATCGACGACGCCGGTGACCTCGCCTGTGACTATGCCCAGCGCGAGGGTGCCGGAGACACCATTCCCTACTTGGGTCAGGTTCATCGTGATGGGCAGGATGGTGCCGGCCGGAAACGCGCCGCCGGGGCGGGTCCCCGACGGCGGGCTGCAGATGACCGCCTGGGCCGAACCGCCTCCCTGGCAATCGGTGACCGTGTAGGTCCCCGACCATGCGCCGGCAAACGGGGTCGCCGGGATGGCGGTGGCTGTATAGGCCAGGGTGTTGACGCCTGACGTCTGATCGCCAGTGACAATCAGGTTGCCGGAGAACGAACCGGGCGTGGTGGGCCGATAGGCAACGACCACGGGCTGGGTGCCCCCGGCAGCAATGGTGCCGGCCGACCAGTTCAAGGTCGCTTGGCTTGGCAGCATGCCGGTTCCGGTGATGCTGGTTACCGTGAGCGGCTCGGTCCCGGTGTTGGCAATGGTGAACGTCGCGGTCGCGGTCTGCCCCACCTCGATGTCGATGAACACCAGGTTGCCGGCCAGGACGAGGGACCGGGCCGAGGCCTGGCTGGGGGCCGTCGGGCTTGCCCCGCTGCAGGCCGCCGCCAAGATCGCCCACACCATTGCCGTCACGCCCCGCGCCGTCCGTGCTGTCGCCATGCCTCCCAACAGGCAAAGCCGGGGCCACTCCCGCCAAGGTCTCGGCGGCGTCTTTCGGGATGAAGGTCGCCTCCAGGCAGACGAAAGTCCCTGAAGCGTTGACCTCTCCTGGCGGGCGGAACTAGAAGTCGATCAGGCGCGTGTACTTGATCACGAAGGACCGGCCAAGAGTCTCGACGGCCGTCGAGCTGAGCAGGTCGCGACGGTTATTGAAGACCACGAACAAGCCGGTGCCGCTGCGATTCAACATCGCGAACCGGATGTTCGACGAGAACTGGCCGGTCTGGCTGTTGTACTGCAACAGCGCCGAGACGTTGGTCAGGGTGGTGAACGAGTAGTTGGCCTTGATGGGCACCAGGTTGTTGACGAAATTTCCGTACGGCAGCTCGATGTCCTGGTGCGTCCAGCCGACACTCGCCGTCGCCTTCGGCGTGATGCGGTACTCGCTGGTCAGTTCCACTGATTGGAAGTCGCCGTCGTAGTAGTCGCCGATCCGGTAGCGGACCGTGCCCGTGACGCGGGCGCTCGGGTTATGAAGATACTCGACTGCGTTCTGCCACCACGCGTACTGGCCTGCTGGGATGATGACGCGCCGGCCGTCGCGATTGTAGACCGTGAAGGGCGCCGTGGGGTTGTCCTTGGCGTAGTCGGCAAACCAGCCGAACCGGCCGCCCTGCTTCGGCTGAATTTCGAGCGGGTGGATGTGCCAGGCTTCGGTCTGCAGGTTGCCGTCGAAGTCGTAGTACGAGTTGTACGACAGGTGAGGCGCAATGCGGCGAATCCACGGGATGCTTTTCGGCTGCGGCTGGAAGAACGCCCGGAACTCGGGACGGCGATAGCCGCGGCGCGGCAGGAAGCCCACCTCGGGATTGAACGTCTTGCCGACCTGGGAGTAACCGCCGGAGATCTGCCACAGGTTGTTGGTGAAGTTGTAGAACGCCCGGCCGGCGTAGTCGCTGCCAAGCGCCTTCGACACGCCGCCCGAATCGGTGCGCGCCACGAACCCCGAGAGGCGCTGGCTGGACGACAACTGGATATTCGCATCGACGCCGTAGGAGCGGTTGAAATCGTCGTTGGGCGCATAACTGCCCGTGCCCTGGCGATTCACGAAGATCGCCCCGTAGCTCGATCGGCCCACCTCGCGCTGGACGCGTAACGTCGTGAAGTTGTTGGCTGGCCCGACGACCACGGTCCCGGCGGCGTTTTCAGCTTCATCGGTCTGGATGTTCAGCGCGCCCACGTTCCAGCCGCCGAGCTTGCCGCTGAGACGGGCGCCGCCAATGATGTCGATGGGAACGCCGGTCGCCGACAGGCCGATCCGCCGGGAAAAGAAGAGGTCGATGTTCTGCGGATTGCCGAATTGGAACGTCGACGCGTTCTCGAGGAAGAACGGCCGCTTCTCCGGGAAGAACAGGTCGAACCGGGTCAGGTTGACCTGCTCCTCGTCTGCCTCGACCTGGGCAAAGTCGGTATTGATGGTCGCATCAAAGGTCAGGTTCGGACGGATGCCCCATTTCAGGTCTACGCCGGCCGTGAACTTCTCGTCCACCTTATCCCCCGTCGTCCGGGTGAAGTCCTTGTTCACCGAGGCCAGCCCGTAGGGGATGATCTTGATGTCGCGGCGCGCCGGCAGGTCGAGACCCGTCATCTTGGCGGCCAGCGACACCCGGTAGATGTCGAAGCCGCGCGGAATGGGCGCCAGGAACACCTGCTCGTTCTTGTGGCGGATGTTGCGCACCATGTTGAAGCCCCAGGTCTTGTCGGTCCCGGTCGAATAGCGCAGCGTCTTGAGCGGGATCGACATTTCCGTCTCCCAGCCCCGATCGGTGATCGCCGAGTGCACGGTCCAGTCGCCGTCCCAGTTTGGGTTGAAGGCGCTGATGCCGCCACGTTGCGTGCCCGCTGCCGTGCCTCCGCCAAGTGAGACACCGCTGCTCTGCCCCTCGCGCGCCACCTGGCCGTCGTACTCGATGCCCAGCGGGTTGGTGCCGAACACGAACGCGTTCTGGTTGTCGTTGAACGTGTCAAGAACCAGCACGATCGAATCGGTCTCGTTCAGCGACGCGTCGCGCCGGGCCTGCGAGACGATGATTTTCGAGGGATCGCGATCGAACGCGATCACGCTGATGTACAGGTTGCCCTTGCCGACCATGACCCGGACTTCGGTCTTCTCGCTGGCCGGGTCGCCTTCGATGGGGTCCTGTTGCGTAAAGGTGGCGTATGGCGGTACGGTCTGCCACACCGCCTCGGTGACCCGGCCGTCGATCACCGGCGCATCGGCGTTATCGGCCAGCTTCCCCACGGCGAACGTCGGTGGCGGAGCGGGTTGCTGGGCGAAGAGAGGCGTGGAGGCGAGCACGGCGGCCAGAGCAAACGACACGCGTAGTGCACAAGAATAGCCAGGATTAGGTCTACACATCTGTTGGACTGGAATCAGGTATGACGAAAGTTGACGCAGTGTACGCCAGGGCCAGGTTCGCGACCAACGCTCTTGTTGTCTTCGCTTGTCTCTGTTTCGTCAGGCTCGCCGCCGCACAGGCGCCGCCGCAACTTTCCACCGACCAGCGCGCACTGCTCCAGGCCGTCGTTCAGGCGGTCGACGCCGCCTCGGGTCAGCTACCGGTGCCCGACCCTGCGTGGCCGACCCACGTGCTGCGGGCCTCCGATGGCTCTCACTACGTCGCCTTCTCCGTGGAGCCGCCAGACTCCATGCGGTTACCGGCCGGCCCGGTACTGGTCTACGTGCGGCTCGCCACCGCGACCGCGCCAGGGATTACCGCGACCGTCGAACGGTCGGCCGTTCGCGATTGGCTGGCCGGGCGCCGTGTCGATCCGCGCTTGCTGCCCGGGCGTGGCATCGCGATTGGCGAAATGCCGACCATGGGCGCCACCGCCAACCTGACGCGGAGAAATCCCGGCGACCCCGGACTGAACGACCTGCAGGCCCTGTCGCTCGAGCGCCGGCGGGAGCGCGAACGCCAGGCCGAGGCCGACAAGCAGCGGCGGGCCGACCTCGAAAAACCGGCAATCGGGCAGCGCGCGACGCTGCCCTTCGAGGACTTCGACGTGGCCTCGTCTTCGGTGGCGGCCGATGGCACGCGGCAGATCAGCCGCGCCCTGACGGCCGGTCCCGGCACCTACGACCTCTACGTCGGCTGGGCCGATCCTGCCGCCGTCAGGCCGGCGACCACCATACGCGTGCTGCGCCGCTCGCTGAGCCTGCCGCCGGCCCATGCCTCGGGGCTGGCCCTGAGCAGCGTCATCATTGCCGACCGCGTCCAGGGCCGTGCCGTGCCGTACTCGCCGGCCGAGCAGGCGGCCCATCCCTACACCATCGGCGCCACTGAAATCACGCCGGCGCGCGATCACGTCTTCACCAGGGATGAATCGCTGGCGATCGCGTTCCAGGTGATCAACGCGCAGCCGTCGAACACCGGCAAACCCGACGTCGCCGTCAACTTCCGCATCGTGAAGGTCGAGGGCGAACGCGAACTGCCGGTGGCATCGCTCAACCCGCAAACCTATTCCAGCACTTCGATGGCGGCCGATTTCGACTTGCGCCTCGGACATCCGCTGTTGGTTGCGATGGGCGCGCCGCTGGCCACTGTGCCCCGGGGCAACTACCGCCTGAAGATCGAGGTGAATGATCGGCTGGCCGGCGTGTTCCGTAATGGCGACGCCGCCTTTAGCGTCATTGGGACTCCGCTATCACTCTTGGCGGAAGCGCCGCCGCTCGGGCGGCCCTTCCAGCGAGAGGACGCACTCGCCGAGCCGGTGCTGGGCGCATTGGTGGCAAGCTTGACGCCGCCGTCGCCCTCTCCGGCCCTCAAGCGCGCCCTCGACCTCGGCGCCGGCCGCAAGTTCGTTGAGCTGCTGGCGGAGGAAGTGGTCCCGCAGCAGGAACGCGCGACGCGGGCGATCCTCACTGGCCTGGCGCTCTATGGCATTGGCGACGCGTCGGCCTTCGTCCAATTCCAGCGCGCCTACGCCCTCGGCGGGCCGGCCGGCCCAATTGAGTTCCTGATCGGGGCCGTGCGCGCCACGCAGAACCGTGATGCCGAAGCGATCACCGCGTGGCTGTCGGCGAAGACCGAAGGGTTTGCCGGGCTGGAGCCGTTCCTCGTCGATGCATACCTGCGCCGCGGCGATAGCCCGCGCGCCGCCGCGCTGATGGCGGCCGCGCTTGCCGGCCGCGCGCCC
>Ga0209770_10002121_pt1 | contig 9956 bp, 11 predicted proteins | sample LauGreSu1BDMLBDD_2_FD_187572 | JGI IMG/M metagenome (GOLD analysis project Ga0209770, IMG submission 187572) | Freshwater lake microbial communities from Lake Michigan, USA - Su13.BD.MLB.DD (SPAdes) (version 2) | ecosystem: Environmental > Aquatic > Freshwater > Lake | place: Lake Michigan, USA...
GTTCTTCGGCGGCACCGTCTCGGCCGACCACATCCTGCTGACCTCGTCCGGCGACGACCAGTTCGACTGGGCCGACGGCTGGACCGGCTCGGCCAGCGAGGTCTGCATCCGCCAGGGCGCCGACATCGGCGACCGCGGCATCGAGGCCGACAACAACGAGTTCAACAACAACGTGCTGCCGCGCTCGAACCCGCAGATCTACAACATCACGCTTTGTGGCGACCCCGATCGGGTCGAGGGCGGCGAAGGGCCGCGCGGGGCGAACTTCCGCCGGGGCACCGCCTTCACGCTCCGGAATTTCCTGGTGACCGGCTTCAAGAACGTGGGCTTCCAGATCAGCGACACCTCGACCAGCGCGCAGGTTGACAACGGCACGTCGCAGATGGGTGCCGGCGTTGCCTGGGGCATGCCCACCAACATGCACGCCTCCGTGATGACCTACGTCAACAGCGGGCGCTTCCCGAGCGTTCGTACGGGCGCCACCGATGCTGAAGTCGGCATCTCGACCGTCGGCTGCTCGACCCACGAGAACCCGAACTTCCAGCCGAGCGGCGTGGCGACCCTCGCCGGCGGCCAGATCGCCCCGATTCAGCCGCCCAACGACGGCTTCTTCGAGGCCGTGACGTTCATCGGCGCCGTGCCGCCGGCCCCGGCCGAAAACTGGATGAGCGGCTGGACGTCGTTCCCCCAGCGCTAGTATGTGGTTGTGAAGGTCCTTCAGCTCCTGGGTATGGCGGTCATCGCGATGTCGATGGCCGCCTGCACCCAGCCCACCTCTCCCTCCAGCAAGATCCCGCTATCCGAGACGTTTGACTCACCGGAGGCGCTCGCCCAGGCGGTGCTGACCCGCCTGGCGAACAAGGACGTGGCCGGCCTGAAGGCCCTGGCGTTGTCCGAGCAGGAATTCAAGGACCACGTCTGGCCGGAACTGGACACCAGCCGCCCCGAGCGCAACGTTCCCTTCGACTACGCCTGGGGACAGTTGAAGCAGCGCAGCGATGGCTCGCTTGACAGTGTGGTCACCCGCTATGCCGGCCGCCCGCTCCGGTTCGTTCGCACCAGTTACCGGGGTGAGACGACGCAATACAAGTCGTTTGCCGTGATGCGCGAGAGCGAAATCGTCGCCGCCGACGAGACCGGCCGGGAGTTGGTGCTGCAGTTGTTTGGCTCGGCCATGGTCAAAGACGGCCGGTTCAAGGTCTTTTCCTTTGTTGTCGACTGAGTCCTTGGGGGTAAACACGATGTAACAGAAATGTAACGTCGGTGTGACATACTTTCCAGGTGCGCTTCCGCCTAATCCCCCGCGAAGAGAAGTTCTTCGGTGATTTCATTGCCCTCGCCGACAAGATAGTGACCGGCGCAACGTTGTTGGAGCGGATGCTCGCATCCGACCCTCCGTCCTGGGACGTTGCCCTGCAGATCAAGGTCGTCGAGAGCGAGTGCGACACCATCACCCACGGCATCATCCAGCGGCTCAACAAAACCTTCGTTACGCCGATCGATCGCGAAGACATCCACGCCCTGGCCACGTCGCTGGACGACGTCATGGATGCCATCGACGCGGCGGCCGCCGTCACCCGGCGGTACCGCATGGCGTCGCTGCGCTACGGCGCCCGCGAGCTGGCGTCGCTCACATGGCAGTCGGCCATGCAGGTCAAAGTCGCCGTCGAGGCGCTCGAGCGCAAGACCGGCGTCCACGATCTCGCCGTCGAGGTAAACCGCCTCGAGAACGCGGCCGACGACGTGCATGACGAAGCGTTGCGGCGCCTGTTCGAGGAAGAAAAAGACGCGATTACCATCATCAAGTGGAAGGAAGTGCTCGACCTGCTCGAGGAAGCCACCGACCGCTGCGAAGACTGCGCCAACGTGCTCGAGAGCGTCGTCGTCAAGCACGGGTAGCGCGCAGTGGACTCCCAACTCGCGATCGTTGTCCTGGTCATCGCCGTCGCGCTGATTTTCGACTACATCAACGGCTTCCACGACGCCGCCAACTCGATTGCCACCGTGGTCTCGACCCGCGTCCTGAAGCCGGGCCAGGCGGTGGTGTGGGCGGCGTTCTTCAACTTCATCGCCGCGTTCGTGTTCGGCACTGCCGTCGCCAAAACGGTCGGCTCGGGCATGGTCGACATCACCATCGTCACCACTTCGGTGATCCTGGCGGGACTGACCGGCGCGATCATCTGGGACCTCATCACCTGGTATTACGGCCTGCCGACCAGCTCGTCGCACGCGCTGATTGGCGGCTACGCCGGCGCGGCGGTCGCCAAGGTTGGGACGTCGGCGCTCATTCCGTCGGGGTGGACCAAGACGCTGATCTTCATCGTGCTGGCGCCCGGCTTCGGGTTCATCCTCGGCTTCATCTTCATGGTCGCGGTGTACTGGTTGTGCCGCGACACCGCGCCCTCGCGCGTCGATCGCCACTTCCGCAAGCTGCAGCTGCTGTCGGCGGCGGCCTACAGCCTGGGCCACGGCGGCAACGACGCGCAAAAGACCATGGGCATCATCGCCGGCGCGTTGTTTGCCGGCGGCTACCTCACCGAGTTCTACATTCCGTTCTGGGTGGTCATGGCCGCCCACGCGGCCATCTCCCTCGGCACCCTCGCGGGCGGCTGGCGCATCATCCACACCATGGGCTCGAAGATCACCCGCCTGCAGCCGGTGGGCGGGTTTGCCGCTGAAACCGCCGGCGCCGTCTCGCTGTTTACGGCCACGGCGCTCGGCGTGCCGGTCAGCACGACGCACACCATCACCGGCGCCATCATCGGCGTGGGGTCGACCAAGCGGCTGTCAGCGGTGCGGTGGGGGATTGCGGGGCAGATCGTGTGGGCGTGGATCCTGACGATTCCCGCGTCGGCCGGCATCGCGGCCATCACGTACTACCTGCTGCACGCGATCGGGCTCCCCTAAAGAAGTAAGAAGTAAGAAGTAAGAAGTGAGAAGTGAGAAGTGAGAAGTGAGAAGTGAGAAAGCCGAGGGTAGGGGGTAGTTAGTGCGAGTCTTTGCTACCCCGGGTTTTCTTGTTTACCCTCGCTCGTTTGACGATCGCGGTGAAGATGGCGACCAACTGGTCCGCCTCGTCGATCAGACTCCTAACATCTGCGGAATTGATTCCGGACGCGTCTCGGTAGAGTCGCAGCCAGTAAAGCGTTTCCCTTAGTTCCTTCAGGGCAATGAAGCGGCGCGTCAGCCAGTCGGGCCTGCTCTGAGCTCCTACGCCCTCCGCTGAGTTCGCACCCGCCGAAGTCCCACTTCTCAGCAGCTGGCGCCAGATTACGCGCTCCGCGTCATCGCGTGGCGGCAAGGTGCGGTAGGCCCGAATCAGGGCCAATGCAAATGCGTAGGTGCGATCCTCGACGGGAACAAGCTCGTGCTGTCCAACACGCATGCCCGTTGACGAGCAAAGCTCATGCCGACAGCAGTCAGCCCTCTAACTTCTGACTTCTAACTTCTAACTTCAATCAAAAGGTCGAGGGGCGGCCGCACGAGCAACGGTTGCCTTCGTGAGCGAGCGCGTCGGCCGCTCGCTGCGCCTCGGCAAGGTCGCGAATCCCAGTCAGGAACGTCTCGGTGCTGGGCCACAGTCGCGCGGTCAGGGTGCCGTCGGCATGACCCACCACGGCGGCGAGCTGCCCGTTGGCGTGGCGCCGCCAGCAGTAGACCTGCCCGTCAGGTGCCGTGGCCGGGCGGGCCGGCGCGGGCGTGCTCGACACCAGGACCAACCGTGATATCGCGCGCGGCATTGGCGGCTTGGGCTGCCGGGCCGGCCGCCGCGAGGTGAGCGTGACCCGTCGGTCATCGTCGCTGTCGCCCGGCAGCACGGCCGAACCGGCGGCGGCCGAACCCGCGCCGACGCAGAACACGAGCATGAGGGCAATCCAACTGGAGACGGTCCGCGAGCGCATATTCGTGATCCTATCGCGTCCGCGGCGCGATCGTCCTCACTTCTGGCGTCGCCGGCTCATCGGAAGGGTAAGTTCACGGTGAAGAGCGCGCCGCCGCTGGGCTGGTTCTCCACGAACACTTCACCTTCCAGCACCTGGACGAGGTGTTTGACAATCGACAGGCCCAGCCCGGTGCCGCCGGGCCGCGCCCGCGACTTGTCGACGCGATAGAACCGCTCGAAGACCCGGCCGAGTTCGTCGGGCGCGATGCCGTGACCGGTGTCGGCCACGCTCAGCTGGAAGCGCCCGCCGTTGACCGACGCGTGGATGTCGATGGCGCCGCCGTCGGGCGTGTAGTTCACGGCGTTCTCGACCAGGTTGCGGACAATGTCGTGCAGCTTGGCCGCGTCGGTGTTGAGCATGGCCGCCTCCGGCGCCACCGTGACGGCCAGCGTCTGCTGCTTGGCGGTGGCCTGGGCCTCGAAATCGCTCACGAGGCCGCGCAGCAGGGCGTTGATGTCGCAGGGGGCAATGTCGACGACTTCCTGCCCGGCTTCGAGCCGCGCCAGGCGCAGCAGGTCCTTGACCAGGCGCTCCATGCGCTCGGCCTGGCGGTGGATGATTTCCAGGAACCGCTCGCGCGCCTCGGCATCATCGGAATCGTCGAGCAGCGCCTCGGCATAGCCCTTGATGGCCGTGAGCGGCGTGCGCAACTCGTGCGACACGTTGGCGACGAAGTCGCGGCGAATCATGTCGGCCTTGCGCAGCTCGGTGATGTCATGCATCACCAGCACGGCGCCGCGCCCGGCCGCGACCACCGGCGCCACCTGCGCCACCAGGGTTCGCGTCGTGTCGCGCGTCACCGACAGCTCGAGCACGCTGGTCTCGCCGCCGGCCAGGGCGCGGCCGAGGTGCTCGACGATGCCGGGATGCCGGATCGCCTCGACATAGGAGTGATTGATGGCGCCCTGTTCGAGCTTGAGGATGCGCCGCGCGGCATCGTTGACCAGTTGCAGCCGTCCCTGTTCGTCCACCACCAGCACGCCTTCGATCATGCTCGCGAGGATCGCCTCCATGCGCGCGCGATCACGCGCGAGGCTTTCGACGCGGCGGCCCAGCTCCTGCACCGCCTGGTCCATGGCGCGGGCCACGCTGCCCAGGCCGTCGTCGCCATAGTCGGGGGCCGGCCGGCTGAGGTCGCCGTGGGCATAGCGTTTCGCGACCGCCAGGATGGCGTCGACGCGCTGGCGGCCGGCCGCCGCCCGCGACGAACGCAGCAGCGCCATGGCCGCGAAGGCCAGCGCGACGCCGGCGGCCACGCCAAGCAGTAACAGGGTGGTCGAGGTCAGGGGCATCAGGCCGGGGCCGGGTCGAGCAGCTTATACCCGAACTGTTTGACGGTCACAATGGTGTCGGCCAGCATCGGCACCTTCTCGCGCAGCCGGCGCACGTGCACGTCGACGGTGCGCGTGCCCCCGGTGTAGGAGTAGCCCCACACGTCCGACAGCAACAGGTCGCGCGACAGCACGCGCCCGCGGTGCAGCATCAGGTACTGCAGCAGCAGGAATTCCTTCGCGGTCAGCTTCACTTCCTCGCCGTCGATCTTGACGACATGGCGATCGACGTCGACCGACAGGCCACCGTAGGTGAGCCGGCTGTTGGCCGGCGCGGCGCGGTGGGCGCGCCGCAGCAGCGCCCGCACGCGCGCCACCACTTCGTTGGGACTGAACGGCTTGGTGATGTAATCGTCGGCGCCCAGCTCGAGGCCGACAATGCGATCCGACTCCTCGGCCTTGGCCGTGAGCATGATGATGGGGATGGCAGCGGTGTTGGCGTCGGCGCGAATCGCGCGGCACACGCTCAAGCCGTCCAGGCCGGGCAGCATCAGGTCGAGCACCACCAGGTCGGGCGCCTCGCGTTTGATCTGCGGCATGACGTCGCGGCCCGACGTCACGACCGTGGCCATGAACCCCGCCTTGCGCAGGTAATGGTCGAGCAGGCTGCCAATGTCGGGGTCGTCTTCCGCGACCAGAATCCGGGTGGGGGGCCTCGCCGACATGGTTTCCGGCGATCTTAGCAGTTGCAGTATCGTTTAGGGCAGCGACGGCATCTTCCCCTAGAGACACCATATGCAGCGAGTTTTGCTCCTTGTTTGCGCCCTCGCCCTCGGCGGCCCCGTCGTGCACGGCCAGCTGAACCCCAAGGTTGCCACCAGCCAAAGCTCGCCGGCCGGCCCGGTGCGGGCCGACACCATGCACCTCGCGGTGGTGTCGTCGATCAGCGACAGCGAAGTGTCGCCGGGCAAAGCGGTGTCAATCGCGTTCGACGTGACGCCCAAGAGGCTGATGCACGTCTACGCGCCGGGCAAGCACGAGTACCAGGTCGTGACCGTCAAACTCGATCCGCAGCCGTGGCTGCGTGCGCAGCCAACCAAATACCCGCCGTCGGAGATCTACCACTTCAAGGAGCTCGACGAGAAGGTCGAGACTTACGGCAAGCCGTTCAAGCTGGTGCAGGACGTGACGATTCTGGCCACGCCCGAGGCGCAGAAGCTGCTGGCAGCGTCGCCAACGGTCAAGGTGTCGGGCCGCCTCGAATACCAGGCGTGCGACGACAAGGTTTGCTACGCGCCCACGCGCGTACCGTTCAGCTTCAGCCTGGCCGTGAAATAGCCGGCCCGGTGTAGCTCACGGCCGCCCGGCGTGGGTATAATCCCGCGTTGTGACTGCTGGTCCCGGTTCAGCGGCGCTGCTTCTCTCATTCCTGGCCCTGCTTGCCGGTTCGGTATCGGCGCGGCAGCCCCAGGCGCTGCCCGAACTCGCGGATGTCCTGCAGAAGGTGGGTGCGCGCGTTGAGCAGTACTTCGCTCGCGCGCAAAGCATCGTCTGCATTGAAATCGTGGGACTGATCCCGGTCGATACCGGCGGCCGCGGCCGGAGCCGCACCGTCGAATCGGAACTGCGCCTGTCGTGGGAACCAACCGCTGAGAATCCGACGCCGATCGAAGCCCGCACCTTGCGCCAGGTGATCAAGGTCAACGGACACGCGCCGCGCAAGAACGATCACGAGAACTGCACGGCGCCCGAACAGAACCCATCGGAAGTCCAGCCGCTGTCGTTGTTGTTGCCGCAACAGCGGCACGAGTATTCCTTCAAGCTGGCAGGAGCCGCCCGCCTCGACGACCGCGCTGCCATCCTCCTGGAATACCGCATGGTCGCCAAGCCCACGGTCACCGTGGAACTGGTCGACGGCAAGGAAGACTGCCTCAGCTACTCAATCGACGGCGGCATGCGCGGCCGCATCTGGATTGATGCCGAAACGTTCGACGTCTTGCGCATGGACCAGGGGCTGATTGGCCTCGTCGACATCCCGCTCCCGCGGAAGGTGGCGAACCGCAATGCGTGGCCATCGTGGACGATGGAGCGGTGGGATACGTCGATTCGCTTCAAGCCGGTGACGTTCCAGGAGCCGGCCGAAACGCTGGTGCTTCCCGCATCGTCAACCTCGTACCGCGTCACGCGCGGCTCCGGCACGCCGCAGCTGCGGACCACAACGCAATACTCCAGCTATCGCCGCTTCATCACGGGCGCCCGCGTCCTCCCGCCGCAGCAGTAGTTTCCCCGCCGCTTGACAGTCCGATGCTGTCCGAGTATTTTGATAACTCAAAATATTGATTTAGATGGTTGATGTGATTAAGTTCGTCAACGGTAAGTCCTTGGCCCTTTTGGTGTTTTGCTGCGCCTTGGCACCCCGGACCGCTGCCGCCCAGGCTCCAACGCCAACCCGCGAAGGTATCCCGACGTTGTCGGGATACATGGAGATGCACCTGAACAAGGTCGAGGACCTGCCGACGGAAGTCGACCTCCATCGCTTCGTGCTGATGGTTGGGCACAGCTTCTCGGACCGCCTGAAGTTCTGGTCTGAAGTCGAGATCGAACACGCCTTCGTCGAGGGTGGTGAAGAGACCGGCGAGGTCGCGGTCGAGCAGGCCTACATCGACCTGATGATCAATCGCCGCGTCAACCTGCGCGCCGGCATGGTGCTGGTGCCGGTCGGCATCCAGAACGAACGGCACGAGCCGCCGACCTTTCAAGGCGTGGAACGCACGTTCGTCGACACCGTGATCGTTCCGACGACGTGGCGGGATACCGGCGCCGGGCTGTTTGGGGAGTTGGGCGGAGGCTTTTCGTATCGCGCCTTCGTCGTGCCCGGCTTGAACGCTACCGGCTTCACCGCGGAAGAAGGCATCAAGGATGGCCGCCAGCAGGGCGCGCGCGCCGATGCCAGCGACCCGGGCGTGACCGGGCGGCTCGAGTATCGCGGCGGCGGGCTGACCGCGGGCGCCAGCTTCTGGCGTGGCGGCAGCGGCTTTGGCCTCGCGCGACTGGACATTGAGCCGCCGACCGTTGGTGTGGCGTCGCTCGACGCGCGCTACCGCCGCGGCCGCCACGAGTTGCGCGGCCAGTGGTCGATGGTGAACATCGCCGGCGCCGCCGATCTCAATCGCGCGCTGCAGCAGCAAACGGGGATCAACCCGAATGTCGCCAGCCGCCTGATGGGTGCCTATGCCGAGGCGGCGACTCGGGTCAGCCCCAACGCCTGGGCGCACGAGATCATCGTCTTTGGCCGCTACGAGCTGTTCGACACGCAGAACAAGATGCCATCGGGCTATTTGCCGCTGCAACAGTTCCAGCGCTCGGCTCTCGTCGTCGGCGCGACGTATTACCCGGATCCCGACGTCGCCTTCAAGTTCGACTTTGTCCAGGAACGCAACAAGAGCAGCGTTGTCAACGCGCCGTGGCGAATCAACGCCGGCGTGGGGTGGTGGTTTTAGTCATGCGCGAAGCAGGTATCGCCGGCGTTTTGTGTCTGTCTTTGGTCCTGTCGGCGCCGGCCGCGACAGCTGAGCGAAGAGATACAAAAATCACGAGATCACAAGATCAGATCACCAAATCCCCGAAGGTGATCCGTGTCACGGCCGAACGCTTCGCGTTCTCGCCGTCCCAGATCGTGGTGGAGAAGGGCACGGTGATCGAGTTTCACCTCACCAGCGAAGACACCGACCACGGCTTCCGCATCATCGACACCAACGTCGATGTCGCCATCCCCAAGCGCCGGCGCGGCGAGACGGTCGTGACCTACACCGCCGACACCGTGGGGCGGTTCGTCATCGAATGCTCGCGTCCTTGCGGCGCCGGTCACACCGCCATGCGCGCCATCCTGATTGTGAAATGAGGAGCCATCACTTAATCGGCAGCGCGGCGGCGATCCTGCTGGCGGCGTCGCTTCACGCCGGGGCGCAGGCGCCGCAAGCGCCGGGTGACCCGCTTCCCGGCGCCACCCCCCGGGAGTTCGAGGAGTTCCGGCTTGGCCTCGACGACTTCCGCGAGGTCGAGGAACCCGGCGAAGGGCTGGGGCCGCTCTTCAACGGCACGGGCTGCGCGTCGTGCCACAACGTGCCGGCCATTGGCGGCGGCAGCCCGATGACCGAGCTGCGGGTTGGCGCCCGCAATGCCGACGGCTCGTTCCGCGAGGTCGGCGGCACCACGCTGTATCAGCTGTTCTCAATCCCGAATCATCGCTGCCAGGCGGCCATTCCAGCCGAGGCCACCATCATCGCCCGGCGCACGTCGGTGCCGCTCTTTGGCGCCGGGTTGATCGAGGCCATCCCGGATGAAACGCTGCTGGCGCTCGAGGATCCGTTTGACCGCGATCGCGACGGCATCAGCGGCCGGGCCGCGGTGATTGTCGACAAGGCGAGCGGGCAGCGGCGGGTGGGCCGGTTCGGCTGGAAAGCGCAGATTGCGACGCTGCTGACCTTTTCGGGCGATGCCTATACCAATGAGATGGGGATCACCAACGACCTGTTCCCGGACGAACCGCATGGCGGCATCTCGCTGGAGCGACTGCGCGAATGCGATCGCGTGAAAGATCCGGAAGACCGCGTGGACCCGCGCACCGGCAAGCGCGCGATCGACAACTTCGAGTCGTTCATGAAGTTTCTGGCGCCGCCGCCGCGCGGCCCGATCACCGAGGAGGCGCGGATCGGCGAACAAGTGTTCGCCGCCGTGGGCT
>Ga0209770_10002123_pt1 | contig 9955 bp, 7 predicted proteins | sample LauGreSu1BDMLBDD_2_FD_187572 | JGI IMG/M metagenome (GOLD analysis project Ga0209770, IMG submission 187572) | Freshwater lake microbial communities from Lake Michigan, USA - Su13.BD.MLB.DD (SPAdes) (version 2) | ecosystem: Environmental > Aquatic > Freshwater > Lake | place: Lake Michigan, USA...
CCCTTGCGCCAGGCGGTAACCCACGCGGACAACGAAGGCGAAGACGACGATCGCCAGCAACTCCCATCGACGGCGCGCAACTGCACGCCGGAGGGCGCCGGTCATGCCTTAATACGCGATTGCATAGCAATCCCTCCTCGGATCAGCCGCGGCGAAGCGATTGCCCGTCGCCGGATCGATCATCACGGCGGTGGCACAACCCGACATCCCGAATGGACGCAGGCGGCTGACATCATGACCGCGCGCCTTCAGCTCGTTGTAGACCACGTCGGGGATGGTCGCTTCAACGTTCAACTGGTTGAAGCCCGCCGTGTGCGGCCAGAACGAACCGTAGAAATGCATGGTCTGCGCGCGCGGGCGTTCGAGCGCCGCGTGCAGGTTCGGGTACCACTCGTCCCAGAAGTCGACGATGCTCAGGAAGGCCTGCAGGATGGTCTGGTCCTGGTTGTCGCCGCCCGGCGTGCCCAGGCCCATCATCGGCGTCTCGCCCTTGAACACCAGGCTCGGCGTCAGCGTGTAGCGCGGCCGCGCGCGCGGGCGGATCTGGTTGGCGTGTGTCTTGTCGAGCCAGAACTGCTCGCCGCGCACGCTCATGCCGATGCCGGTGTCGCCCAGGATCACCGCGCCCGGCACCCACCCGCCGCTCGGGGTGACGTCGAAGATGTTGCCGTCCTTGTCGATCACCGCCATGTGGGTCGTGTCCTTGACGATGCCCGACGAGTCGTCTTGGACGCCACCGGTTCTTGGCGTGGCGCCGTTCGCGACGTTCGCCTTCCAGAACGGCCACTGCTTCACTTTGCTGTCGTACTTCAGCGGATCGCCGGCAATGAACGACGTCGACGACTTCTTCGGATCGATCAGCGCCGCGCGTTCCTTGGCGTAGGCCTTCGACAGCAGGCCTTCGCCAGGCGTCTGCACGAACGCCGGGTCGGCGTAGTAGGTGTCGCGATCGGCGTAGGCCAGCTTGATGGCCTCGATCACGGTGTGCAGATAGTCGGCGCTGCCGTATCCCATGGCGTGGAGATCGAAGTTCTCCAGGATGTTGAGCGCCTGCAGCATCACCGGGCCCTGGCTGCCGAAGCCGTGCTTGTAGACGGTGTAGCCGCGATAGGTCGTCTTTGCAGGCTCTTCGATGCGCGCGTAGTACTCCGCGAAGTCCGACGCGTCGAACGGCGCGCCGTGCTGCTGCAGGAAGGCCACCATCTCTTTCGCGATGTCGCCCTTGTAGAAGCGATCGCGCGCGGCGCTAATGCCGGCCGCCCGGCCCCTGGCCTTCGCTGCCCGTTCGGCCTCGACCATCCGCTTGAGTGTCCGCGCCAGCGCCGGCAGCTTGATCGTCTCTCCTGGCTTGTAGAGAGAACCGTCAGGCTTGAGCCAATAGGTCTTGTTGCCCGGCCACTTCTCGAAAAACTTGAGCTGGTTCTGGATCGCACGGTAGGTGCTCGTGCGCATGGGAAAGCCGTGCTCGGCGTAGGCAATGGCCGAGGCGGCGACCTGCTCGAAGCTCATCGTGCCCCACTTCTCGAGCACGGTCAGCGAGGCATGCAAGGCCCCAGGCACCACGGCCGGATCGAGGCCCTCGCCCTGCAGGTCCTTCTTGCGCGACAGGTACCAGTCGACATCGACCGCTTTCGGGGCCCAGCCCTGCCCGACGATCGAGGTGACCTTGTTGTCTTTCTTGGGATAGACGAGCACGAGCGCCTCGCCGCCGAGGCTGTAGAGATCCTGCTCGAGCACGCCACCGGCCAGCAACGACGCGACGCCGGCGTCGAACGCGTTGCCACCCTTCAGCAGGATGGCCAGCGCCGCCGACGTCGTGAGGGGATGCCCGGTGGACACGCCGCCGGTCGGTCCCATCACCGCGGGCCTCAACGCCGAACCGGCGGGCTGCCGGTCCTGCATCGGCACCTGGCCGGCCCCGTCATTCCGCGCGAGAATGACGAGGCCGACGAACACCAGCGCAAAGCGGAGTTGAGCTCTCACAATCCCCCCACGAGTGAAGCGAGCCCCACGAGGGCCGAAGGCCCGAGCCCGACGACGGCCAGGGGCCGGCGCCCTACTTTTCGATCGTCGCCTTCTTGATGTAATCGAGCTTCGGGAATTCCTTCATCAGGTAGGCGTTGCCTTCCATCTGGACGCGACCCTGTTCAGGTCCCTTGCCGCGCGGCGCCCCTTCACCGTAACCGGTGTAGATCTTGTTCACGACGTCCTTGCCTTCAACCACCTCGCCGAAGGGCGCGAACCCCATCGCATCGAGGTTGCCGTTGTTGCCGTAATTGATGAACACCTGCGTCGTGCGCGTGTCGGGGCTACCGCCCATCGCGTAAGTGATGTACATGGGCTTGTTGCTCTGCTTGACCGGGTCGACCCCGATCCGCGCGTTGCGCCAGGCGGCCGACACGGCCGGGTCGCCGCTGATGCCGAACTGCACCATGAAGCCGGAAATGGCCCGGAAGAAGCGGGCCTCGTCATAGAAGCCGTTCTTGACCAGGTTGTAGAACCGATCGGCGCCGAGCGGCGCCCAGTCGCGATTCACCTGGATTACGAACACGCCGACGCTGGTATCGAACTTCACTTTGAACGTCGCCGGCGCCTGCTCCTTGAGCGAGGCCGGGGTCTTCAGCGACGGCGCCTGGGCGGCGGCGCCGCCGGCAAGCATGGTCAGGATGGCAAGGGCAAACGCTACGGTCGTGGCACGAATCATCAGGTCTCCTCCAGAGAACAGGCGTTGATTATCCCCTTGGAAGCGGGTTTGGCGAAAGGGGTCCGTCAAGGACGCTTGCGCAACGTCCGAATCCGACAATTGCCGCAAGGGCACACGGGCGCACCGCACTTACTGCATCAGTAATCCGCGGGACTGGCTGGCAACCTGCTGGAGCAGCTCCGCCCGCGCCAGCGCGCCGCCGAGGACCGGCGTCGCCGGCGCCGGCTCGCCGAACAGGTGGCGATAGACGACGAGCGCCGCGAGATACGTGCCCATGCCTGACGGATGAAAGTTGTCGGCGGCATACAGCGGCAGGTCACGATCGATCGCCCAGGCGTCGCGCCAGGCATCGCCGACCGGCAGCAACGTGGCATTCACGGCCTTGGCGGCCGCGCGATACGACTGGCTCACCGCCTCGGCGTCACCGCGCCGCTGGCGTGATGGCCACACCATGTAAAGCGCGGTGCGGGCGCCGGCTTTCTTGATCTCGGCATCGAATCGTCTCGTGTAGTCGATCAGCACGCGGCGGGAATCGGGCAGCGCCGATGGTCCCTGTTGCAGGATCACGATGTCCCAGCGGCCGGCGGCCAGGACCTTTCGGGCCTCGCCGTCGCGCCAATGCTCTTCGAGTCCGTAGTCGGGCTTGGCGACGCTGTCACATGCCAGCGGACGCCCGACCGATCGCGCGAGCTGGCACACCATGCCCGGCAGATCGTTCTGGTAGGTCAGGCTGTTGCCGATGAACAGGATTCGTTCCGGCGTGGACGGTTGCAGGCCAGACACCGCGAGGGCGAGGGTGACCAGGAACCGTTGGAACAAACAGTGTGCCTACGGGGTGCGGACCGTAACGGTCACGCCGATGCGATCCGGTTCGCGGCCGGTGAAGGCCGCCGGACCGGTGACCGGCCAACTGGCGCTCGCCCAGGGGAACGGGTTCGACACGTCCATCCAGAAGAAGCTGACGTTGACCAGGCGATTGACGTCGATGAAGCCGCGAACCGCCAGCGCGCGGTCCTTCTTGCCCATCGTCACGCCGTAGAGGTTGTGGAGATCCAAGTACTGGATCAGGCTGTCGTCGCGCGAGAGTTCCTCGCGCACTACGCTGGCGCCGGCGCGGACCTTGCCCGTCACGGGCACGTCGAACAAGGCGCCCATCAAGTAGCCGGGCTTGTCGATGGCGGCGAGATCGGGAATGCCGACCAGTTCGCCGGAAGTTCCGGTCGGGCCCCACTTGTACTTGGCGTACTCGCCGAACACCGAGGCCCACGACACGGGCGAGACCTTCACGCTCACGACAATCGCATCGTCGTTACGCTTGGACGCCCAGTAGTTGGGCAGGCGCTCGACCTTGGAACCGGTAAAACCCTTTTTGTAGGCGGCGCGGACGTCGAGCGCCTTGATGGGCGTCGCGCGCGCCGACGCGACGAAGGTGATGGCGCTGTTGGTATCGAGCGAGGTGTTGACGTGATAGAACCAGTCGTAGTCCTTCTCGCGGTTGCCGTCGCCAAGCACGGCCATGACACCGGCATCGAAGATCGAGCGGTCGCCGCGGCGGGCCGTCATCGCCAGCATGGCGCCGAAATTCGCCTCGGCGTTGAGCCGGGTGATGCGGGTCATGTCCTTGGCGGTCGCGGCGCCGATGTCGCGCGGCGCAAAGCCGATCGGCAGGATGAAGCGGCCGCCCCGTAACGAGACGCTGTCGGAGATGCCCCAGTCGATGTAACCCTCGCGCAGGATGCCCTGCTGGGTGATGTAGTCGAGCGAGAAGGTGCTGTACGTGTCGACCCGCTTGAGGCCGTCCTCGACGTCGCACTTCACGATCGGCCCGATGCCGGCGTAGAGATGCGGGTCGTTGGGGAAGAAGAAGTCCTTCTCGCCGCACGACGGCCGTGAATTGGTCTCGCTGACCGGGTTCACCGACACGAAGAAGCGAACGTGGTCGCTGACCTTGCCGGCCATGCTCAGGATCGCCATGCCGACGCGGCCTTGCTTCTCGAAGCCGAGCGCCGCCTGGGCGCCGTCGTGCGACCATCCGGCCACGAACTCGGCGCCGAACTTGAAGCGTTCGCTCTGCGAGAACGTGAAGCCGAAGAAATCGACTGCTTCAGCCGGGGCCGCCGGCGGCGGCGCGCTCTCTTGGGCGGCGGCCGGTAGCGCGGTGAGCAGGGTCAGGAGTGCGATCGCCGTGCAAAGCGACCGGGATCGGACGGAGTGATTCGAAGCAGGCACCTGTCGGAATTCTACTCGCTCTTGGCCGGCTTAGTCTCGCCAAAGCGGCCTTCGGCCGCGACGGCGGAGGCGCGCGGGTGCGATTTACGGTAGACGTCGATGAGCTGCGCGGCGTTGACGTGGGTGTAACGCTGGGTCGTGCTGAGGCGCGAGTGGCCCAGCAGTTCCTGGATGGCGCGAAGGTCGGCGCCGCGCTGCAGCAGGTGCGTGGCAAACGAGTGACGGAGCGCGTGAGGGCTGATGCCCAGGCGCGTGCTGCACTGGGCCACGTAACGGCGCAGCATCCGGTCGACGCTGCGGCCCGTGAGGCGACCGCCACGGACATTCAGGAATAACGGATCGCGCGGGGCCTTCTGCCGCGCGCCGACGACGGTCTTGCGGGGCGCCACCACGGTTCGCCCGCGCGCCCGTGCCTGCCGCGCCGCCAGAATCGCGGCCCGGTCAGCCAGCCATGCCCGCAGGGCCGCCAGGGCGCTCTGGTTGAACGGCAACAGGCGCTCCTTGCCGCCCTTGCCCATGACGCGAACCATGCGTCCCGACAGGTTGAGATCCTCGAGATCGATGCCGACCAACTCGCTCAGGCGCAATCCCGAGGCGTAGAACAGCTCGAGAATGGCGCGATCGCGGCGGCCCAGCGGATCGGCGGTGCTCGGCATCTCGATCAAGCGGGCCATCTCCGGCTCGGACAGGTGCGTCGGGATGGTCTGGTCGCGCTTGGGGGCCACCGCCATGGCCGTCGGGTCGTGCTCGATCAGCTCTTCGCGCCGCAAGTACTTCACGAACGTGCGGAGCGCCGACAGCTTGCGGGCGACCGACGACCGGGCCTTGCCGGCCTTGTTCAGGTCGGCGAGGTGAGCGCGCACCGAGGTGAGGTCGAGATCGACCGGCGTCAGCGCCGACATCTTCCGGTCCTTGTCGGCGGCGACCCACGCCAGGTACTGCGTGATGTCGCTCTCGTAGGCTCGCACCGTGTGCGGCGACACGTGCCGATTGAGTTTCAAGTAGGCGAGGAAGTCCTTTAGATTTTCGCGCATACCCAGGCGTCAAGATCCGCAAGCGCGCGCTCGGCGATCAGCAACTTCTTCTTCATCTTGTCGCGCGGCGGGTCGTCGAGCGGCGGCATGATGCCGTGCGTGATGTTGGTGGGCTGGTAAGTCTTCGGATCGGCGTGCGAGACGTAGTACGCCAGCGATCCAATCGCCGTCGTCCGCGGTGGCGCCTGCGGCGCCTCGCCGCGGGCGAGGGCCGCGGCGTTGCGGCCCGCGACCAGGCCCGACGCGGCGGATTCGACGTAACCTTCCACGCCCGACACCTGGCCGGCAAAGAACAGGTCGGCGCGGTGCCTGGTCTGCCACGTCGGCAACAGCACCTTGGGCCCGCAGATGTAGGTATTGCGATGGACCATGCCAAAGCGCACGAACTCGGCGTTCTCGAGACCGGGGATCATCTTGAGCAGGCGCGACTGGTCGCCCCATTTGATCTGGGTCTGGAACCCCACGAGGCTGTAGTGATCGCCGGCCAGCGTGTCCTGCCGCAATTGCACGACGGCGTATGGCAGCCGGCCAGTGCGCGGGTCCTTGAGGCCAACCGGCTTCATGGGGCCGAAGCGCAACGTGCCCTCGCCGCGGTGCGCCATCACCTCGATCGGCAGGCAGCCCTCGAAGAACTTGGTGTTGTCGAAGTCATGCACGGTCGCCGATTCGGACGAGACCAGCGCGGCGTAGAACGCGTCGTACTCGGCCCTGGTCATCGGGCAGTTCAGGTAGTCGCCTTCGTCGGTGGCCTCCAGGGCTTCGCCCGGGTTGGCACTCCAGACGTTGCGACCCCAGCGTGACGCCCGGAAGACCTTCGACATGTCGATGGATTCGGCGAGCACGATCGGGCTGATGGCGTCGTAGAACGCCAGGTGTTCCTCGCCCACCATGGCCTGGATGTCCTGCGACAGGGCGTCGGAGGTGAGCGGACCGGTCGCGATGATCACCGGCGACCACTCCCCTCCCGGGATGCGGGCGACCTCGCCGCGCTCGACGCGAATGCGCGGATGCGCCTCGACGGCCGCGGTCACCGCCTTCGAGAAGGCGTGGCGATCGACGGCCAGCGCGGCGCCCGCCGGCACCCGCGTGGCATCGGCCGCGCGCATCACCAGGGATCCCAGCCGACGCATCTCTTCCTTGATCAAGCCGACCGCGTTGTCGAGCTTGTCGGCGCGGAACGAGTTGCTGCACACGAGTTCCGCCAGCCCATCGGTCTGGTGCACGGCAGTGGGCTGCACCGGCCGCATCTCGTGAATCGTGACGTCGGCGCCAGCCTCGGCCGCCTGCCAGGCCGCTTCGCAACCGGCCAGGCCGCCACCGATGATGTGAATCATTCAGATCAGGTTACACCGTCTTCGCCTTCCACCACCCGCGACGGAAGATGATTCCGCTGACCACCGCCAGCGTCGAGAACGCCACGGTCATGGCGAGGTAGACGCCTTGCGGTCCCATCCCGAACTGGATCGCCAGCAGCCAGGCCAGCGGGATCTGCCCCGCCCAGAAGCAGCCGAGGTTGATCCACGTCGGCGTCCACGTGTCGCCGGCGCCGTTGAACGCCTGCGTCAGCACCAGCCCGTACGCGAAGAACACGAACCCGCCGCTGACAATGCGCAGGCACGCCACCGCGTTGGGGACCACCGCGGGATCACCCGTGAAGATCGCCACGATCTGCGGCGAGAAGATCACGAACAACGCCCCGACCACGCCGAGCACCAGCGCGTTGTACTTGGCGGCCGTCCACACCGCCTCCTCGGCCCGCTCCGGCTTGCCGGCGCCGAGCGCCTGCCCCACCATGGTGGCCGCCGCGTTGCCGAAGCCCCACGCCGGCATCATCGCGAAGATCACGATGCGGATGCCGATGGTGTAGCCCGCCAGCGCGCCGCTGCCGAAGGTCGCGATCACGCGGACCAGGCCTATGTAGCTGGTCGTGTCGATCAGGATCTGCAGGAACCCGGAGCCGCTCAACCGGCACACGTTCCACATCACCGATGGCGCCAGCTCGAGGTGGCGGCGCCGGATATGAATGCGGCTGTGGCCGGACCATAGCGTCCACAACTGGATCAGCACCGCGACGCCGCGGCCGGTGTTGGTGGCCACCGCCGCGCCGGTGACGCCCAACTCCGGAAACGGCCCCAGGCCGAAAATCAGCACCGGGTCCATCACCATGTTGATGGCGTTGCCGATCCACAGCACCCGCATGGCGATGGCCGGGTCGCCGGCCCCGCGAAAGATCGCATTGGTCAGGTAGAGCAACGTCACCGTGGCGTTGCCGGCAAACATCACCTGCGCATAGCCCAGGGACGACTCGATCATCGCGGGCGTGGCGCCCATCACCCGCATCAGCCGCTCGGCGTTGAAGTACCCCAGCAACCCTACGGCCGTCGACAGGATCAGGCCGAGCGCGATAGCCTGCGCCGCCGCCTGCGCCGCGCCCTCGTCATCCTTCTCGCCGACGCGGCGCGACACCACGGCGGTGGCGCCAATGCCCAGGCCCATGGCAACGGTGTAGACGATGGTGAGCAGGGATTCGGTGACGCCGACGGTCGCGACGGCGTCGGCGCTGACGCGCGAGACGAAGAACACGTCGACCACGGCAAACAGCGACTCCATGGCCATCTCGAGCACCATGGGCACCGACAGCAGCACCAGCGCCGAGCCGACCGGCCCGACCGTGTAGTCGCGGTCCGACCCCCGGACCGCCTCCAGGACGAGGGACCACCAGCGCTTCACGACTGAGCTGACTTCTGGCTGTTAGGCCTTCGCCTTCTTCGCCGCTTTCTTCTTCGCCGGCGCCTTCGCCGCCTTGCGGCCGCGGGCTGGCTTCTTCGACTTCGACATGCCGGCGCGCGCGTTCAGCAACTCGACCGCCACCGGCATGGTCACGGCCTCGACCTGCGTGCCCTTGGGCACCGACGCGTTGGTGGTGCCGTCGGTCACGTAGGGACCGTAGCGGCCGTCAAGGATGCGCACGTTCTCGCCGCTGTCGGGATGCTTGCCGAGCGCCTTCAGTTCCTTGGGCTCGGCGCGCTGGCGGCGCCCCGACTTCTTCGGCTGCAGCAGCAGTTCCTTCGCGCGCTCCAGCGCGATGGCGTAGACGTCGTCGGTGTCTTCGAGCGAACGGAACTCGGTGCCCTGCTTCACGTACGGCCCGAAGCGGCCGACGTTGGCCAGGATCGGCTCGCCGTCTTCGCCGAGGCCCAATTCGCGCGGCAGCGACAACAGCTTGAGTGCCACGTCGAGGGTGACGGTTTCCTCGGTATGGTCGCGGCCGAGCGAGGCACGGCGCGGCTTGATGTCGCGGTCCTCAGGCGTTTCGCCAAGCTGGACGTAGGCGCCGAAGCGGCCGTGCATGACGTAGACGTGCTGGCCGCTGGCCGGGTCAACGCCGAGCGACTTCGGCCCCTGGGCCTTGGCCTTGAGCAGGGCAATGGCCTTCTCGAGCGTGAGGTCGGCCGGCGCGAGGTCTTCCGGCAGCGATGCGCGGGGACCACCGTCGGCCTGTGAGCCCATTTGCAGGAACGGGCCATAGCGGCCAATGCGCACGCGAATGGGCAGGTTGCTTTCGGGATCGATGCCAAGCTCGATGATCGGGTACTCGATCGCCTGGCCCTTGTCCTCGACCAGGTGCTCGAGTCCGGGATGCTTGCCGTCGCCGCGATAGAACTCGGCGAGGAACACCAGCCAGTCTTTTTCGCCGTTGGAGATCTTGTCGAGGATCTCCTCCATCTCCGCGGTGAACGCCAGGTCGACGTAGTCGCCGAAATGGTTGCGCAGCAGGCGCGTGACCGCAAACGCGGTGAAGCTCGGCACCAGCGCCTTGCCCTGGCGGGTGATGTAGCCGCGGCGCTGGATGGTGGCCACCGTCGGGGCGTACGTCGACGGCCGGCCAATGCCCTCTTCTTCGAGCTTCTTGACCAGCGACGCCTCGGTATAGCGCGCCGGCGGCGACGTCTGGTGGCCCTTGGCCTCGAGGCCCAGCAGGATCAGA